>WBZU01000612.1_pt1 | contig 29846 bp, 29 predicted proteins | sample 5204311 | NCBI WGS metagenome assembly WBZU01 (sample SAMN12344359, study PRJNA552823) | activated sludge metagenome | biome: Activated sludge suspended growth; feature: Nitrification reactor; material: Wastewater; isolation source: activated sludge from nitrification reactor of wastewater...
ACAAACGCTGCGGCATGCGCTGCGACAGCTGCGGCGGGGCGACGCCTTATTGCAAGGGACAAACCGCCGCCACGGCGACCTGCGTCGCGTGTGTCAATGACGAACAATGCGGCTCGGGCACGTGCGACCCAACCACGAATACATGCAGCAACGACGTCGGATGCTTGATCTCGTGCACCCCGGCGAAGCCGATTTGCCACAACTCCACGTGTGTCGAATGTTTTGCCGACGCGCATTGCCCGTGCGGCGGAACCTGCAATCTGGACACGAAGAGCTGCTCGCCGAGCTGCAAAACCAACGTCGATTGCTTGGGCAATGATCATTGCCGCTGGAATGAAAATGAAACCGCAAAAGAATGCGCGCCGGGACCCATGCCCGACGGCGTCGAATGCGGTGGAACTCTTGCTACAATCTGCTCAGCTCAGCCCGGTCGTCACGGAAGTGGTGCCCCGGCCGGAGCGGTTCTTCTTGCTTCCACTCTTGCTCTGCTCCGTCGCCGCCAACGTCGAGGGTCCCTGTGAAGCGAAGTTTTTCCCTCCTGCTCTCCTTCGCTGCGTTATGCGCAGCTCCCGCCGCGAACGCCGAAGAAGGGCGCTTTGACGCTCAGATTTTCCGTCCTTCCGCGGCTCCGCGTGACCTCGTGATGATTCAAAAATCCGAAGTCATCGGGCACAAATCACCCGTCGTCGGGTTTTACTCGGACATTGCGCTGGATCCTTTGGCCATTGCGTCGATCACGACAGGCAAAGAAATCCACGCCGTCGGAGCTCGATTGCAGCTCACGGGCCTCGTGGGCATCGGGCTTTACGATTGGGTCGATTTCGGCCTCGCCGTACCGTTCGTCGCTTGGCAAACGTCGGACAATCTTCGCGCATTGGGCAGCGAAGGACCGGTCACTCCAAACGCCCTCGGCGATCTGCGTTTGTCCACAAAAATTGCGATCCCCGGGTTCAATCGCAAAGATCACATCGTCGAAGGGTTTGGCATGGCCGTTACGGGCAATGTCAATCTGCCGACGGGCAATCAAGACGCCTTTGCGAGCGATGGAGCGGTCACGGGCGGACTCGGGTATGTCGCGGATTATCGCTTCAAATTCGGGCTGCTTCTTTCGGCCAATGCCGGGGTTTGGTTTCGACCGGATCGTCAATTCGCGGGCACCAAAGTCGGCGACATGGCCAATTTCGGCCTTGGCGGCGAAATGTACGTCGTGCAGCGCTGGGGTTGGTCCGTGCTGGGCGGCGTTTTCGGCCATGCATCCTTGAGCAAATTCCCGGACAGCCCGGCGCAAGTCCCCGCCGAAGCGTTGCTCGCGCTGCGTTTTCAAACGGATGCGGGATTTACGTTCACCGTCGGCGGTTCGTTCGGGGCAAACTGTGGGTTTGGCGCGCCGGTCTTTCGTGCGTTTGGCGGGGTGATGTGGCAGCCGACTTGGTCGCAAGAACAAGAGCACGTCCGTCGACTCAAGATGATGGACAGCGAAGATCCCGACATGGACGGCATCTTGGCGGCCGTGGACAAATGCCCCGAAGAAAAAGGCACCGTCGAGAACAATGGTTGCCCGGAACAAGACAAGGACAAAGACGGGACACCCGATCGTCTGGACAAATGCCCGGATACGGCCGGCGGAAATGCGCGCGAAGGTTGCCCCTCGGCCTTCCGCAAAGACGATGAGATCGTCATCCTCGATCCGGTCCATTTCGCGACGGACAAAGACATCATTTTGCCCGATTCGACCGGTCTTTTGGATCAGGTCGTCGAGGTCCTGAAGAACTCGCCCGACATCCGCGAGCTCGAGATCGAAGGACACACGGACGTGCGCGCGAGCGATGCGTACAACTTCAACCTGTCGCAACGACGCGTCGAGAACATCCGCATGTACATGATCGGCAAGGGAATCGAGCCCGATCGTTTGACCGCGAAAGGGTACGGTCATTCCAAACCCATCTACGACGACAGCGCTTGCAACGCGCCCGACGAGAAATTGTCGGAAGACTGCAAGTTCATGACGTCGAAGAACCGCCGCGTCGTTTTTCGGATCAAACGCTTCGGCGCTCCGCAGTCGCACTCGCTCGATGGAGGCGCCCCGATCCTCGGACCGAGTGGACCGAGTTTGCCCAAGGGTGAGTCCATGGGTTCGTCCAATCCCCTTGGCGGAGGCGGCACGGTTTTCCCGCAGTCTCAATCCAAGGATCCGATCCTTGGGCCGAACAAGGGCGCATTGCCGGACAGCAAGAGCGTCTTGCCCAGCGGTTCGTCCGGGCTACCCAAGAGCGACACGGGACTTCCAAAGAGCGGCGACAGCGTGCCACCTCCGAGCAGTGGAGAAAGTTCGGGGCTGCCGAGCAGCGGAGGCGGTTTGCAAAGCAGCGGAACGCCGGCCCCGAAAACGACCACGACGACCAAGCCCAAGTCGCCTCCCCCGTCGTCGCCTACGCCCCCCAAACCTCGCTGACTCGCCCACGAACTCGACCGCTTCCCCACGCGCCAACATTGCGCGAGCGGACGGGTTCGTTTCGGCAAACTGTTTGCAGCTCCAACAAAATGCAACGCGGGCGAAGTAACTCGCCCGCGTTTCACGATCGGCTGTTTTTCGAGCTGAAAACTACTTGGTTTTCGTCTTGGTCTTCGTGGTGGTCGTCGTGGTCGTTTTGGTCGTCGGAGCCGTGGTTGCGCTTGCTGTCGCGCTGGGCGTCGGTTCCGCGGTTGCGGTGGGCGTCGGCGCGGGCGGAGGCGATTTCACTTCGACGCCGGTGTTGAGCGGCGTTGGATCTTTGGCCGTTGCTTCAGGTTTCGTCTCTTCTTTGAAGGTGCCTTCGGGCTTCTTGCCATCGACCGAGCCCAACCCAAGCGGACGACCTTCTTCATCCGTGCGACGCGTCCAGATGACGGCAGTTCCGCTGGCGACTTTGCCGTAGGTTCCGTCGGCTTGACGCACTTCGTCTTCCGACGCTTCGATGACCGCATCGGCTTCGGCATCGCAAGCTGCTTTTCGCAGCGATTCGAGGCGTTCGGCGACGGTCTTGAAACTCGCTCCACTCTTCACGGGCCCGAGTCGGTGAAACTCTTTGTCGGGTTGGTCTCGGCCGGCGTAGATGGGCATGTCGCTGCAGAAGTCACCCGAAGGCGTTCGCATCTGGTGGAACGGAATGACTTTGGGGCCGCAAGCTGCGTAGATCGAGGCCAGTGCGGCCACGCAAATGAATGCGATGGGACGTTGCATAGGTTTCCTCCTTCTACCAGCGAACGGCGCTGCATTGCAAATCTTGCGTGCCAACAACATCTTGCTTTGGTTTTTGCGCCCTCCCGTCTCTGGGATCCGCATCGAGGTGAAGCCGGTGGTGGTTTTCGCTCTGACCCGACCCCGATCCTGAGCTATGGGAAGCGGCCACGAAGGAACTGATGATGAGCACCCAGACCGAACCCTCGAAGAACGAGATCCCAGTCCTGCTTCTCGAGAACATCCACCCGAGCGCAAGCGAAACGTTCCACGCGTACGCCGACGGCCGCACGTACGCGATCACGCGCAAATCGAGTGCCCTCAAGGAAGACGATCTCATCGCTGCCCTGGGCGGCATGCAGCTGCTCGGCATTCGCAGCAAGACGCGCGTGACCAAGCGGGTGCTCGAGAATGCGCCGTCCCTGCTCGCGTTGGGCTGCTTTTGCATCGGGACAAACCAGGTTGACCTCGTCACGGCCAATGCTTGCGGGATCCCTGTTTTCAACGCGCCATTCAGCAATACCCGCAGCGTCGCGGAATTGATGATTGGGGAAATCATCACGTTGGCGCGTCAATTGGGCGATCGTTCGAGTGAAGTGCACAAGGGGGTTTGGAAAAAAGTCGCGGCGAGTTGTTACGAGGTGCGAGGAAAAACCCTGGGCATCGTCGGATACGGGCACATCGGGAGGCAGCTCGGGGTGCTGGCCGAATCGCTGGGTATGCGGGTCATTTATTTCGACATTGCTCCGCGTCTTCCCATGGGCAACAACCGTTCGGTCCCGTCGCTCAATGCATTGCTCGCCGAGGCGGATTTCGTATCGCTGCACGTGCCGGAGACGCCGGAAACGAAGAACATGATTGGCCAGGCGCAAATCGCGCGGATGAAAAAAGGCAGTTATTTGCTCAATGCGAGCCGCGGAACGGTCGTGGTCATTCCCGATTTGGCCGCGGCATTAAAGAGCGGACACTTGGCGGGCGCGGCCGTGGACGTTTATCCGGAAGAACCGGAATCGAACACCGACGCATTTCGCACGGAATTGCAAGGTTTGGCGAACGTGATTCTGACGCCGCACATCGGCGGTTCGACGGAAGAAGCGCAAGAAGCCATCGGTCGGGAAGTCGCCACGGCGCTCGGCAAGTTCGCCGCGATGGGCGCGACGACGGGCGCGGTGAATTTCCCGCAAATCGAATTGCCGCCGGTCAAAGGCACGCACCGCATTCTCAATGTGCATCGCAACGTCCCGGGCGTGCTTCGTGACGTCAATACGATCGTCGGCAATTTGAACGCGAACATCGACAGCCAGTTCTTGGCCACCGAGGGCGCCATTGGTTATTTGATCATGGACCTCGAGCAAAACGTTTCGGCCGAAGTCAGCAAAGGCATTGAAGCGTTACCGTCGAATATCCGGACGCGCGTGGTGTATTGACCAACCCGCGGCTCAAAGCACCTTCCCCGGATTCATGATCCCGAGCGGATCCACGATGCGCTTGATCGAACGCATCAATTCGATTTCCACCGCCGATCGCGAATACGCCAAGTAATCCTTCTTGAGCATCCCGATGCCGTGTTCGGCGGAAATGCTGCCATGGTATTTCCGGACAAGCTCGAACATGGCGTGATCGGCTTCGTGGGTTTTCGCCAAAAAGGCCGCCTTGTCCATATCGTCCGGCTTCATGATGTTCACGTGCAAATTGCCGTCACCGATATGTCCGAAGAGGGCAATTTCCCAATCGGGATAACGGGCGGAAAACACGCTTTCCAGTTCCGAACAAAACCCTTCGAGGTCCTGGATGGGCAAGGCAATATCGTTTTTATGTGGCATTCCCGTGGCGCTCAAGCTCTCACTGATGCCTTCCCGCAAGGCCCAAATCGCCGCCGCTTCGCCCGCATGTTGCGCCAAGGTGCCATCGGTGACGAGCTGCTTTTCGAATAACTCCGCAATCCATGCTTCCAATGCGTCACGGTCGCCACGTTCGACTTCCAGCAATACGTAATAAGGACTCGGCGCCGAAAGAGGTTCGCGCACGCTGCGATGCCGACGCACGCGAGCCATGCATCGTTCCGTAAAGAATTCGTAAGCGGTAATGATAAACGGGCCTTTACGCGCTTCCTTGAACAAAGAAAGCACGCCGGCCAGGTCGGGCACGGCAAACAACAACACGTCGAGTTGTCCGGGCAAACGCGTCAATTTCAGCGTCGCTTCCGTGATGATGCCCAAGATGCCTTCGCTGCCGATGAAGAGCTGACGCAGATCGATACCCGTGTTGTTTTTCTCGAGCGAACCATTCAAATCCAAAATGTCGCCATTCGCCAGAACGACGCGTAGTCCCAGGACCCATTGTCGCGTCAAACCATAACGAATGACTTTCACGCCGCCGGCGTTGGTCGCGATGTTCCCGCCGACGTGGCTCGAACCTTTCGATGCAAAATCGACCGGCCAGGTCAAACCATGTTCCGCGGCATGTTTGTGCACTTCTTCCGTCACGACGCCCGCATCGACGCGCACGGTTGCTCCCAAAACGTCCACGGGATCCATTCGCCGCATGCGGGAAAGCGAAACGACGAGCTCGCCATTCGCAGCCACAGCGCCCGCAGCAAGGCCCGTACGTCCGCCCGAGGGCACGACGGCAATGCGATGGGCCGAGCACAAGGCCAAGAGTTGCGAAACTTCTTGGGTGGATCGAGGCAATGCAATGGCCGAAGGACGTGGGTCGAAGACTTTGGTCCAGTCGCGGCCGAAGGTGGCCAAATCGCCCTTTTCGGTCGAGAGAAAATCCGCGGGAAAGGAGCGCGATACTTCAGCGAGAAAGGCTTCGGGGAGCGGAGTCATGGCGGCCAAGGAGTATCGTGATCGAGGCCGTGATGCAACGGAGGAATTCCCAAGGTGTCGAACCGCGCAGACCGCTCTACGCGAGTTTTCAATGACAAACGATGGGTTTGCCATGACCGATTCCGCACAACGAAACGCAAGAAATTTTTCTTGAACTTCGAGCGGCCCGCAGATAGGCTCGTGCCATGTCCTCGAGAACAACCGTGCTCGCCATTGCCCTGCAACTACCGCGCTCGGAGCGGGCAGAGTTGGTCAAAGAACTGGCCGCAAGCCTGAACGACCAAGACGAAAAGGACGCAACGGACGCCGAGGCAGCGTGGTTGGCGGAAGTCGACAAGCGTATCGAGAAAATCGAACAGGGCACGGCGAAATATGAGACCTGGGAGGTTGCTCGCGCGCGTGTTGCCGGCCGGGTTCGTCCTTTGCAACCATGATCCAGGTTCTCGACGAAGCACTTACCGAGTTGTTGGTCGCTACCAAGTGGTACGACTTGCAACGTGATGGCCTAGGCGATGAATTGCTCGATGCCGTCAATGACGGACTGAATCATTAAAATGGAAAGCAAACAAAAACCGCCTCGGCCTAACGCCCAGGCGGTTTTTTCGTGCCTGCATCTCTCAACGTTCAGCGAATGATCAATTCCTGAACCTTGCCGCGACCCGTCGCTTTGCAGTTGATCGCTCGCGTCGCTCCAACCGCCGCCAATTCGAAGGCATCCGAGCCGTACAACGAATACACCTCGGGCGCCGACGAATTCGACAAAAGCACCCGCACGCCTTTCGCCTTGAGCTCCCGCGCCACATCGCGGAGTTTTTCCTGCTCGCGCATGCCAAACCCGTTTTTCGTGTACGACGTAAAACTCGACGATGCCGAGAGCGGCACGTACGGCGGATCGAAATACACGAAGTCGCCCGGGTTCGTCCGATCGAGCACCGTCTCGAACGACGTATGCAAAATCTCCGTGTGACGAAGCGCGATCGCACACCGGCGCAAATTCTCCGCATCGCAGATCATCGGATTGTCGTAATCGCCAAACGGCACGTTGTACACGTTGCTGCGATTGACTCGGTACAAGCCGTTGAAGCCGGTGCGATTCAAATAAATGAACCACGCCGCCACTTCCGTATTCGTCTTGCTGTCGATGTCGATCCCTCGCAAACGCATGAAGAAGTCCTTGTCATGCGGATAGGACATCAACAAATCAATCACGTTTTCCACGTCGTCACGAATGCCGAGGTACGTACGGACCAAACGCTCATTCGTATCGGCCAAGATGGCGCGCTCGGGGAGCATGTGGAAAAACAACGCCCCTCCTCCGACAAACGGCTCGTGGTACGTATTGAATCGCGTCGGAATGCGCGGTTCGAGCTCGTGAATCAGTTGTCGTTTACCGCCCACCCATTTCACGAAGGGTTTCGCCGCCCCCGGTTCGATTTCTCGAATATCGGGACGCGCACGACCTCGAGCCTTGAGAGGCCCGGGACCCGGCTGGGGCAAGGGTTGAACAACAGGGACCGGAAGCTTGCGAAGGGCTTGTTCGAGCATCGGAATGACCGACCGGTACAGGCCGCCATTCCAAAGGGCCAAACTTTTGCCGGCGCTCTGCCCTCACCTCGCAATCGACAACAAAAACTTGTCCCTGAACATCCTCTCCGTGATTGCCGAGTTTTGCGGAAAAAACGCTGATGAAACAAAAAACTTGTCCCTGATCATCCGATCCGTGCGGGGACGAGTCTCTAGAACGTCATCCCAAATTTCCACGACGCCAATGGTAGGGGCGCGATTCATCGCGCCCGCTGGAGGCGTTTCATGGGGCGCGATGAATCGCGCCCCTACAAGAAATCAACCAATCAAGAGCGCTGTGCCGAAGAACTTGTTCACGGTTTGGGAATGTGGAGCGTCTTGGAAATCATCGCGCTGCCACTGACGACGTGAATCAAGACGAGCGGATGGAACACGAACGGCCCGACGAGAACTTCTCCACCGAGCAGCGTTGGTCCAATCAAACCCTTCGTCGCCAACACGGCGTAAAAGAAGACGATCACAAGGCTCGTCGGGATCGGCGTACCTTCGAAGTACTTAACTTTTCCCGAAGCATCGGAAAGCGACGACGCCGTTGCGTTGTACCGAGCCAACCTGCTGATGCCACATCCGACGAAGTAGACGAGCGCGATCGAGTCGACGCCTCCGCGCATGCCCAGCGCAAACGCGAGCGCCGCAGGAGCCACGCCGAACGCGACGAGATCCGCCAGTGAGTCGAGCTCTTGGCCGAGCAGCGAAACTTCACGCCGCGCACGAGCCACACGCCCGTCGAGGAAGTCACACACGAGCGAGATGGGGAGCAGGGCGAACGCGAGCTGCAAGAAGACGATGTCGGTTGTCGCGACGTACTTCATCGACGCGAGGACCGAGCCCATGCCCGCGAAGCCGTTTCCCAAGGTCAAGAAATCAGCAACCTGAAAGTCGCGAATCATCGAGAAACGGCGTTTCTTGGGCTTTTTCATGCACCTTCCGTCATGCCATGGTCGGGGGTCCGTTGCCAAGCGAAGACTTGTCAAATTTCACTGGACGATCGATGCGCCCCTGCGCGTTACTCATGCCGACATGCGCCTCCATCGATCCTCCTTCGTTCTGTTCATTGCTCTTCTCGCCGGATGCGAGTCCGCCTCCAAACCGGATGCCGCTCCGACACCTGTTCGCAGCACGAGTCCCTCGGCCGCGTTGACTCCGGCAAAAGCCACGCCGACTCCGGCTCTTTCCGTGTCGACCGCCGCTTCGGTGCAAGCTCCGCCATCGATTTTGAAAGGTGCGTTCGGCGAAACGCTCCAGCGTTTGTCCGAGAAAGGTGGCGACTTCATTTCGGATAATTTGATCTCCAACGAAACGTCGTACTTGCAGACGACGAAGAAGCTCCTCGCGCGTCCCGAAGGCGGCGTGTACATCGGCGTCGGACCCGAGCAGAATTTCACGTACCTCGCGCTGACTCGGCCGAAGCTGGCGATCATCGTCGACATTCGTCGGGACAATCTTTTGCAGCATCTGTATTACCGATACCTCTTCGAAGAAGCGAAGGACCGATCGCACTTCATATCGCTGCTCGTGGGACGTCCTTATGACGAAGGCACGGCACCGCCCGACAATGCGGACTTTGCGACGGTGGCGAAACACGCCGAGAAGATGCCGCCGGATCCGAAACTGCAGAAGGGCATCGTCGACGTGGCGATTTTGCGGATCACGAACGAATGGGGCGTGCGCCTCGACGACAAGGACAAGCAATCGATCAAGAAGATGGCGCAGGTCTTTTTCGACAAACAGCTCGATTTGCGGTTCGAGCTCAAGGAATCGTCCGGCCGGAAATACCCGACGTTGCGCGAGCTGATGGACACGAAGGATCCGGAAGGCGTGGCGCGAAGCTTTTTGGCGACGAACGAATCGTTTCGGCTGGTGCAAACGATGGAGCGAGAGGGCCGCGTGCTCCCGGTGGTGGGTGACTTCGGCGGCGACCAGGCGTTTGCCGCGATTGCCGATCACTTGAAGAAGAACGATCTGAAACTCACGACGTTTTACGTGTCAAACGTCGAGCAGTATTTGCTGGATCCGCCGGTGTGGACCAAGTGGCTGCGGAATGTGGAAGCATTGCCGCGAACGGACGATGCGCTCTTCATTCGCTGCTACTTGGATCAAGGCAAGAAGCATCCGCAACAAATGGAAGGGCATCGAACGGCGACGGTGCTCGCGAAGGTGACGACGTTCTTGGAGCGGGAAAAGAAGACCAAATCGAAGACGTTCTTCGATATTTCGACGACGGGCAACCTGGATTGATTCGGGTTTTACCGGATCATCCGCCCATCTTGGCCATACGCGCCATCATTTCTTCGGGCGATACGTCTTCGACGTGTTGCGCGAGGGTCCATTTGTAACCTTCGGGATCCTCGAACGTTCCGCTGCGGTCACCGTAGAATTGGTTTGTCAAGGGGCGAAGTTCTTTGCCTCCGGCCGCGACGAACCGTTTGGCCAGACCATCCACATCATCGGTGTAAATGCACAAGCCCACGGCGGATCCTCCGAGCGTCTTGGGGCTGGGATTGCCCCAGCCGGGCATTTCGTCGGAGAGCATCACGCGGCAATTGCCGATGGTGATTTCAGCGTGCGCGATTTTGCCGTCGGGCATCGGGAGGCGATAGACCTCTTTGGCGCCGAGTGCGGCCTCGTAAAACGCGATCGCTTTGGCCGCGTCGGTGAGGGCGAGGTAAACGTTGACGGAGTGGAAACCTTCGGGGATTGCTTGAACCATGCAGGAACCAAACGTCAAACGTTTGGCCGAGTCAAGCAGGAAAACCAACCGTCCTCGAGATCGATTCGGGACGGATTGATTGTGATACGACAAACTCAGTGTGCGGCGAGGATTTCCGCAATGCTGTCGTAGCGGCTGGGTGTGCGCGACCAATAATTCAGAATTGACCCGCGCGAGACGATCCAACCTTCATCGTAGCGACCATCTTGCGACGTGATGCGGACGAGGTGATCGCCGTGATCGAAGGCCCAATGGCGTCCTTCGGGATCGAAATGGTCGATCTTGCCGCCGTGGCGGGTACGAATGTGGAATTGTTCGTTGGGTATGTCCCAGGTGCGGTCGAGGACAAACTCGTAGACCTGCCAAATGCTTCCCGAAGAGAGCACGCCCCAATCGCCGTTCAGCGCCGAATCGTTCGGAAGTCCAAACACGCGCATGTGGTTGAAGTTCAAGGCGCAATTGCGGATGTCGTTGTTGCGACCGGTGTCATGGTGCAGCGTGATCATCGAGTTGCGCATGAGGCCGAAGCCTTTGGTGTCCGTGTGCGGATCGTAGGATCGGCGAAAGATGTACTCGCACAATTGGTCGGCGCCCGCGGAAAAACCCACCGTGAGCAGGCCGCGCGCTTTGCGTTCATGCAACAGGCGCCCGAATTTTCCGGGTTCGTTGGCGAATCGCGCGCCGAGCTCCTTGTAACGATGCAAGCCCGTGACGCTGTGTCCGCCGCCCAAAATCAAGACTTCGCACGTGGCGACTTGATACCAAAACGATTCGACGTCTTCCTGGCGCATACCGCTTGTCCAGAAAAACGGCATGTAGTCCAGGCCAAACTTTTCGAACTGGCTCAAGTACCAGCGAAAGTTTCCCCACGCAAAGTCTTGTCGCTCCATCTCGTTGCCGTTCTGGGGCGTTTCCGACATCGGCAAAAAAACGATGCGCTTGTTGTCCGTACCGCGGAGCGCACGTTCGACGATGTAGTGATCGTGGATGAGACGGCAGCGATTGTGCGAGCTGTAAACGAGCGACGTACCCTTCATGGGCGCGCAGTACAGTCGTGAACACAGCGGCCGTCAAGAGGTCTGTCCAAGAAGGACGGCGACGTTCAGTCCCGGGCGTTTCGTCGCCGATTCCCGACACGTCGACCTGCGCGCCGCGCGCTCGAGTCGCGTTGGAAGTACGGTTGGTTTCGTGGCGCGATCGTATGGATTCAAATGAACTGGACGAGGTTGCACGCCGTCGTTTCTCCATGCATGATGCGCCCCCGATGAAATCCGCGCCTCGCAGCTGGTTTGTCCTTCCATCACTCGCTCTGCTTGCCTGCTCGGGCGCAACGCCGACTCCGCCCACGCCAAAGCCGGTCGCTTCGGTTGCAACGCCTGCTGCGCCCAAAGGATTGCCGTATCCCGCGACGAAGCGCGGCGACGTGACGGACACGTATTTCAGCGTGCGAGTGCCCGATCCGTATCGATGGCTCGAGGACGGAACGTCGGCGGAAGTTCAAGCTTGGGTGAAGGCGCAAGATGATTTGGCTCGCGCGGAGCTGGCCAAACTCCCGGGTCGTGAAGCCCTGGAAAATAAGCTGAAAGCGCTCGCGTACTTCGACATGGTCACGCCTCCGACGCGCCGCGGGAATCGATCGTTTTTCATGCGCATGATGGCGGACAAAGAGCAGCCGATCGTGTACGTGCGGACCGGCGAAAGAGGTCCCGAGCAAGCGTTGATCGATGCGGCGACGCTGAGCGCCGATGGAACGACGTCGCTCGGTGCGTGGGTGCCTTCGTACGACGGCAAGTTTGTCGCGTACGTGGTGCATCCGAACAATGCGGATGCGGGCACCGTGCGGGTGCGGGATGTCGGGACGGGAAAAGACACGGTGGACGTCATCGAAGGTGGCAAATATGCGATGCCGCGATGGACTCCGAAAAGCGATGGGTTTTACTACATTGGTTTGCCCACGGATCCCAACATCAAGCCGGCCGACCTTCCGGGGCATTCCGAGGTCAAGTTCCACAAATTGGGCCAACCTGCCGCAAACGATGAAGTGATCCTCGAGAAAAACAACGATCCGGAAACGGAGCTCGAGCTCGCCACGTCGCGTGATGGTCGTTTCCTGGTCGTCATGGTGATTCACGGCGGCGACGTCAACGGCATCAAGTTTTTCGACACGACAAACAAGAAAGCGGGCTGGATCGACCTCGTCAAAGATTACGAAGGCTCGATGAGCGCGTTTGCGCACGAGGGCCGCATTTACCTGCGCACGACCGAAGGTGCTCCTCGCGGGCGCCTCGTGGTGATCGACCCGGCCAAACCGGACAAAGCGAATTGGAAAGATCTCGTTCCGCAATCGCCCGATTCGGTGCTCGAGGACGCGAAAATCGTCGGAGGGCAATTGGCGCTGACGTATTTGCACAAAGCGTCGAGTGTTCTGCAAATTCACGGGCTCGATGGCAAGAAGATCCGCGACGTGGTTTTACCTGGAATTGGTTCGTCCGGGGGACTGCGCGGTCAAGCTGACGAAGACACGGCGTATTATTCGTTCACGTCGTTCACGTACCCGCTCTCGATTTACGAAATCAGCATGAAGTCGGGCGCGAGCAAATTGTGGAATGAAATCAAGGCGCCGGTGGATCCAAAACCGTTTGCCGTGGAACAAGTGTTTTACCCGTCGAAAGACGGAACCTTGGTCTCGATGTTCGTCGTGCGGCGTAAAGAAGCGCCCTTCGACGGTTCGTCCCCGATGCTGCTCACGGGGTACGGTGGATTCAATATCAGCAAATTGCCCGGGTTTTCGCCGCTGCTTTACACGTGGCTCGAAGCGGGAGGCTCGTTTGCCATTCCGAACCTGCGGGGCGGCGGTGAATACGGCGATGCTTGGCATCGCGGAGGAATGCTCCAAAACAAGCAAAACGTCTTCGATGATTTCATCGCGGCCGCGGAATGGCTCATCAAAAACAAATACACGAAATCGGAGAAGCTCGTCGGTTACGGCGGATCCAACGGTGGGCTGCTCGTTGCGGCCGTCGCGGTCCAGCGGCCGGAATTGTTTCGAGCGATGTTGTGCGCGGTCCCGGTCATCGATATGTTGCGTTATCCGCTGCATGGCGACGGAAAAACGTGGGTCGCGGAATACGGTTCGCTGCAAGAAGAACCTATTTTCCGAGCGCTCCTGGCTTATTCGCCCTACCACAACGTGAAGAAAATCCCGACCGGATACCCCGGTTTTTTGATGTTGTCTTCCGACGCGGATGATCGCGTGCATCCGATGCATGCGTGGAAGATGACGGCGGCGCTCCAGGCGGTTCAGACACCGGACAAACCCATTTTGATGCGCGTGGAAAAGCACGCCGGACATGGCGGAGCGGATTCGAACAAGAGCGACGTCGAACGGGGCGTGGACATGTTGTCGTTTGCGTTTTCGATGGTTGATCAGCAGCCGAAACTTCCGTAGTCTCTGCGGCCATGGCCGGCCGCACCTTCGCAATCGGGGACATTCACGGAGATCTCGACGCCCTGCAAAAGCTCCTTGCAGGGTTGCCCGAGCTCGACGCCGGCGACACGCTCGTGTTCGTCGGCGACTACATCGATCGCGGGCCTCAGTCGGCCGAGGTCGTCGCATTTTTGCGTGAGTTCCCCGGACAAACACCAGCCAAAGTCGTTTATTTGCGCGGCAATCATGAAGACGCGTGGCTGCGCGTCATCGACCGCGGGTGGCCGGAGTTCATTCTTCCCCCGGGAAACGGTTGTTTGGCAACGCTTCGTTCGTTCCAGGGAAAACCTCCTCCGCGCGAAGACGAAGGGTTCGGGGACGACGAATTCGAGGCCCTGTTCAAGGGGACGTTTTTCCCGGAAGAGGTCGTGCAATGGATGCGCGACTTGGCGCTGTATTACGAGGATGACCTGGCCATTTACGTGCATGCGGGACTGAACAAAGGGCCCGACGGTTTCGAGCATCCGGCGCACACGCAGAAAAAGATGGCGCTGATGTGGTGCCGCGACAAAGATTTCGTGCGCAATTATCGGGGCAAACTGGTCATTTTCGGGCATACGCCGACGGAATGTTTGCCCGAGGAATTGTCGGAATACACGCCCGAGAATGTGGAAGACGTGTGGGTTGGTCCGAGCGTGATCGGCATCGATACGAGCTGCGGAAAAGGCGGGTACTTGTCGTGTGTGGAATTGCCTTCGGGGCAAGTCTATGAATCGAAATAGCGCCGACGTGGCGGGTTTTACGGCGTATCGGAGCAATTCGCGAAAACGGCCGTGGCTTGCCAGTTCCATTGCGGCAGCGTAATACGCGGCCAATACGCGGCGAAGACGTAGCACATTTCGTCCGTGGTCTTCTCGCCGAACAAGACGGGAGTTGCCGTCGGATTGTTCCACGCACACCGCACGCGCACCGTATCTCCGGGACTGACGGTCGTCGACACCGCATCCCAATATTGACTGTCGAAACTCCAGGGATTACGCGTCGCCAAGGTGTAGGGATCGCCCGACGAATGCAGGACTTCACCGGAGATGAACTTGCCGTACGTATGCATGTGAGGTCCGGCGGCGAAAACATTGATCTTCGGTAATTCCGGGGGAATGATGAGATCACATGTTCGATCCGACGAACCATGCGCGGGAATGTTGATATTGAGCGTCCCGAAGGCGAGGATATCGGCGTCGTTGGCGCGAAGGTTTGTCGTGGTACAGATATCGAACCCGCTGAGGTCGGTTTGTCCCGACAGCTTCATGAGGTTCGAGTAATGCAACTGGATGACGTAGTGTTTCGTGCCATCGAGCGGCATACCGGCTTGCGGGGGCAATTCGAGCGCCTGGGCTCCGGGCGCCCAAACGCTGACCAGGCGACCATTGGTTGGGCCTGCGGGACCGCAAACGGAGGGCGTTGGGCTACGCGCGGTATCCGTTTCATAAAGCAGCATGTGGTGCACGATGACTTCGTTATCGATGGCGGGAACGACGCCGATGATATGACGTTTTTCAGCGACCGCGATATCGGCGCCATAACACACATATTGATCGGCCTTGAGTTTGGGCATTTTATATGCGGTGGCCGCCCGGAGTTTTACGTCGGGCACGCACGCCACGGTGCCTCCGCCCGAGCCGCCGCCGCCTCCGGACATCGTCGAGCAAGGTGTTTTTCCTCCCGGAGCGCCTTCGATGAGCCACGCATCGAGCGTCTCGAGCGCGGCGGCGTCGAGCGGTCCGGTGGGCCGTGGCGGCATGGGTTTGTCCGGGTCGTGAATGCGTTCACTCACGAGTTGCGCCATCGTTTTGGAAGGATCGCTTTGCCCGGGGGCGGCGAAGTCCTTGGCATTGACGAGGGGCATCGGCGCGCCGTACAGCGGTTGCGCCGCGTGACACAACTGGCACTTTTCACGAACGACGAGCTCGACATCGCAAGGAAGAGCCGAACTTCCGCCCGTCCCGGTACCGCCCGCCCCCCCTGCTCCTCCGTATCCGAAGGGATTTGCGGCATTGTTGTCGCCGCATGCCCAAACGAGCATCGGAACGAGCCAAACGCCGGAAAGAAAAACTCTTCGCATGGGCTACTTGCTCCTGTTCTCCAAGCCGAGTCATGAAACACGGTGCTGGAAGGGATGTAAAGTGTGGCGGAGGCGAATGTTTCTGCAAAGCCTGTCGACGCCGACGAGGATTTTTCTTGCGCTCGGGCGGTTCGAGAGGCACGTTGCGCGGCGAGCGGCGAGTTCGTCGAGGCGAGGGTTTCGAGCAGCCATGAAGGCGTTTCTTCCTGAAGTCGGTTATGGGTTGGTTTTATCGGCGGCCTATTTTGGGTGGCTCATCATCGAATATGCCGCGGGACTACACACGACGCGGATTGCTCAACATGGCCTCGTGACGAATCTGTACGCCATCATTCCGCTGCTTCTCTTGTGGCGCGCAATCAAGCAGCGTCGCGATGTGATCGAAGGCGGGCAAATTCTTTGGTGGCAAGGTATCGCTTCCGGAATGATCATTTCGGTCGTTTCGGCGGCTTTGCGAGCGCCGACGTTGTGGTTTTACTGGAAATTCATTCATCCGGGATATACGTCGGCGATGATCGAGTTTTCGGTGTTATCGGGACAGAAGCGGGAATTGGCGGAAGTGGCCTACAACCCGACCATTTTGATGATGGAAGGAACGCTCGCCCCGGTGCTGCTTGGGTTTGTCTTATCGGTAGCATTGACGTGGCTCGCCAAGGCGCAGGTGGAAAAGCCCGAAGCGCCGGTCGAAGCGAGCTGACCGGGCGAGGTCGGGGGAACATCGCATGCGTCGCGCGGCTCGGATTGCCCTTGCTTTGTTGGCTTTCGCCGGGCTCGTGGTGTTTGTCGTGGCGATGGCCCGGGCCCGAGTGGGGCTGCTCGGACCGCACGTCGCCCAAGTATCATTGGCGCGTCTCGACGCACCGCTCGATGCGGCCGTCCGATTTCAGTTGGCTGCCAAGAAGCCGCTGACCATTGAAGAAGCCTTGCAGTTTTCGCTGGAGATGACCGGGCGGCAATTACGTTTTGGATTGGGTCATCCGACGAAATACGCATTCGGGGCCGATCCGCGGGCGGGAAATTGCATCGAGTATTCGCATTTGTTCGTGCGCATCTTCGAAATGGCGGCGGCGCATGGGAAAATCAAAGCCAAAGCGCAGGTCGTGCACAGCACGCGGGCCGAAGTGTTCGGGTATGCATTGCCATTGCCGGGATTGCGGGATCACGACTGGGTCGTCATCGTCGACAAGACGGACAAACGGCAATGGTTTGTCGATCCAACCTTCGATGACGCGGGGCTCGGCTGGGAGCTGCAAACGAACGTCGTCGGGGACGTACGCGTGTTTCCTTGACGACGCAGTGCAACATTTCCGCTTGTTGAACGTGCGAAAACGCGGAATGCGCGCGAGCGGCGTTCTTGGCTTGCAACGAGACGCGTCTGCGTTTATCGTGCGACGACCCTGCGTCCGGAGAAACCGTCGTGTCCTTGTTCATCGATTCGGAAGTTGCGGCGCGCGTCGAACGCCTCGAACTACCCTGGAACAGCTACGGCTGTGATCCTTATGGTGCGTCGAAAGAGTACTTGGCGCGTGGTTTTACCGCGCTGCAGATGCTGTATCGGCATTACTTCAAGATCGGGATTGAAGGCATCCAATACGTCCCTGCGCGAGGGCGGGCGATGCTCGTGGGCAATCACTCGGGCGGCGTGGCGCTCGACGGGGCGATGGTGATTGCCTCGTGTTTTCTCGAAAAAGAGCCGCCGCGATTGGCACAAGGCATGGCCGAGAAATTCATGGCGGGCGCGCCGTTCATGGGCTTGTGGTCGACGCGATGCGGCCAATTGACGGGGCTCGTCGAAACAGCCGAACATTTGCTGGCCGACGAACGGCTTTTGATGATTTTCCCCGAAGGCGCTCGAGGTACGGCAAAGCTGTATCCCGAACGTAATTCGCTCGTGCATTTCGGATCCGGATTCATGCGCTTGGCGATGAAAACGAAAACGCCGATCATTCCGTTTGGGTTTGTCGGCGGCGGTGAAGCCATTCCGACGATTGCCAATTCCGTGACGTTGGGAAAACTGTTTGGCGCGCCTTATGTTCCGATCACGCCGTGGGGCGTCGCGATCCCCGTCCCGGCCCGTTTGGAGCTCACGTACAGCGAACCGATGATGTTCGACGGAACCGGCACCGAAGAAGACGAAGTCATCGAAGGGTATGTGGAACAAGTCAAACAACGCATTGCGGGATTGATCGACATCGGCCGTGAGCGACGGCGAAAAGCTTTGTCCTGGTCGAGCGGCGCGGAAGAAAACACGACCTTCACGTTTGATGGGAAAAACGGAGATCAACCATGAGGGTTCTCATTCCCGGCATTTCCGGTGTGCTTGGGCAACGTGTTGCCAAGCGCTTGCTGGCCCAAGGGCACGAAGTCATCGGCATCGATCGTCGCCCGTGGCGGGATGCACCGGCGGGCATTGAACTGCACGACGTCGATATTCGTAAACGCGCGGCCGAAGATGTTTTTCGCAAAAAACGTCCGGAAGCCGTCATTCACATGGCCACCGTGACGCATTTGGTGGAAAAAACAGCCGAGCGTTTTCGGATCAATCTTGGAGGAACGCGGGCGGTTTTCGAGCATTGCCGCGATTGGGGCGTCGAACACGCGATCTTCGTCGGACGTCATACGTATTATGGCGCGGCAGCCGATTCACCGCTGTATCACGTCGAAGAAGATCCGCCGATGGCCGTGACGACGTTTCCCGAATTATCGGACCTCGTGGCCGCCGATCTTTATGCTTGCACCGCGCTTTGGCGTATTCCCAATTTGGTGACGACCGTCCTGCGCATGGTGTATACGCTCGGCCCGACGGGACACGGCACATTGGCGACGTTTTTGCGCGGCAAGCGCGTGCCTTTGGTGCTCGGATTCGATCCATTGTTTCACTTCATGCACGAAGAGGATGTGACGACGGCGATTTGTTTGGCGTTGGAAAAGCGAATCCAAGGCGTATACAACGTGGCCGGACCTGCGCCGGTTCCCTTGTCGGCGATCATCAAAGGTGCCGGACGTTCGGCGATTCCTTTGCCGGAACCGGTTTTTCGTGGAATGCTTGGAAGGTTTGGCATGCCAAAGCTGCCGCCGGGAGCGCTCGCTCATATCAAGTATCCGGTCGTCGTGGATGGAACGGCGTTTCAAAAAGCCACGGGGTTCCAATACGAAATGCCTGAAAGCCGCTGCATTCACGATTATAAAGAAGCGTTTCCCGTCCCGCTCTGAAACGTGTCGCTCTCGGGATCGAGCGCGCGTCGTCCGACGACGACATCCCGAATTTGCGCTCCGAGAGTGCGCCGACTTGTGCCGCCGGCGCGTCACGCATATCAGCATCCGGAAATCGTTCCTGAAATCCTCACGCCCGGTGACGATGTCGGCTCGTGGTCATTTCATTCGTATTCGTGCGGTTTCGTGCACGCCGATAACAACGGCGACCCAATGCGGAATCCTTTCCGTTCGAGCTCGCACGAAATCAGGGAGCGACCGGCATTGGCGTGACTTTTGCCATTGCGGTGAGACGTGCGTCTATCGATTCCTCCGAATCCTCGAAACACGGGAAAGGAACCGGCCATGAAACGACTCCTGCTCTCAACTTTGTTCGTAACGTTTGTCCAAATGGGCCTCGTCGCGTGTGATCCTTCGGTGAGCGGCGGAGGCGCGGGCTCCGGTGGAAACGGCGGAGCGAACGCCGGCGGCGGTGGAACATCGACCAGCTCGTCGAGCGGTACGGGCGGCAATGCATCGAGCTCGTCATCATCGAGCGGCGGGATGTTGGGAGCTGGAGAATGCCGAACGACGGCCGATTGCGTGGAACCGAATATCGGCATTTGCCAATCGCCCGATGCGCCTCAGATGTGCGGAATTTGTTATGAACCGCCAAACCCGTGCACGATGGACTCGGAATGTGCGATGCAGGATCCGACGACGATCTGCAATCCGCCGCCGTGCAGCTGCGGCGGCTCCGAATGCATGCCCGGATGCATGGCCGATGCCGATTGCAAGATTGGAACGCATTGCTCGGCGGGACATCGATGCGTCCCCAACACTTGCGCGACGAAAGCGGATTGCCCGACGAATTTCGATTGCACGAATATGGAGTGCGGGCGCAAGAGCTGCACGTCCGACGCGGATTGCTCGGGTTTCTGCGTGAACAGCTATTGTTACGACGTCGCGGGCAAGTGCATGCTTCCCCCGCCCTGATTCGTTTGGCGGGACAAATCAACAACCGGGGCACATGTCGAGCGCCTTGGCGTAACACGTGAGATCCCACATCGACGTGCAACAAAATGCGTCGATGTTGCAGATCGTCGTGACGCACGGAGCGCAATCTTTCGCCAATGGGCCTCCGGGTACGCAAGGATCATGGGCACATGGTCCACCCATTCCTCCGCAGTTGTTATCCACCGCTCCATTGCAATCGTTGTCGAGCATGTCGCCGCAAACTTCGGGCATGGCTTGCGCCTTTTGCGCGCAGGCAAAAGCCCCCGCCATGCACGTGAGCACGCCTTCGGCGCACACGCCGGGCAATCCCGTCGTGCAAGGATCACCGCCGCCGGGATTGCCGTCATCGACGGTACCATTGCAATCGTTATCCAGGTTATCGCACACCTCGGGCATGGGGCTGTTTGTCTCGACACACAGCGGTTTTCCTTCCTGGCAATCGACGGCGCCGACACCGCACACACCAACGAGGCCGGTACTGCAAGGGTTTCCGACAACCGCCACCTCGTCGTCGATGAGGCCGTTGCAATTGTCGTCCAGACCATTACATAATTCCGGGCCATTACATCCCGATCCACTGCTGGATGCCGAGCTGGAGGATGAACCGGGTGCCCCACCCATGCCCGACGTATTCGATCCGCCCGTTCCCCACTGACCATCGTCGCCGCCGTCGCCACCCAATACGGGTTCATTACCTATGGCGCAGCTCGTCATCGCCATCAAATAGATACCGAAAATGCCCCCGACCGTCGACAAACTTGGTTTACATCGCGCTTTCATGATTCACCTCCGCCAATCTTCACGCATGACAACCTACCATCCTACACATCATCCATAACTCGGAGTGAGGGAATTCGTGAAAATGCCGCTTCCATTGCTTGTGCGTCGAGTGTAAAACAAGACATGCTTACGACAAAACCTGTTCGCTGGGCCTTTGGGTCATCGGTCATTCTCGTCGGTTGGCTCGCCACGTCGGCAGCGGCGTGTGGCCCGAGCGATAACAAAGGAACAGGAGGCGCGGGCAACGCAGGCGCCTCGGGTGGAATGGGCGGGGACGCCACGAGTTCGAGCTCGGGTTCCGCCGGAATGGGGACTTCGAGCAGCTCGGGAAACATGAGCGGTTCGAGCTCGTCGAGCAGCTCCGGGGGGAGCTCGGGAAATGGTTTGGCGGGGAATCCCGGCGGGCTTTTCAAGGTCCCGAGTCCGTGGACCAAGGACGTGTCCGGACAAACCAAAAGCGTGAATTCGGACAAGATCATCACGTGGCTCGATCAAAACGGAGGCTGGGGAGCGGGCGCTTTCCGCATCGATTACAGCATTGAATTTCTGCGCGCGGATGGAAATACTCCGATGCAGACATTCACGCCGACGCAGGACTTCTATTCGCCCGATTGCGAAGAGGTTCCCATGCCCGTCCCGACCGGCGGAGCCATCGAAGGTGAACAAAGCTACGAGTGCGTCGCCGATGGCGATTGCCACCTCCTGGTCGTTCACGAACCGACGAATACGCTGTATGAAATGTGGCGAGCAAACATCGTCGGAGGCACGTTTTATGGTGGTTGTACCGTTACGTGGGACTTGCTGAAAATGTACCCGGACAACCTCCGCGGCGAAGGCTGCACGTCCGCCGACGCCGGAGGCTTTCCAATTTCCGCCATGCTCTTTTCAGCCGATGAAATCGCCGCCGGGAGCATCGATCACGCGATTCGTTTCATTCTGCCAAACGCGCGAATTCGCGACAACGTCTATGTTCACCCGGGAACACACAGCACCGGCCCCACATCGGGCGGCCCGGATGCTCCGCCTTATGGCGTGCGATTCCGATTGCGCTCCGATTTCCCGCTCGCTTCATTGCCGAACGATGGAGCCCGGATTGTCGCCAAAGCGTTGCAAACGTACGGCATGCTGCTCGCCGACGCGGGCAATATCGCGCTCACGGCGCAAAGCGATCGCTTCACGACGCACAAATGGGATGAATTCGGCATGGATTCGTACGCCTTGTCGAGCATCCAAGTGACCGACTTCGAAGTCGTCGACATGGGCGACCCGATCAATTGGTCCGGCAATTGTGTTTTGAATCCGAAGTGAGGGTTCAGCCGCGCAAACGCAAGATGAAGAGCCCAATCACGATCGCCATGAACACCAGCGCAATCGCCCATAAAATGTGGACGCGAATGTCGCTTTGCTGATTCGGCCGCCGCGTCGAATGGCGCGGCGACCGTTCCATCCGCTCCACATCGATTTCCTCCGACGAACCTTGCCGCGGTCGGCTTTCACGCGGCGGAGGAGGCAAAAGGCTCGTGCCTTTTTTATGACCGAGCACGCGCAACCATTCGGCCAATGCGCCGAGTTCACGAGTAATTTCCTCGAGCTGCGTTTCGGTATTTTTGGCAATCGTGCGCAAGACGTTGGGCTCCGCTTCGCCTCGTTGTTCCCGTGCTTCCCGTAAAACCGCACCCAAAATCGCCAAGCGTTCGATGACCTCGCGCATCGGGGTCAATTTCACCCGCAAGCTCGTCACGCGCGCCAACAAATCATCAATGCGTTCGAGCGCTCCGTCGAGGTCCCGCATGCGCTCGATTTGGTACTTCTCGACAAACGATTCGAGGGCCTTGCGCATTTCATTGGCCGAGGTCCAACGTTGTTGGCGGTCGAATGCCAGCGACTTGGAGAGCGCGCGAAACAGCCGTTCGGGCATGTACGACGGCCGTTCCATCGTATTGCGCAACGTCTTCGCCCGCTGCTCGATGATTTCGTGAACCGCTCCGTCTTTGGGCGCCGGATAAGGCACCTCCCCCGTCGCCAATTGCCACAAAACCGACCCCACGGAGTGCACATCCGACGCCGCACTCACCGCTTCACCCGTCGATTGTTCGGGACTCATATACAGCGGCGTGCCCCCGGTTCCGGGACGACCGACGAGCGACAACGAATCGGATTCACCTTGTACCTGGTCAAACGCCCATAAGCCCAAATCCGTGATTTTAACGTCGTACCCTTCACGTTCCGGGACGTACCGCACGAAAATATTGGCCGGCTTGAGGTCGCGATGCACGATACGATGAAAATGCATTTTGGCCAAACCACGTAAAATAGCGACACCGATACGCGCCACCTGGACCGATGGCAATCGCCGTTCAATGGCCGGGAGCGACGCGACGAGTTCTTCGAGGGTTTGCCAAGGAACGTACTCGAGCGCCAAATAGGCCGGCTTGACGTCGTCGAATCCCAATACATCGACAAAAAACTGTTTATGCTGGGCCAGCATTTGAGCTGCGGCGACCTCGCGACGAAACATCTCCGTGAGCGTACTTTCCAGGTCTTGCGTGCCCTTGCGAATCACTTTGACCGCGACCCAAGGACGATCTTTCGAGGCTTGGTCATAAGCGCGAAAAACCGCCCCCATGCCGCCGCGCCCGAGCAATTCGACGAAAAGATATCGGCCGCGAAACAAATAGGGCATGGCCGCCCATCCTTCGACCGGACGTGGACGCTCGCAGGCGCAAACGAGCTGCGATCCGTCGGCAAACGTCCACCAACATTCGTCGCAAACGAACAACAACGGGGTAGCCAGTTGCGGTCCCGTGCTGCCCGAAGGCGGAGCAGGTTCGTACGGACCAACCGACGCGGCGGTATCGGTACGCAGCAATGCGGCGGCCGTCGTCGGTATGGGCGTAAGCGTACGGAGACGATGCGCGGGTGATGCCAGCGTCGGCGCGGTGGATACCGCAGCAGGCGGACTTTCGTCCAGCGCTTCGTCTTGCTCGTCCTCGCCAACGTCAGCGCTCACGATTGTCAATCCTCGTAACTAAAACTTGCCGGTAATGGAAACGAATTGCGGGCCAATCGAAAGCGATGTTTTGACCGGCGCGTTTTTCGGGGACATCGCGATCATGATGGCTCCCGCCCCAATGCCGGCCAATCCCACAATGAACGTAGCCGTCGAAACTTGGGCCAATTGATATGCTTTTTGGGAGGCATCATAACCTGCGTCCGATGGACACGTCGGACTGCCGTCCCCACAAATGACGTCCGCCTCGTCGTTTTTTCGCTTGGCCACGACGCCCGTTACCGCTCCGATTCCCAAGACAGCCACACCGATTCCCCCCACGACAAACCCCGCTTTACGCATCGAACTCATCGGAGCATCGGGTTCGGTGGACTTGATGGGAGGTGGGGGCGGAGCGTCTTTCACGGGCGGCGTCGCCGAACCCCCGGGCGGCGGCTTCGTTTCCGAAGGACCGAGTTTCTCGAGTTTTGGGATGTTGACATCGGCAGTGCCCGCGGTTTTTGCGGCTTCGACGCTCCCCTGCCATTCCTTGTAGCCCGGCGCTCGGACCACAATGGCCCGCATACCCGGATCCACCGGAAATGGCGTTCCCCACCCGGCTTCCGGAAGCGGTGTTCCGTCGATTTCGATGACGATTCCCGGCACTTTCACGTCCGGAGCCACAACGATCGATACCTTGAACAATTGCGGTTCGATTTTCGCAATTTCACCGTCCGCCGCGGATTCACGATCCGGCCGATTATCGCGTTTCGCAATGGCCCGAGCTTCACGAAATTCCGTCCATGCCGTCGCAATTTTGCCCTGTTTTTCATGACAAAGGGCCAAGTTCAAAAGCGTTCCGCCGCCCGGATCCAAACGTTGGCTCTCGGTGAGCTTGGCGCAAGCTTCGTCGAGCTTCCCGTCGTTCATCAGCGTTCGCCCTTGATCGAACAAAGCCGCCGCCATACTACGCTCGGCGGCGGTCGGCTCCCGAGCCGCATCCGCATGCGCGGAAAAGGAGGCCAGCAAAACAGCGCCGGCAAAAATCAGAGCGGAAGCACGCATCGAACCCAATCCTTCAATGCTGATCGGCAAACGGATCATTGGAACCTTTTTTCTTGGTCGTCGTAGAAATAGGTTTGGCAGAACCTAATGGACGATTCGTGGCGAGCGGCGCATTGGTCCCACCCGCATGAGGCGATGCGGACGCCAACTGAGCCCGCATCGCCGCGTCCACGAGATCCGTAGGCGATGGAGCGGCAGGCGTATTGACGCTCGCGCTCGGGGCCGTCACCGGAATCGTCGCGGCGGCGGAAACAACCGGAGCCGTCGAAGGAGGCGACGTCGTCGCGAGGGTATTTTCGCCCGCGGAGGCCGGATCGTTGGGTTTGTCCCGCAATCCCAGATACACGCCGCCGAAGAGCAAAATCGCCATGACCACGAAAAGCGCATACACCACGGGCGAACGCTTGGGCGGCGGGGGACGCGGCGGGACATTCATGCTCGTCGAGGCTGCGGTTGCCGCAAATGCCGACGAATGCAGGCTCGGAGAGGACGTCAGGGAAATACGCGGCGCCGATAATTCAGCGGAAATTTGCACCGGTCTGATGATCTTCGTAATACGTTCGACCGACACGCGACAGTCCGGACCGCCAAACGGCGCAAGAGCGAGCGCAAGCACAGCGACGTCGGGATATCGCCCATCGATTTTCTTTTCGAGGCATTTCGCAATGACGGCCTCCAATTCGAGCGGCACGTCACTACGTACGGAACGAATGGGCGTTGGGTCGTCGGCAATGATGGCCGCACACAATGCGGGGAATGTTTCCGCGTGAAATGGAGGCGTCCCGGTGAGCAATTCGTGCAGCGATGCGCCGAGCGACCAAATGTCCGATCGATGATCGACGTCTTTCGCATTGCGGACTTGCTCGGGCGACATGTAACTGGGTGATCCCATGGCCGCACCGGTCGCCGTAAGACGCGTATCGGTCGCCGAAGCCGGTTTGGCAATACCAAAATCCAATAGTTTTACCATGGGCGATCCGTCGGATCGTTTGGCGAGAAAAAGATTGGACGGTTTGATATCGCGATGCGTGAGACCTGCAACGTGCGCTTCCGCCAATGCTTCGCATGCTTGAAGTACGTAATCGACGGCATCCTGAACGTGCAATGGGCCGGATTCTTCGACAAGTGCGCCAAGATCGTTGCCCTGGAGGTATTCCATGACCATGAACGGCGCGCCATTTTCACGCGTGCCCACATCGAGCACACGCACGACGTGTTCGCCTTTGATGGATACGGCGGTCTGCGCTTCGCGAAGAAACCGCGCGGCATATTGCGGATCCGCGGCGAGCTCGTTGGCCAATACTTTAATGGCGACGTCTTGTTCGAGCAGCGTATGGCGCGCCCGAACGACGGTCCCCATACCGCCTTGCCCGATGATTTTTTCGACGCGGTATTTGCCGCCGATGACATCACCGGGACGAATTGCGGAGGGATTTTCGTTCGGTGAATTCATTTGGCGACCCACAAGACTTGACTGACGGAATCCATGCCCCCGCCCGGTGAAGCAATGTAAATGCGGTGGGCGTCATACACCAACGAGTAAGCAGTGAAATCAGGCTTGGCAGCAATCGTCAGCTTTGTCGTCGGCGGCCCATTTTTTTGCACGCGCGCAATACTCCCAACTCCGCCAATTTTGTCTTCATCAACGAAGTACACGTAGTTGTCGTCAACCGCCAACCAATTTGCCGGCAAATTGGAAATCCCGGGCTTGTCGCGCACAGCCAATGCTTGATCCGGCCCATCGAGCACATTGCCCGGTGGAGCCAACTTGTTCGGCGCTTTTCGCACGCGCAAATCGCCTGGAACAATGTCCCCCGCTTGGATCCAGTATACGTTCGCACCATCCACGGCCAAACTCTGCCCGGTTCCTGCGTTCTTACGAATCAGTTGCGGCATCCAGTTGTCTCCCGGTGCTGGGATGTTCGCCCCTTTTATTTGCCCCGGGTTCACCACTGAACTGCCCGCATCGATCCAATACAAGCGCTTATCATGCACGACGATTCCGGTAATGGGTCCGTTCGTTGTGTCGACCGTCTGTGCCTCCTGGCCTCCGTCCTTGCGCCACGCTCGAAGCTGAAACGAATTGCCATAACGCCCCCCGAAATATAAAAATTGATCGTCCACAGTCATAGCCGTAACCTCTTCCGCCGCGAGGGAAGGATCGACGACCTCGGGCGGTGGGCTCATTGCATCATTATTGATTACGGCAGCGCGTTGAATCGTTTCGGGTCCCAGTCCTCTGATTGCAAAATAAACGTGCTTACAATCCGCAACGAGGTTCACAACATACCCGTCAAACTGGGTCAAGGATTGGGGAGACGCAACATCCTTGGCATCATATTCCAAACGGTGAATATGCGTATATCCCACACCTGCATCATCGTACAAGGCCCAAAAAACAGCCTGGCCGTTCGTCGCCACGGCATAAGCTCGTCGCGTTGCCGCCGCCATGGTCGTTATCTGACAACCCGGGTGGGTGCATGGTTGATCACCTACCGGGCCACCTTGGTCAAGACAAGCAAGGCCCGAATGCAAACCTCCCCCAGGCGGCAGACCGCTGCTCGACATCATCCCGCTGCTCGAGCTGCTCGAACCGTCGCCGCCCGTTCCACCCACCGGCCTCGTGCCATCACGATCCTCGATGTCGAAAATCGATGCGCAGCTTGCGGCCGCAAGCGCAAATGCCAAACCCGTGACCATGGACGGAAGGGGCTTCCAGGAAGTGCGTAGCATGTCACGCACACATTAGCCTCAAGCCCTCCCTTTCGACAAGATCAAAATGATCCGAACGCCGATCCCGAACATCCTCGGACGCGTGCAATATCGGCAGTAGCCGCCCGCCACGGATAACGCTCCGTCATGCCTCGATGACAACCGGAATTCGTCGCGCGCCAAACGTCCCGACACGCGCTCCAAAACGCCCCGCGATGCCATTGCCACACGATTGACAAAGCCCTCGAGCATCCAATCGATATTGCAAAATGCGATACCAATCCCGCACGATGACCGGAGCTTTGCACGTCGGGCACGACGTCGTTCCCCCTTCGGCATCATGCACGTTACCCGTATAAACATACTGCAATCCGTTGGACAAACCAATCCGTCGAGCACGCGTCAGCGTGGCAGGCGGCGTAGGCGCCACATCGAGCATTCGATAATCCGGATGAAATGCTGAAAAATGCAATGGAACCTGCGAACCCAGTTCGCGAACGATCCACGTCGTCAATGCATCAATCTCAGCGTCCGAATCATTGTGCCCCGGAATGAGCAGCGTGGTGATCTCGAGCCACGTCTTCGTCTCGTGCACGATGTATTTCAATGAATCGAGCACCGGGGCCAAATGCGCGGCCGTCAGTTTCCAATAAAAATCATCGGTGAAACCTTTGAGGTCGACGTTGGCGGCATTCATTTTCGCAAAAAATTCCGCCCGCGGCGAGCGATGCATGTACCCCGCCGTCACCGCCACCGTCTCGATCCCGAGCGCATGGCACGCGTCGGCGACATCCATGGCATATTCGGCGAAAATCACCGGATCGTTGTACGTAAACGCAACGCTTTTGCACCCAAGATCATGCGCCGCTTTCGCAATCGCTTCGGGTCGACCACGATTCGCAAGTCGATCCATTTCGCGCGATTTGGAAATATCCCAATTTTGGCAAAACTTGCACGCCAAGTTGCACCCCGCCGTGCCGAACGACAAGACACTCGTGCCGGGGTAATAATGATTGAGCGGTTTCTTCTCAATGGGATCTACACAAAATCCCGTGGATCGGCCGTACGTCGTGAGCATCATCTCGTCGCCCACGCGTTGCCGAACGAAACACAACCCCCGTTGCCCGTCCTTCAAAATGCAATCGCGAGGGCATAAATCGCATTGCATTCGCCCATCGTCGAGCAAGTGATAATAACGCCCGGCGCGACCCGTGTCCTCTTCCAAATCGTTCGTCTTCATCATAGAACGCGCCTCCATGTCGAGCACCGGGCGCGAAACGTCAAGATTCCGGTGACGCGGAGTCCTTCCATTTCGTGAGCGAATAACGGAACACCTCCATGGTCGGCGACCAACCGCGCGCAGGCATTCCCGCTTTTTGTTTCAGTTCCATCAGGAACTCCGCCGGATTCGGCAATTTCTCCCATACTTGGGGCAAAAATGTCGCCCGGTGCCGTCCGTCTCGTAAAACCACACCGTCTTCATGCGGCCGAATCCGCTCAATCGCTTCGGCTTCGCTTTTTACGCGCAATGGTTCGAGCGGCCCGAGCAGCGACACTTCCACGCTGATCGCGTTGAGCTCCCCGCGCAAAAGAGGCCGCGAACGCGGATCGAAAAACGCCGCCGCCACCGCATTGTGCTGCACGTCGTCCACCAACGCGCGCAGGGGTTCGAGCGACCCGATACATCCATGCAATTCCCCCTGACGCATCACCGTGACAAACGTCGCCGCTTTCTCGCGATACGCCTCTCCCTCGGGAACCTCGGGCAATGGCCCACCCAAATGATGACGAATGCTCGCCCGTGCCAATTGCAAAAGTCGTTGTCCGTCAATTTCCTGCTTCACGCCTTGCACCCTCGTAAAAAGCAAAAGCCCCGTACCCAACAACCTCCGCCTTGCCACCCGCCGTGTCTCCGGACGTACGCAAATCAAGCTGTGCCACTTCCAGACCTCGTCGACGCGCCACAAGCAAGAGCCCATTGAGCGGCCCTGCACCGCAAGCCTCTTCGTACCCCACGGAGTCATCGAGCGCGAGCACCTTGCGCGCAGTTCGTGCATCCACCGCGCACGCCTGGGCATACGGAAGGTAATGCGACAAGTCCGAACTGACGACAATCAGTGTCTCCGGTCCGCCCCACAACGCTTCAATCACCGCCGCCACCTGCGTCGGCGTCGAATCCCCAACGGCCATCGGGACAATC
>WBZU01000613.1_pt1 | contig 29831 bp, 27 predicted proteins | sample 5204311 | NCBI WGS metagenome assembly WBZU01 (sample SAMN12344359, study PRJNA552823) | activated sludge metagenome | biome: Activated sludge suspended growth; feature: Nitrification reactor; material: Wastewater; isolation source: activated sludge from nitrification reactor of wastewater...
GCCGGCCCGAATACACCACGCGTGCCGAGAAAAAACTCACTCAGCTCACCAGCGACATTGGCGTGCTGAAGGAACTCGCCACCAACCAGAAGGACTATTTCAAAACACGCGTGCAGGCGCTTGAACAGCATGCGGCCTACGCCCAGACCGAACTGGACAACATGAAGGCCGCAGAAAGTGATGCCGCCTTCAAAGCACGCCAGGCCTTGTTCAACAAAACGCTCTGGACTCTCGAAGCCGCGACAGAGCAGGCGCAGGAAGAAGCCGGACTCTGAGGTCCGGCAGGCGTTCGTTCGTCTTATTCTGCTGCACCGCCGCTCTTTGCGCCCTTCTCGTCCAGCTTCGCTTTCACGGCGGCTTCGATGTCAGCATAGAGCTTGTCATCGGCTTTCAACGCGTCCTTCACCGCGTCGCGCCCCTGGGCCACCTGCGTGCCGTTGTAGCTGATCCACGAGCCGCGCTTTTGCAGAATGTCGAACTCCAGCGCGAGATCGATCAGGCTGCCCACCGTGCTGATGCCTTCGTTATACATGATGTCGAACTCGGCCTCGGTATAGGGCGGCGCGAGCTTGTTTTTCACCACCTTGATCTTCGTGCGGTTGCCCGTGACGGTGCCGTCGCCCGACTTGATCGCGCCGATGCGGCGGATGTCCACGCGCATGGAACTGAAGAACTTCAGCGCGCGGCCCCCAGGTGTGGTTTCGGGATTGCCGAACATCACGCCGATCTTGTCGCGAATCTGGTTGGTGAAGATCGCACAGGTGCGTGCCTTGGAAATGATCGCGGTCAGCTTGCGCAAGGCGGCGCTCATCAGGCGTGCCTGTGCGCCCACGGTGCTGTCGCCAATTTCGCCTTCCAATTCCTGGCGAGTGACCAGCGCGGCCACCGAGTCGAGCACCACGACATCGAGCGCGTTCGAGCGCACGAGCGTCTCGCAGATGCGCAATGCCTCCTCACCGCTGCTCGGTTGCGAAACGAGCAAATCTTCCAGCTTCACACCGAGTCGGCGCGCATAGTTTGGGTCGAGCGCGTGCTCCACGTCGATGAAAGCCGCCAGGCCGCCAGCCTTCTGCGCCTGCGCGATCACGGTTAGCGTCAGCGTGGTTTTACCGGAGCTTTCCGGGCCGAACACTTCGATGATGCGTCCACGTGGGAAGCCGCCGACGCCGAGCGCCTGATCGATCAGCAGGTTGCCCGTGGGAATCACCGACACATCCGCCTGCTTGCCCTCGCCCATGCGCAGGATCGCACCCTCACCGAAGTCTTTCTGAATCTGCTGCAGCGCCAGATCGAGGTTACGGGCGCGTGCTTCGGCGATCTTGTTCGCGCCGCTGTCGGAGTCGGATTTGGGTGCTTTAGCCATGGTGGGGAGAATTTGGATTAAATGTTCGAGTGAACACCAAGCCTGTCATGCACTGCCGGGCAAGTGTTTTCGCTCTTCTCGAGGCGACTAAATCAGGCCGCGCCGGGGTGGCAATCCGGATGTTTGCCGCCCTATCGTTTCCGCCGGGCCACCGGGCGGCGTGCCGCTGCCACCTTTCGCTTGGCGGGAGCACGGAGAAGTTTCGCAGCGGGCTTCTTGCGTGCGGCCGGCTTGGGCGTGATCGCCGAGCGGGCAGCCGGTGCACCAGCTTTCAATTCGCGCAGTTCGCGTTCGACCTCTCCCAGTCGGCGGGATGTGGCATCGAGCTTCTTTGCGATTAGACGCGCAACGAATTCATACAGCGACGCATAGAACGCCGGGTCCTCGTTGCGCGGATGAATGTCCTGGAGGAATTTTTGATCGACTGCCAGACAAACCGCGCGTGTTGCGGCGACCACCGACGCGAGACGCTTATCCTGGTTCACGAGGGCAAGTTCGCCGAACACTTCGCCAGGCCGCAGTATCTTCGCCACGGTCTTTCCACCGACGCGCACCTCCAGATCCCCGCTGAGCAGGATGTAGATGCGCGAATCGATCGTGCCTTCCTTGATGATGGCATCCCCGACATCGCACTGGAGCAGGTTGCTGGAATTGAGCACATCATCGAGCTGTTCGTCGGTGAAAGTGCTGAACAAAGGCACGGTCTGCAGCATGGCCGGCCGCGTGCCCTCGTCATAGATGTAAGCAAATTCTTTCATGGCTTGGTTGCTGAAAAAATGCTGACACGTTCCGCGAACGATGAACAGATTTTTTATTTTGCGGGCACTGGATTTGCCACCGTCTGCCAGAACACATCTGGCGGCCCGAGATCCTTTCCACCGTCGTCAAAGCGCGTGCCGATTTCCTGCAGAGGCAGAGCGCGCGCGACATCGAGACCTGTTTTGATGTTTGCTGGCGTAAAAACCAGCCGGGTGAGGGCCATGCCCTTCAGTGGTGTGAGATCCATCACCGGTGTCTCTGCGATGTGAAGTCGTTGCAAGCCGGAGCCGCTTAGAGGTGTGAGATCCACCACCTTGGTGCGGTGCAGTGTCACACTCTCCAAAGGCATGCCTTTAAGCGGTGCGATGCTGGTCACAGGGCAGTCCGTAAGCCACAGCATGCGAATCGGACATTTGGCCAGCGGCGTGAGGTCGTTCACCTTCGTGCCCACCAAATTCACCTCCTGAAGCGGCATACCTTCGAGTCCGCTCAGATCGCTGACGGGAGTCTCGCTCAAATAGATGTTCTCGATCGGTGCGCCCGCCAGAGGCTTCAGGTTCATGACCTTCGATCGCTCTGCCATGAACTGCACCAGCGGCAGGCCTTTCAGCGGGCTGAGATCGCTGACGCCGGTATCACTGATATCCAGCGCCTGAAGCGGCACGCCATCGAAGCAGCGGAGGTTATCCACCTTTTGCTTCGACAAATCGACAGCCACAGGCACTCCATTTTCGATGCTGAACTTGGCAGAGCCATCGTATGCGGGATTGAACCGCTTGATCTCCGTGTGCAGCAGCGAGTCGTTCCAATAGACCTTTCGCACAGTCATCGCGGGCGCTGCAGCGGCTGCGGAGGACGGTGCTGGAGCCGCCGGACTGGAAGCTGCCGGCGCAGGCGGTGCGGATGGAGTTGCTGGCTTATTGTCACAGGAAGTGACCGCGCAAACAAATGCGGCCAAGCCAAAGAGTCGAACGAGTGCTGAGTGCATCATGCCACCGGCATGACGGAAAGCGCTCGGCTTTGCAAGGACTATTCCCGCACCAGCGGCACCACGTCGCTGCCGATCGCTTTCAATTCCGCGCCCACCGGCACGCGGCGGTAGTAGCAAGTGTTCGCGCCCGTGTGGCAGCAGCCGCCGCCTTGCTGTTCCACGCGCAGCACGAGCGCATCCTGGTCGCAATCCACGAGCAGTTCCACGACACGTTGAATCTGACCGCTGGTCTTGCCTTTGTGCCAGATCTCCTTGCGGCTGCGGCTCCAATACACGGCCTCGCCGAGGTCGAGCGTCATCTTCAGCGTCGTCTCGTTCATGTAAGCCAGCATCAACGGCGCATTCGTGTGTGCATCCACGGTCATCACCGGGATGAGGCCGTCCTTGTCAAACCTGGGGGCGAAGGCGAGGCCTTGCTCGATGCTGTCTTTGGAGTCGCGTGGGGCGAAAGTCATGCGCGCACCAGATAGCTGGAATGGGAAAGTTAAAAGCTGAAATGCGAACTACGGCAACGTCACCCGCAATGCTTTTCCGTCCTTCGTCAGCATGTGCTTCGCGGTTTGTCGCCGGCCGTTTCGTTCGATCGTGATGTCGTAAAGGCCGAGGTGTCCGCGCGCATGAAAGGCTCCGCCCGCATCGGTGCGGCCAGTGGCATTTGTCGCCCATTGGTTCCACACAAGGTCACGCCACACCTTCGCATTCGGCTTCTCGGTCCAATCCTTGCGCCACAGCGCTGTCTCGGGCTTCCAGCCAGCGCCCTCCCAGAACACCCACAGCATGAAGCCGGAATACGCCGGGTGGCTGTAGGCCATGATCAGCATGTCGCGCAGCCAGTTGGCCTGCAGCTCTTCGTCGCCATTTGTGTTCACATCGAACTCAGTGATCTCCAGGTTCGGCACCAGCTTCGCAAAACGATCGCTGATCCGCAGCATCTCCGCCGGCGCAGGCAGGAAGCTGCTGTGAAAGTGCGCCATGTTGCCGATGCCGTCCGGCTTTGCGCCCTGCGCGATCAGCGTCTTGATTGCTTCGAAGTATTCGTCCTGCTGGCGGCCCGGACGGAAGACCTGATCTTCGTTCACAAACAGCGGCACATGCAGCCGCTGGCGCGCGGCCTTGATCACATCTGCATAAAAGTCAGGCGCGATCACCTGATCGACCGTGCTGCGCGGATCGCTCCAGCCCACTGGATGATTCACGGCGTCCCACTCGGTCGCATACTCGCCAGCGAAGCTGATCACATCGCTCATGTGCTGCATCACGTGCTCGCGAATTTTCTGCGGCTCGTTCTTCAATTTCTCCGACCAGTCCTCCCACGGCCCCCAGCAAAGGTAGTGTCCGCGCACCGTCATGCCGTGCTCGCGCGCCCAGCGCAGGGCTCCGAGCGTCCACTCATCGCGGAATTCTTTGCTCTTGCCGGATTGCGCCGCGCTGCGGGCGAAGGGCTTCAAATCATTCTCCAGCACGATGCGGCTGAAGTTGGCCTCGACGATGGCACGATACTGCTTCGAGCGCTCATCCTCGCCCATCAACAGCTTTGCTTTCACGGCGGTGCCGAAGCCAAAGCTGTGGCGCTTCAATTGCACGTTCACCTTCGCCTCGCGCACGGGCTTGCCGGAAGCATCGACGACTTCAATCGCGAGGTCGCCCATGCGCAGTTGCTCGATGCGTGTGAGCGCCTCCTTGCGCCACGGTGCATCTGCTTCACGCCCGTCATAGTGAATGTAAGGCCGCGGCAGTTTGTTCAAATCGAAGGCCGCGCCGTAGTTCAGCACGCGCATGTTCGCGATCTCCAGGGTTTGCTTGCGGCCCGCCGGCAGAATCGACGCATGACACACGCCTGGCTTGGAGGAGGCGTTCGCCGGGAAGGGGATGAACACCGTCTCCCACTCGCCGCGCACTTCGAAGCGGTCCTGGCCCAGCTTCTCGTAGTTCGGCGGTTCCTTGTTCTCGATTTGCACGTTTGCACCGCCCTTGCCATCGGGCGTGGAGCCCGGCACGCAGCGCGCCTCGAATGCGATGAGCACCTTGTCGCCGCTCTTGATGCTTCCCTCGAGTGCGCAGGTCAGTTGCAGCTGAAACGGCCCCGCCTTGTCGTCGAACACCTCCACGCGCCAGCCCTTGCCGTGCTCGCCGAAGTCCGCCTTCGCCGTTTTCCAGAACTTGGTGCTGCCCTGCGCCTTGGCCGCGTTTTGCCAGTCGGCGGGCAGCACATTGGTTCCGCCTTCGGGGATGGTGGCAGTGAAAGCAGTGGTGGCAGCGAGGAGGAGAACGAACAGGCAGCGCATGGCGCGACGATGCTAGCGCCGCTCTCGAACCTGTCACCCTGAATGCACCGCGCTGGACGAAGCGCAGTGAACTGCCTATCATCGAAGGCTCCATTCACGACCTTTTCATTCTAGACCACCATGCTCTACCTCGGCATCGACAGCGGCACGCAAAGCACGAAGGCCATCGTGCTCGATTTGAACAGCGGCAACATCGTCGCCAGCGCATCTTCGAAATATGATCTGATCGAAGGCCTGCCCGCCGGCCATCTCGAACAGCATCCGCAGACATGGATCGATGCGGTGGACGAATGCGTGAGCGCGTGCGTGCAGCACCTCGGCAGCAAGGCGAAGGACATTGCCGGCATCGGTGTCAGCGGCCAGCAGCATGGCCTGGTGGTGCTGGATGACAAAGACCAGCCGGTGCGCGCAGCGAAGCTTTGGTGCGACACCAGCACGCAGGCGCAGTGCGAGCAGATTGCGCACGAGTTCGGCGGTCAGCCGGGTGTGATTCATCTCGCGGGCAATGCGATGCTGCCCGGCTACACGATTCCCAAAGTGCTGTGGTTGAAGCAGAACGAGCCGGATAACTTTGCGAAGACGAAGACCATCCTGCTGCCGCACGATTACATCAACTTCTGGCTCAGTGGCGTGAAGCGCATGGAATACGGCGACGCCAGCGGCATGGGCATTCTCAACGTGCGGACGCGTGAGTGGTGCCGCGAGCTGATCGACTTCATCGATCCACGCGTGCATGACATGCTACCGCCGCTGGGATCGTCCAGGGCCGTGCATGGCACGATCCGCAAGGAACTCGCCGCGAAGTGGGGCCTCAGCTACGATGTGATCATCAGCGCCGGCGGCGGCGACAACATGATGGGAGCGATTGGCACGGGCAATATCAAGCCCGGCGTGATCACCGCGAGCTTTGGCACCAGCGGCACGCTGTATGGCGTGGCGGACGCGCCGGTCGTCGATGGCCAGGGCGAAGTCGCGGCGTTTTGCGACAGCACGGATCAATGGCTGCCGCTTGTGTGCACGATGAATGTCACCGTCGTCACCGAGCAGGTGCGCGAGATGTTCCGCTGGACGCATGGCCAGTTCGAAGCCGCCGCAAAGACCGCACCCGTCGGCGCCGATGGCGTGATGTTCCTGCCTTACTTGAATGGCGAACGCACGCCGAACCTGCCGAACGGCACCGGCGTGCTGCATGGCCTGCGCACGACGAACATGAACCCCGCGAACCTCGCGCGCGCCGCGATGGAGGGCGCGACGCTCGGCCTTGCCTATGGATTGAAACGCTTCCGCGACCTCGGCATGAATCCGACGGAGATTCGTCTCACCGGCGGCGGTAGCAACAGCGCCACCTGGCGGCAGATTGCGGCGGATTGCTTCAACGCGGAAGTCGTCACGCTCAGCACCAGCGAAGGTGCCGCGCTGGGTGCCGCGATCCAGGCGGCTCATGCGCAAGTGGATGGCAAGACCGGCTACGAGCATCTGTGCGCGAAGCTCGTGCGGCTCGACGAGAGCACCCGCTGCGCGCCAAATGCCGGCAACGCCGCGTTGTATGCCGCGCAGCTGGACAAGCAGATGGAACTCACCAGCCGCTTGCAGCAGACGGGGTGGTTGTGATCGCACGATGGGAACCGCATCTTTTCGTCACCATCTGCGAACGCTTCAATCTTACTCGTCCTCATACTCTTGCTCGAAGCCATGAATCCACCAACGCTCCCCAACGATCTTGCCGTTTTGCAAAAGCAAGTGCACGACTTGCGCGTTGCGGTGAACTTGTTTTGGACACTCGCAATCCTCGTGCTGGCGGCCTTCGTGTTCAGTGCGTTCACGTTCGCTGTGCCGAAGTTTGAGAAGATCTTCGATGACATGATTCCGGGCGGCCGGGACAAGCTGCCTTTGCTGACGCAGGCGATCATCTACTGGTGCCGGATGTTTCCGCTGCCGCAGTTGCTGGTCGTGGTGCTGACCATCGGTGGCACGGCGGGGCTGTGGGCACTGCGTTCCACGGGCTACGCCTGTCTGGTCGCGATGCTTGTATGCGTTTTGCTGGCCGCTCAATGGGTGGCGTTCGTGCTCGGCTGCTTCCTGCCGTTGATCAGCGTGATCACCAATCTCGGCAGTGCCTAGGGTAGCACACGCGTCACGCGTGTCGTTTTTGGCGTCACGCCGAAAACATTCGAGCGCAGCGAGCATGCACGATGCCTGACGATTCGGCCTGCGAGGGGCCTGCTCGCCGTGCCCGACCGATTGGGCGCGACGCCCAACCGGAACACGCGTGACGCGTGTGCTCCCCGCGCTAACGACGATTACACCAGCGGCAGCAGCTTGCTCAAGATCAACGTCACCACGCCACCGATGATCGAATCGGCGGTGAGTTGCAGCGACCACGTGCGCAGCGTTTCTTTTTCCGTCATGCCGCTCAGTCGCGACACGACCCAGAAGCCGCTGTCGTTCATCCAGGAGCCACACATCGCGCCGAAGCCGATGGCGGAGAACAGGTAGATCGTGTGGCAGCCGAGCGCTCCACCGGCGATCATCGGTGCCATGATGCTCGACGCGGTGAGCATGGCCACGGTGGCGGAGCCTTGCGCCACGCGCACCACCGACGCGACAATCCAGCCGAGCAGCACGAGATTGATGTGGTAACCCTGCGCCAGTTCCTTCACCGCATCACCCACGCCGGCGCTGCGCAGTGCGAGACCGAACGCGCCGCCCGCGCTGGTGATCAAGATGATCATGCCTGCGGTTTCCATTGGCGGTCCGATCAGTTCCTCGACCTTCTTCAAGCCAAAGCCGCGCTGCTTCGCCAGCACCACGAGCGAGATCACTGCGCCGATCAGCAAGGCGATGTTCTTGTGGCCGACGAAGTCCACCCAGCCCCGCACCGCGCTGAAGCCGTGCTCGCCGCCGAACATGTTTTGAGTCGTCAGCGCCCAGCCTGCGGCATTGCCGGTCTTCGGATGCACGCCCTTCTCGGTGAGTTCGAATACGGTCGTGAGTCCGATCAGCACGATCGGCAGAATCACCGGCACCATGGACCAGAAGAACGACGGCAGCTTGCTTTCGTCGGAGGCACTGATCGCGCGCAAATCTTCCAGCGACGCGCCCGCCGTTTCGCGCAGCGGCACGTCATTGCGCCGGTTCAACCACTGGCTGAACAGGAAGCCGAGCACAGCAACGATGAAGCCGATGATCAAGCCTCCGATCAATGAGGTGCCGACATTGAGCTGCAAATCATTCACCACGGCGACGGGTCCCGGATGCGGCACGGTCATGCTGTGCGTGATGGTGCCGCCGCAGCACACGGCCATGCAGTAGAGCACGTAGTCCTTGCCGGTGCGCATGCGCAGTGCCTTGCACAGCGGGGCCATGAGCATGAACATCGTATCGAAAAAGATCGGCGCACTCAGCAGGTAGGTGCTCCACAACAGCGCCCAGCCTGCGTGCTTCTCGCCAAAGAAGGCGAGGAAGCGGCGCACCACCTTGTCCGCCGCACCGCTTTCCATCAAACACATGCCAATGATCGAGGCGAGCGCGATGGAGATCGCAATGTCGCGCGCCGTGTCACCGAGACCCTTCGACACCATTTCCACCGTGCCGACGAGGCTGCTGTAGCTCTGCATCTTGCCGTTCTTGTCCGCCAGCGACCACTCGGTCTTGGCCGTCATCAGGCCCGCGATCAATGCTGCCAGGATGAGTGCCAGAAAGGCATGCAGCCGCAGCACGCTGATGCCAATGACGATGAAGGCAACGCTGACGGCGAGAACGATGAAGGGCCAGTAGGTGGACATGCGAACGCAAATGCTGCCGAATGCCCGCGCCGCCGTCGAGGGCAAAGATGATTTTATTCGATGCAAGGGTCACTCCAGATACTTCGGCATCGTGAAGGCGCCGTCATCGGCGATGTCCCACACTTCGAGCCGCACCCACTTCGGCTGCTTCATCGTGACGGGAAAATGAAACGTGCGCCGGCTCATCTCGCGAGCGTTGTTGATTGCGATCGTTTTGCGCTCCACGTGCTGGCCGTCGCAGGCCATGATCTCCGCATGCGCCAGGGGCAGCGTCCATTCGATGTCGGCGGAGATTTCTCCGGGCGTAGCCGTCCACGAGTGAATCAGCACTTCACCGGTGCTCACAAAGTAGTCGCCGGCGCGCAGGCAATCGAGCACGGGCGACCAGTCGTCTGCGGTGGGCTTCTGTTTGAGCCGCAAGTAGCTGGCGTTGATGTTGCCGTAGAACTCGCTGGTGTCGTCGATGCGGAAGCAGTCGAACTCGCCGACGATGAACTTGCGCTGGCCCCACAGGTTCATGTCGTCGAGCAAATCAAGGCAACGCACGCCGAGCCGCGGTTGCGATAGATCACTGGGCATCGACTTCCAGGTGGCGCCCAGCCACTGTGGGCTGCGATACCAATCGGTGTCCTTGTAGGAATCCGGGCACTCGCGCGAACTCTTGATGCGTGGGTGCGCGGTCCACGCGAGCGCATTGGTTTCGCGCAGCATCGTGTGCGCGCTCGCGGCGTCGCTGACATGATACACCGTTCCATACGGTGCGATCTCTTCTTTGAAGGGCTGGTCCGGAGCGCGCTTGCGCGTGAAGTAAACCGGCTTCGGGAACATCACGATCCAGTGGCCGGGGAAGCCCGCGTTCGGTTCCTCGCCGGGCAGCACGAGCAGCTTGTCATCGGAATACTTCCGGCAGGTCGCATACATGTCGCGGTAGTCGTTCAGGCGCTTCGTGCCCGTGCCGTTTTCGTCGCTCGTGAGGCCATCGCCGTGGAACTCAGCGAGCTGAATGATCTTCACGTTCACACGCTTGCACGCATCGACGAAAGCCGGACCCCGTGGCGTCGGCGTGCGATCGTGCACGGTCAAGGCCGCATGCTCGTGCGTGATCAGCGTGGTGTGGCCGTCGATTTCCTTCAGCGTGTCGCCGTGCGTGTAGCGCTTTACGTGCTCCAGCGTCGATGCCGCATCGCCGTCGCTGAGCAAAACAAAGGCGCCCATGCGTTGGAACTTGCCCGCAGGCGCATCGATGAGCGGGCTCAACCGCAGACCCGTCACTGGCTGGCAGATGCCGATGCCGCGCGCGCCGTGTTGCACGTGGCCAAAGTTATCGGCTTCGTCCTTGGGATGAAAAAACGCATGCGGTGGCGGGAACACGGCGATGCTGCCGATTTCATCCTGGCCGATGATGGTGCGATAGCGCACGCGCTCGGGATGCAAGTCGCCATCAGACGACTGGCGGTGGATTTGATCATCGAGACCGCACCACGCGACTTTGCGAAACGGATGCGCGAGCACGAACTCATACGAGTAGGCCTGCTCCGGCAAGTCCTGCGTCATCACCGCCTGGAAGAGCACGAGCGGGCTGCCGTCGAAGATTTGCAGTCGCAACGAGCCATGAAACGCACCGGCGCTGAAGTCGCTGAGCTCGATGGTAGCGTGCTTGCCGGCGCTACTGATGTTCGCTGTGGCGGGTTTCAATGTGGACTCGCTCCACTTCACGTCCGCCGCCTCTTTGAACACACGTGCAAAGAAGGTGTAGCGCGCGTTCACGGCCTCGCGTTTGCGCTCACCAGAGGCCACGCGATACACGGGTTGCAAGTTCTGCGCGATGAGCCTGCCGTTGACGGAAAACGATTCGATCAGCGAGGTGCTGCCGGTGTCGAGCACCATGGCACACTTGGTGCCTTCGAGCGTTTTCCAAGAGGCGGAGATGCGATCCGCATCGGCGTGGATGGCGATGCCGCACGCTGCGTTGTATGTTGATGCATCAACCGCCGGCGCTGCGTGCAGCACGCGCGTGACCGTGATACATGCGAGCAAAACGAACGAAGCTCTCATGCGGACACTTTGCCGAAAGCTCCGCGAGTGTCCAGACAGCAGTGCTCGTCAAAACTAGGTGCACCATTTTCGCCGAAGAGTCTGAGCCATTACGCGCAGCGTTTTGGAGTGCGGAGCGAGAAACGAAGCTCCTCTTTCGCCGGAGCACGAGGCGTAATCAGACGATGGACGGAATGATGTTCGCTCGCTCCGGCAAAGCGGAACTTCGCTCCGCTTGTTCCGCACTCCAAATCGCTGCGCGAAACACTGCCAAGCCATGGGCAGAACATCACCCCAGCTTCGCACCGAGCTTCTTCAGCATCGCTTCGAGCATGCGGCCATACTTCACATAGCTGTCGTATTGCTCCTTCGCCTTCTGCTCGGGCGACAGATCATCCGCAGCGCCAGCGCCGTGGAAGACGACGGCGACGTGTGGCTCGATGCTGATGTAGCCTTCGTAGCCGGTGTCCACGAGGTCCTTCATGATGCGCTCGGTCTGGCCTTCGCCTTCGCCGGGATAGGTGTAGGTCGCATCGTTCTTCGCCTTGTCCCAGATGCCGTCTTTGACATGCACGTGCGCCATGTAGGGCTTGATCGCCTGATACATTTCCCACGAGTCCTGCTTGTGGCCGGGGCGGTCGCGGTCGTCGATGAAGACGGGATTGCCGGTGTCGAACACCCACTTCATGCCGGGCACGGCTTCGGCCATGCGCTGCACGTGGGTCTTGCTCATGCCGCCCCAGTTCATGCAGTTTTCGTGCACGACCGTGAGGCCGGCGTCGGCGAAGCGCTTGTTGATTTCGATCATGCGCTTGATGCGTTCGGGAGCAAACTGCTCCGCGTCATCTGCGCCATCGGTCTTGCACACGGCGTAGCTCATCACGCGGATGAGCTTGGCGCCGAGACGCTGCATGCGCGGGATGGCGCGGTTGATTTCGGCTTCGGTGATGGCGAAGTCGTCCGTGATTTTCTTGGCCCAGTTGCCGATGAGCGAACCGAAGCCGCTGATCTTCATGCCTTTCTCTTCGAGACGCGCGACGACCTTGTCGAACACGGCGTCGGGGATCTCGTGCAGGTTGCCCTTCACGCCATCGAACTCGACGCCGCGGCTCTCAATGCTGTCCCAGCCGAGGTCCTTGTGCGCCTGGATTTGCACGTCGAGCGACGCGCCTGCTTCGTCTGCGATGCCGGTGAGTTTGATCATGGGGCGGGAGTGATGCGCGGAGTGGCGGGCTGCACAAGAGGGAAGGTGGCAGGGATGTGATGGGACAACAGAAGGCCCGGAGCTTCTCCCAAAGCTCCGGGCTGGATTCTTGGATCGTCCGCAGGCGTTGATCCAGGAACTATTGCTTGGGCTGAGGCGGAGGTGCTTCAGCGTTGTTCGGCAGCGGTGGCACGCGTTCCAGCTCGCTCAATTTGCCGAGAAACTGCTCGGGAATCGCGCGGCGCTGATCGTCTGTGTTCACGATGAATTGCTGCTCTTCGCCGCCTTTGGGGCGCACCGTGAATACCTTGGCGCCGTTCTCCTCACGCAGGCTGTATTCGCCGGAGTCGTCGCGACGAGTGACGGAGCGTGCGTAGCTGGAGGAGCTTTCGCTGCGCGAGGAGGTTCCGACTCGATCGCGTGGTGGGGGATTCTGTTCGCGTGGACCGGGGCGACCGGACGGAGGTCCATCCGGGCGTGCCTGGCCGCGCGGGCCGTCATCGCGGCGATCGCCTTCACGCTGCCAGTTCTTTTGCGGTTGGGGTGGTTGCGGGGCGGGCTTGTCTTTGGGCCCGCGTGCCCAGTCCTGCATGCGTTCGCCGAACTCGCGCATCTGGCGTTGAAAGTCGCCCATGCCTTCGCGGTAGCGGTCCATGTTGCGCTCGAACTCGCGGCCCATGCGCTCGGCCTGTTCGGGATTGAAAAGGTGGCGCATGGCGTCCCATGGGCGCGCTTCGCCGCGCTCGCCGCCACGCTGGGCGAGGGGCATCATGCGTTCGCCGACTTTCACAGTGACCTTTTGTTCAGCACCAGCGCGTTTGATGGTGAAGGCGATTTCGGCATCCTTCTTCTCCGCGCGCACGAGGGTGGACAGCTGGTCTTGATTGACGAGTTTCTGGTCACCAAGAGTGATGAGGACGTCGTGTTGCTGGATGCCTGCAGTCCTGGCCGGGCTGTCTGGCATGACTTCCACGACGAGGAGGCCAAAGCCTTCGGCGAGGCCCGTCTGTGCGCGGAGTTCGGCGGAGAGTGGTTGCGTGACGACGCCGATGAAGGGCGTGGGGCGCATTTCTTCGCGCGTCTCACCACGACGCTCAGCATCGCGGGGGCCGCGGCGGGGCTTGTCGTCTTCTCGCGGATCGGGCCTGGATTTGGGAGGAGGGGTTTCGGCCGATGCGCGTGGCGGCGGGGGTGCGTCTTTTTGCGGTGTGTCCGCGGATGGGGCGGATTCTTTGGGCGGCTGTTCCTGCGCGGGCAGGGGTAGGGTGCTCACGGCGAGACCGCAAGCGGCGAGGAGGGGTGTCCAATGGGTGGTTTTCATGGCGTTGAGTTGTTGGGGACTTCGGGCTGGCGGCGAGAGGCCGCCGGATCACTGAAATTTGACGGGCATGAGCATGGAATCGGAGACGGGCACTTCCACGGTGTATTCGGCTCCGTCACGCGGATCGATCCACTGATGGCGCTGCACGCCGCGGACGCGCACCTGCTGGGCGGGTGTGCCGGTAGCGGGGTAGGTGATGCTGCCTTCTTCCATGTCGGTCCACTCCCGGGTGCTGTTCACCGGCAGCACGGAGGGGCTGGAGGCGATGCTGTCCACGGGGGCGGATCGCGCCTGCGCACCTGATTTGACGCTAACGGGCAGGACGCTCATGATGAGGACGGCTGCGGCAGCACCGATGATGGCCCACGCGAGATGATCGCGCCAGGAGGAGGCTCGGATGACGGCAGGTCTGGCCGGTTCTGCCGCCGATGGCGGAGCGTCGCGGAAGAGTTCGGCGAGTGCGATGTCACGCTCGACGCGCTGTTCCAGCCCGGCGGAAGGCTGGGTCGGGCGCAGCGAGTGCAGCAGTTGTTCGAGATGGGCTTCGGACATAAACTTGGAAAGGATTTGAAGGGTGAAATGGCGGGTGCGCTCAAGCAGTCGCCGGAAGAGGGGCGGCGCCCAGGTCCTCGCGGTGCGGCGCCAGCACGCGGTGGAGGTTGTGGAGTGCATAGCGGTAGCGTGATGCCACGGTGTTGGTGGTATCGCCCGTGGCCTGGGCGATTTCTGCGAAGGTGAGCCCGCCCCAGATGCGGAGGGTAACGACCTCGCGCTGCTCGGGCGGCAGGTCGAGCACTGCATGCTCCAGGAGCCGGGCGTTTTCACGGTCCTCCACTGGTGGATCGAAGTAGGGCGGATCGATGTCTTTGATCGAGAGTTCGGAAGCGACCTCGCGTGCATGGCGGCGAAGCTCGCTCTTGCGCAGATCGAGGGCGATGGTTTTCACTGCCGCATAGAGCAGGGGCACATGCTGGCGGTCGCCGCCGGGATTTTTTTGCCACCAGCGGACGAACGCCATCTGCACGACATCTTCGGCGTCGGCGGCGGAAGTGGTCCATTGCCGCGCATAGAGAAGCAGCCGTGGCGCAAGCTCGCGGAAACAGGATTGCCAGTCGGAGGATGGGGAAGTCATCGGTTTAGACGGGGGCGTTCATGAGGCGTAACGACACTGGCGCGATGTTTTGTGTGTGCGGCAGGCGAATTGTTGAGAGGAAAACGGTGGATGGGCAGCGGGTGGCGCGCGTCGGAGGCCCCTCGCTCTTGAAACTGCCGCCACTCTGAACCACTGATCCGCCTATGCGGGATGATGACCAACCAACACCTCCCTTTGCCACGGCGCCCGTGGGGCATGGCTGCGTGCTGGACACCCGCCGCGCGCTCTGGCACCAGGCCGGGTCGTGGCTGGTGGTGTCTGACGTGCACCACGGATTCGAGCTGAATAAGGTGCGAAAGCTGGGCCCGATTCAGCCCCAGTGGCGCATGAAATCCACGGAGCGCCGGCTGATCGATTTAATCGACAGCTACAAGCCCCACACTTTGGTGATCAATGGTGACGTGATGGATGGCGGGGGCTCCGTGCGTGAGACCAGCCGGATGCTGAAGCGCCTGCGAGACTGCGTGGCCGAGCTGGTGCTGGTGGACGGGAATCACGACCGGCTGGCTTTGAAGCAGGAGCATGGATTTGTGCCCCTGCACCGGATCGGCGAGTTCGTTTTTCATCACGGGCACAAGTGGGGCAGGCTGTGGCGAGATATCGGGCCTGACGCTGGCAGCGTGCACATCTGCGGCCACGAACACCCGATCGTGCATATTTCCGATGGTGCCAATATCAATCTGCGACCGCCGATCCTCGTGCAGGACCGCATGCAGTCCCACGCAGGTGTGGAGCACTGGATCGTGCCGGCGTTTTCACCATGGACCGGAGGCACACGCTATGAGAGCGGCAACAAACGGCTGGGCACGTGGGCCTGCCTGGAGCGGATGATCGTGCCATTGCAACGCGCTGGCGGCGATTCTCCGGGCTAGCTTTGATCGATGGATGCCAGCCGTTCTTGCATCGCTGCGCGCACCATCAGGGCCTCCCCCACATTTTCCGCAGTTAGCAGACCTACCAGGCGATCTTGCACCGGGTCCATGACGGCGAGTGCCGGGCACTCGCTCTCCCGGAGCGCCTGGACCGCTTCTTCCAACGCCGTCGCCGGCGTGAGGGAGGACTCGCAGCGCAACAAGATCAGTTGCGCTGGATAGCCTGGTCCATGCTCCGCGAGCGCGCTGATCAGCCGGGTCCGGGGCAGAATGCCCATCATGCCGCCGTGTTCATCGAGCACAGGGAAATCGTGCTGCGAGCCGCTCAGCAGGAGGTCAACGGCCTCGCGGAGCACGGCGTTGGCAGGCAGCGTGTGAAAGTCCGTGAGCATCACATCCCGCACCCGCAGGTCGCGCAGAGACTCCTGCTCCGTCACCATCGCTGCCTCCTGGCCCGCCGCGAAGAACACGAAGAAGGCGATCAGCAAGACCGTGGCAGGCAGGTGTTGGGTGACGACGGCCATGGCAGCAAAGACCGCAATGGCCTGACCGATGGTAGCCGCCCAACGCGTGGCACGGGCATAGTTGCCCGTGAACAGATGCAGCAGAGCCCGCAGCACGCGGCCACCATCCATGGGGAAAGCCGGGATCATGTTGAAAAAGATCATCAACAAGTTCCACGCCATCAGCCCGGGCCAAAACTTTCCGGACTCAATCACCTGCAAAGGTTCCCAAGACACGGACACTCCGAGACCGAGGGCTATGGCGATCGCGATGAGAAGATTTACCAAAGGACCGCACACGGCCACCACCAGCTCCTGGCCGGGCTTTCGCGGCATGCGCTCCAGCCGGGCCACGCCCCCAATCGGCAGCAGCGTGATGTCCGGGGTTTTGATGCCATATTTCCGCGCCGCCAGCACATGCCCAAACTCGTGCAGCAGCACGCAGGTAAACATGGCACATACGAGCAGGATGGCCTCCCCGGCTCCATTCCAGCCCTCCCCTGCGGCGAGCGCCTGCCAGGCGATGAATGCCAGAAGCAGCACAAAGGTCGCGTGAATCCGCACCTGTGTGCCGGCGATGGTTATAATGTGGTAGGACCAGCGCATGGCGTGTGATGATTGCATGGGTTGACGCCCGCCAGCAAGCCTGGGATGCATTCATTCCAGCTTGCCATAGCGCCAATACCGTTTCACGATCACGGCCAGTCATGCCAGAAAAGAAGTCTCCCTCTCCCGCGCCTGCCGCCACCACGAGCATGGATCTCAGCGAGATCACCAAGATCGTGGACCTCATGGCGAAGAATGATCTTACCCTTTTCCATCTTGAGCGTGGAGGCTCCACGCTGAAGCTTCAACGCGGCCAGGATCTTGGCGCGCTCACCGACCTGCTGGCCAGGCTGCCCTCGCAGCAACCACAGGTCGTTTACTCCGCTGGTGCGCCCATGGCGGCCCCGGCTGCCGCTCCCCAGCCAGCGCCTGCTGCCGCACCGGCCAGCAAGGCCAGCGAGCCCGCCACCAGCGGCCCCACGATCAATTCACCCATGGTCGGCACCTTTTACCGGTCGTCGGCACCAGGGGAGAAGGCCTTTGTCAGCGTTGGTGACCACGTGGAGGCAAACTCGACCGTGTGCATCATCGAAGCCATGAAGGTGATGAACGAAATCAAGGCCGAGACCAGCGGCACTGTCGCCCGCGTGCTGGCCGAAGATGGCAAGCCCGTGCAGTATGGACAGCCGCTGTTTGAATTGAAGTGACCTTTTGAGGGAAAAGGGATAAGGCTGATCGTGCCGTCCCGGACTCTGAAGCAGAGCATCTCCACCGTCTCTTCCTACTTATCTCGCTGCCTCCAATGTTCAAAAAAGTTCTCGTCGCCAACCGCGGTGAAATCGCTCTGCGCATTATTCGCGCGTGCAAAGAGCTCGATGTCAAAACCGTCGCCGTCTATTCCGAAGCCGACGTGGACTCCATGCATGTGCAGCTCGCCGACGAAGCCATCTGCATCGGACCCGGCCCCAGCACTGAGAGCTACCTGAAGATTCCGCGCATCATCGCCGCCGCCGAGATCGCCAATGTCGACGCCATTCATCCCGGCTACGGCTTCCTCTCCGAGCGTGCGCACTTCGCGGAAATCTGCCGCGAGTGCAAAATCAAGTTCATCGGCCCCTCTCCGGAAGTCATCTCCATGATGGGTGACAAGAATGCAGCCCGTGCTGCCGCCCGCCGGTCGGGCGTGCCCATCACACCGGGTTCGGACGGCCTGCTGCAGAGCGAGGAACAAGCGTTCGAAGAAGCGCGCCGCATCGGCTTTCCAGTGATGATCAAGGCCACCGCCGGCGGTGGTGGCCGCGGCATGCGACCGGTTTTGAACGAAGCGACCCTGCGCAGCATGTATCAGCAGGCCAGCCAGGAGGCGCTAAAGTGTTTTGGCGACGGCTCGCTCTACATGGAGAAACTCGTCGAGAAGCCGCATCACATTGAGTTCCAAATGGTCGCCGACAGCCATGGCAATGTCGTGCATCTCGGCGAGCGCGATTGCTCCATGCAGCGCCGCAATCAGAAGATCATCGAAGAGTGCCCCAGCCCCAAGGTCAGCCCGGAACTGCGGAAGCGCATGGGTGATGCCAGCATCAAGCTCTGCAAAGAAATCGGCTACGAGAACTGCGGCACCATCGAGTATCTGGTCGATAACGACGGCAAAAACTTCTACTTCATGGAGATGAACACCCGCATCCAGGTGGAGCATCCCATCACGGAGGAAGTCTATGGCTGCGACCTGATCAAAGAACAGATCCAGATAGCCGCCGGCTGGGAACTCAGCCACCACGTGCGCAACGCCACCGTGCGCGGCCACGCCATCGAGTGCCGCATCAATGCCGAGGACCCCTTCCGCAATTTCGCGCCCAGCCCGGGACGCATCAGCCTCTGGTATGCCTCCGGCGGTCGCGGTGTCCGCGTCGATACTCACGTCTACGCAGGCTATGAGGTGCCTCCGCACTATGATTCGATGATCGCCAAGCTCATTGTTACCGGGGCCACCCGTGACATTGCCATCAAGCGCATGCGGCGCGCGCTGGGTGAGTTCATGATCGAAGGCATCAAGACCACCATCCCCCTGCAGAGCAAGATCATCACCACGAGCGACTTCAAAAGCGGTCACTACGACATCACTTGGGTGGAAAACTTCCTGCGCCAGGAAGGAATGAAGACGTAGGCGTTCGGGCCACGTGGCTAAATCTTGCGCGACGCGAAACTTTGGCGGGTCGAATCGCCTACAGCCCGAGTGAGAGCCCCCTGTTCGGCTCCCTCCCTGTCTGGCCGTGTCACTCCCCGCACCGCGCTTCACTCGTGATGGCACAGATGCGATTGAAAAGCATCTGGAGTGGGTGTGCGACCAGGTGCGGGCGAATGTAACCGCCATCCTGCCGCCGGCTGTTCTGGAAGGGGTGCTGCTGGCGGGTGCTTACGGGCGCGGTGAAGGCGGTGTGCTCCGCGGCTTCAACGATGCACCTTGCGATCCGCTGGAATTTGTCGTGCTCGTCCGCGGGCAGGCCGAGAAGGAGGCGGGTGTGCTGCAACGCCTTTTGGGAGAATGCGCGGCCCGGCTCACGCCCTTTGCGAGCACCGAAGTGCACATACGCGTCGTGTCACCGCGCGCGCTACGGCTGCAGCGGCGCGTCACGCTCGCCACCTATGAGCTGGTTGCGGCCCACCGGTGGATCATTGGCGATGAGAAGATTCTCTCCGAGTGTGAACACCACAAGGACGCACGGCAATTGCCGGTCACGGAGGCGATGGAATTGCTCCTCGATCGTTGCACGGAACTGCTGATGGCGCGGGAGCGCCTGCAAAGACCAGATTTCTCCATTCAGGATGCAGCAGCAGTCACGCTTCAGATTGCCCGTGCTCAGCTCGCCCTCGGAGACGTGTATCTGATCGCGCGCCAGCAGTATCACTTCAGCTGTGTGCAGCGCAGCGAGAGACTCCAGGAAGCATCCATGCCGGCGTGGAGATGGCATCTCGTGGGACACCACGTGCAGGGGGCCGGCTACCTCACCCATCCGCGCTTCGTGGCCGAGTCCCGGGAATCCCTGCTGGTGCGGCACGGGCACGTGTGTGACCTGGCCCGAACGCTTTGGCTGTGGTTGGAGCGCCGGAGGCTGAACCGCGATTTTTCATCCGTGCAGAGTTACGCGCGGCACACCGGCAGCAAGCGCCCGGATGCCCACCCGTTGCGCAATCTGATGGCCAACGCACGCGCATTCGGGCAGGCTGGCATTTTTTCCCGCTGGTGCCTGCGCCACCCGTGTGAGAGGCTGCTGCGCACCATGCCGGTGCTTCTATGGGGCAGCGAAGAACTTGCTGATCGTTGGCTGGCGACGTCTTGTCTAAGCGTGCTCGAAGGCGGTGCCGAACTCAGCACCGAATCCTACAAGCGACTCTGGGATCAGGTAAAAAGAGCCGGCGCTGCGTAGATCCAGTGCCCGCATCCTGGCTCATGCGGACTTCTTCGCAGCCTTCTTGGCCGAAGCCTTCGGAGCCTTGGGTTTGGGGGCCGGCGGTGAAACTGATGCTTGCGCACTAAGCCACTCTTCCATCGGCAGCCATGCTTCGCTGCCAGTGATCTGGATGTGGTCGCCGTCTTTGAAGAGGCCTCGCGCGGCAAAGTCTGTCATCTCCGCCTTCGAGAAGGGGCCAAATTCGACGTAGTTCCTGCTGAGGCTGAATGTGGGTGTTTTCATCGGGTCAGATTTTGAGGGGTGCTTCTAGTCATAGCAGGAGGTCGGCCAATCACTGCGAAGAGATTCGCACTGCGGGGCTCATGCGTGGGGTTTCCAGACCGCATGAGGGACTGCACGCAGGAGTTTGTTATTTCAAAAAAACTGCTCGCTAAGGCGACCGGGCGGCCTACCATCGCGCCCCCTTTTTTTGCCATGCCCGCCCCCAAAACTGTTCTTCGCATAGGACTGCCCAAAGGCAGTCTGCAGGACACGACCTTGGAGCTGTTCAAGCGGGCGGGGTATAACATCGTCCTCTCATCGCGCTCGTATCGCCCCGCTGTGGATGACGAGGAACTCGAGCTGCGGCTGCTGCGTGCGCAGGAGATCGGCCGTTACGTCGATCATGGCTTTCTCGACTGCGGAATCACGGGCCGCGACTGGATCGCTGAAAACGGCGCGGATGTGGAGGTGATCGCCGATCTGAATTATTCAAAGGCTACTTCAAAACCCACACGCTGGGTGTTGGTGGTGCCGGAGGAGTCGCCTATCAAGACGGTCAAGGACTTGCAGGGCAAGCGCATTGCGACGGAGGCCGTGGGACTGACAAAGCGCTACCTGGAAAAGAACTCCGTGAACGCGGAGGTCGAATTTAGTTGGGGTGCAACCGAAGTCAAAGTCCCCGAGCTGGTGGACGCCATCGTGGACATCACCGAGACCGGCTCGTCCTTGCGCGCGAACAAGCTGCGCATCGTGGACACGATCATGGAAAGCTACCCCCAGTTCGTCGCCAGCCGTGGAGCGGCTGCAGATGCCTGGAAGCGGTCAAAAATGGAGCGGCTTGTGTTGCTGCTCCGCGGTGCTCTGGAGGCTCGCGACAAGGTCGGCCTCAAGATGAACGTGCCGCAAAAGCAATTGCAGGCAGTGGTGGACTGCCTACCCTCGGAACGCTCGCCGACTGTCGCCTCCCTGGCCAGCCCAGAATGGGTGGCCGTGGAGACGGTGATCAGCGAGTCCGTGGTGCGTGATCTCATCCCCAAGCTCAAGTCGCTCGGCGCCGAGGGCATTGTGGAGTATCCGCTGAACAAAATCGTCCACTGAAAGAAGAAGAACAACCACCGGAGACACCCCTATGGGATCGCTCAAGAAGCGCAGAAAAGAAAAGATCAATAAGCACAAGCGGAAGAAGCGCGCACGCGCCAACCGCCACAAGAAGCGTTTGCGCTACAAGTCCTAGGCGCGATACCTTCGCGGCCTATGAGTCAGAGGGCAAACGTGCGTTGCCTCCCCCGCACCACGCGGCGTGGAGGCAGCTTCGTGTTTGGGTTGCTCGCCCTGCTTGGCGGAGTCTTCGACCGTGCAGGGACACTGGCACAGCAGGCGGATCTCTCCCTGGGCAGGCTTATTCCGGCGGACAAATCCGTGTCCGGCGCTGGCGCTGATCTGGCTGCCGCGCTCGCCCACTATGCCACTGCACGCGAATTGGAACTGGAGGGGCGCGTGCGCGAGGCGCTCATCCATTACCAGGCGGCAGTCCGCGCCCTGCCGGGCGATGCGGATCTGGCCAGCCACACAGCGGAACTCACCCACAATTTCGCCGGCCGTGACGAAGCCGTGCGCATGCTGGAGGATTGTATCAAAGCCAACCCCTCCGATCCCCGTCCGCGGGTGAATCTTGCCCGCTTCCTCACCACCTATCCCGGGCAGGATCCCGCCGCACCCGACCGCGTGGCCGAAGTGATGCAGGAGGCGCTGGCAAAGTTTCCCTCCGCCGCAGACGTGTATCGTGAAGCGGTGATCATGCATCTCACCCGCAACCGGCGCGCCGACGCGGAGAAAGTCCTGGACCTTGCTGCCCGACAGTCTGTGCCGGATCCCGGCTTCTGGCTGGACACGGGCAGGGTGGCTCAGCAGCTCTGGCCCCTGGCGCACCCTGACAAGAAAATCGAGCACCGCGCCAAGGTGAATCCGTTCTTTGAAAAAGCGCTGAAATTTGCCGGCCCGAATCGCGCCGATGTCCGTATGGCGGTGGCGCAGTATTACGTGCTGAGCAATCAACTCGACCGCGCCACCGAGGTGACTACCGAGGCCGTGCGCACGGACAAGAGCGTGGACGCCAAGCGCCTCCTCGTGCGTCTATACCAGACGCAGGAGCGTGATGCCGAGGCCGTCGCTCTGCTGGAGGACATCGTCAAAGCCAGTCCGGATGATTCCGACAGCCGTCGCATGCTGCGAAACATTTATGAGGACCAGCGGGACTACACCAAAGCGGTGCCGCATGCCGAAGCTCTGATCCAGACCGCCGGCGGCACAGCGGATGACTATGCCAAACTCGGCGTGCTGCTGCTGTCCGGCACGGAGTTTGAAAAAGCCCGGGCGCTGAGCCAGCGTGGAATGTCGCTCTTCCCTGCGGATTCGCGCTTCCCGCGCATCGCCATCTTCGCCCTGCGGCGGCAGCACCGCATGGATGAGGCGCTGAGTCTTTACACAAAGACCGAAAAACTTGTTCGTGAGAGCGGCAATCCCGCACTGCTGGATGATGCATTCTATGCCGAGTGGGCTGACACGCTTCAGGGCGTTGAACGCTACGATGATGCAGCTCGCATGTATCAGAAAGCGATAGACCTCGTCCCGGAGTCCGAGCCCCAGCGCGCAGCGTCCATCCTGAACAACCTCGGCTACATGTGGCTCGAGCAACTCAAGAATCTCGACGACGCCGGCAAGTTCATCACGCGCGCGACCGAACTCGATCCCAACAACCCCGTTTACATGGACAGCCTCGGCTGGTTCCATTTTCTCAAAGGCAAGTATGACGAGGCGCTCAAAGTGTTGCTGGCCGCGCTGGAGTTGATCCCCGAACCGAAGCAGGGAGATGCAGAGATCATCGACCACATCGCGCAGACCTATTCCAAACTCGGCGACAAGGCCATGGCGCGTGACTACTTCGCGCGTGCGGCGAAGCTCGATCCAGACAACGCCAAGATCCGGCAGCGCATGGAGGAAGCGGCCAAGTAGCAATTCCTTTTGCGGATGAAAACCTGGCTCTTTCTGACTCTGCTGGCATGGCCGGCGCGCGCCGCAGACTTTGACGTCCTGATCACCAATGCCCAGATCGCCGATGGCACGGGCGCGGCGCTCGCACAGGGGGACATCGCTATCAAGGATGCGCGCATCGTCGCCGTCGGCGAGGCAAAGGGCAGTGCCAGCACCGTCATCGACGCCAAAGGGCAGGTCCTGGCGCCGGGATTCATCGATGTGCACACGCACTCGGAGGACATCGCGAAGCACCCGCAGGCGGAAAACTTCCTGCGCATGGGCGTGACCACGATCATCACCGGAAATTGCGGCCACTCACGCACGGATGTGGCGAAGTTTTTCAGCGAGCTGGATGATGTGCGCGTGGCAATCAATGTCGCCACGCTCATCGGTCACGGCAGTGTGCGGGAAACGTGCATGGGTGGTCGCTTCATCCGCGCGCCGGATGTTGCTCAGTTGCAGGCGATGCAGGAGATGGTGGCGCAGGCCATGCGGGATGGTGCCGTGGGCATGAGCACCGGGCTCATCTACGTGCCGGGCACGTTCGCGAAGACGGATGAAATCGTCGCACTCGCAAAGGTCGTGGCCCAGCACGATGGCGTTTATGCCAGCCATATTCGTTACGAAACGACGAAGGTGTTCACCGCGATGGAGGAACTCCTCACCATCGCGCGGGAGGCGAAGGTGAGGGCGGAGTATTCGCACATCAAGCTCAGCGGACCAGCCGCGTGGGGCCAGACGGCGGAGGTGATCGCGCGCCTGGATAAAGCACGTGCGGAAGGACTTCAGGTCACGCATGACCAATACGTTTACACGGCGAGCAGCACCGGCCTTGGTCAGACGATCCCGGACTCGGCGCTCGAAGGCACGGCGGCGGACTTTGGAAAGCGAATCGATGATCCCACCAAAAAGGCAGAAATCATCATGCAGATGAAGGACACCCTCCAGAAGAGCAAACGTCAGGACTACAGCTACGTGGTGATCGGCGCCTGCAAGTATGCGCCCGAGCTGTCCGGCAAGCGGCTGCCCGAGGCGGCGAAGATCAAACGCGGCAGCGACACGCTGGACGCTCAGATTGAATTGATCCTCGACATACAGCGCCACGGCGGCGCCAGCGCGATTTACCACGGGATGAACGAGGGGGATATGCGCGCCTACTTGCAGCACCCGCTGACGATGATCGCCAGCGACGGCGGACCGCACGAACTGACCGAGACGATCACCCACCCGCGAAGCTTCGGGAACAACGCACGGGTGCTCGGAGAATATGTTCGCGAGCAAAAAGTGCTCACGCTGCCTGATGCGATCCGCAAGATGACGAGTCTGCCCGCGCAAACCTTCGGCCTGAAGGATCGTGGAGCGATCAAGGCGGGAGCATGGGCCGACATCGTCGTGTTCGATCCCGCCAGCGTCAGGGATGTCTCCACGTTTGAAGATCCGATGCATTACTCGGAAGGTTTCACTCATGTGCTGGTTCGCGGCGTGCCGGTGATCCAGGATGGCAAACTCACCGGCGCGCGACCTGCTGGTTCGCTGCGAAAGTAAGTCGCTGCTTGCGCGCTCGCGTCGCCCAAGGAAAGCTTGGCCGCTCATGCCCGCCTTTATCATCCGCCGATTTCTCAGCAGCCTCGTGGTGCTGTTCTGCGTGATGACGGCCACGTTGTTCCTCTCATTCATGATGAAAGGCGGCCCCTTCGATCGCGAGAAGGAACCGCCGAAGCACATTAAGGAAGCACAGCTCAAACGCTACAAACTCGATGGCTCGGTGTGGGACCGTTATGCAGCTTACATGCGAGATCTGCTGCACGGGGACTTGAGGGTCTCATTTCGCTACAAGGATTGGAACGTCGGGGAAGTGCTTGCGCAAAAGCTGCCGGTGTCCTTCGCACTCGGCGGCATGGCGTTTGTGATTGCTTCCACGGGCGGCGTGCTGGTTGGCAGTGTCGCCGCCCTGCACCGCCGCGGCCGGGTGGACGTCCTGGCCATGCTGGGCGCGCTGCTGGCGATTTCAATCCCGACGTTCGTGACCGGGCCGTTCGCGGTGGCGATCTTTGCGTTGTGGTTGCGCGTGCTCCCGGTGGGCGGCTGGGGCACCTGGCAGCAGGCCGTCCTGCCCTCGCTCTGCCTGGCTGCGCCATTCATGGCCTACGTCGCGCGCATCATGCGCAACAGCCTGCTGGAGGTGCTGAAGTCCGATTTCATGCGCACCGCGCGCGCCAAAGGAGTGGATGATTCCACCGCGCTGGTGCGGCATGCGCTGAAGATCGCCATCCTGCCGGTCGTCACGTATCTAGGCCCGATGGCGGCTTATGTGCTCACGGGATCGTTTGTCGTGGAGAGCGTGTTTAACATCGCGGGAGCCGGCAGCGTGTTTGTGAACTCGATTCAGAATCGCGACGTGTTCCTGCTCGTCGGTGCCGTGGCCGTGTATTGCGTTTTGCTGGTGTTTTTCAATTTCATCGTCGAGGTGCTTTACGGCGTGCTCGACAAGCGCATCAAAATCTATGGCTGACGCTCGCCCTCAGCTCGCCGCGCCGGGCGGATGGTCTCGATTGAAACGCAATCGCCCTGCGATGATTGCCTTGTGGTTTCTCGCGGCGATCGCCGTGATAGCTCTGACCGTGCCGGTTTTTCTGCCGGAGGCGATGAAGCAGACCAGCACGGCCAGCTTCAAGCCGCCACTCACGCATAGCGCCGATGGCGTGCACACGCACCTGTGCGGAACCGATGTGAACGGGCAGGACTTGTTTTACCGGCTGCTCGCCGGCGCGCGTGTATCTTTGGGCATCGGCGTCGTAGGGGCTCTCGTGGCGCTGTGCATTGGGGTGTTCTATGGCATGATCGCCGGCTTTGGCGGCGGGCGTGTGGACGCCGTGATGATGCGCGTGGTGGACGCGATCGAATCCGTGCCCAGCCTGCTCTTGATCATGGTGTTTATTTCCGCCTTCGATGGCTATTTCAAAGGCTGGCTGGACGGTGCACGCCTGTGGTTTCAGGCTCATCAGTGGAAGATGCTGGAACACCGCATGAGTGATCTGCTGCCTTACTCGCGTGTGATCGTCATGGTGCTCACGCTGGGACTCGTGGAATGGATCACCATGGCGCGCATCGTGCGCGGGCAGGTTCTGGTGCTGCGCGAACTGCCATTTGTCACGGCCTCGCGCGCGATGGGTCAGCGATGGTGGCGGATCTTTGGGAAGCACCTGCTGCCCAATCTCAGCACCGTGATTCTGACCTATCTCACACTCACGATTCCCTCCGTGATCCGTAGCGAATCCTTCCTCAGCTTCCTCGGACTCGGCATCGAGGACCCTGCCGCGAGCTGGGGGTCACTGCTCAAAGATGGCGCGCAGGTGATCAATCCGCTCGACAGCAAGTGGTGGCTGCTCGTGTTCCCCGCCGCTCTGATGTCCGCCAGCCTGCTTGCCTTGAACTTCCTGGGCGATGGATTGCGCGATGCGTTTGATCCGAAGGAGTAAGGTCCCCAGAACCAGGACAAACCCTCCTTGACCCTCATCGTGCTCCGGCACATGGAATCGCAAACCACCATGTCGAAAAAACCTGTCGTTCTCATCATCCGCGATGGCTGGGGCATCAACCCCGACGGCCGCGCACGCGCCGAAGCCAATGGCGACGCTACTTTGCTCGCGCGCACTCCTTTCCACGATCATCTCTACGCGATGTATCCATGGGCGAAGATCAGCGGCAGCGGCGAGGACGTGGGCTTGCCTGCGGGCCAAATGGGCAACAGCGAAGTCGGGCACCTCAATCTCGGTGCCGGGCGCATCGTTTATCAGGACCTCACGCGCATCAACAAAGCCATCCGCGATGGTGATCTGGTGAAGAACTCCGTGCTGCGCGAGGCCTTCGACAAAGCGAAGGGCAAACGGTTGCATTTCCTGGGACTCATCAGCGATGGCGGCGTGCACTCGCATCAGGATCATCTGGCAGCGCTTTGTCACGCAGCCAAAGCAGCCGGTGTGAACGACATGATGATCCACGCGATCACCGATGGCCGTGACACTTCGCCCAAAGGTGGCGCGCAGTATCTGGCGAAGCTCGAAGCAGACGTGAACGGCAGCGGTGCAAAGATCGCGACGGTGATTGGTCGCTACTTCGCCATGGATCGCGACAAGCGCTGGGAGCGGAACAAGCTCGCGTGGGATGCCATCGTGCTCGGTCGCGGCGAAGTGCGCAGCGATTCGCCAGCTTCCGCCATCGAGGCCCAGTATGCGAAGGAACCTCGTGGCGATGAGTTCTTGCAGCCGATGATCTTTAGTCATGCGGGCGAACAGCGCATCCGCGATGACGACGTCATTCTCTGGTTCAACTTCCGCGCAGATCGCGCACGCCAGTTGAGCGAGGCGTTCCTCAAGACTGGTTTCGAAGGCTTCGATCGCGAAGTGCATCCGCGTGTGGGCTACTACACGCTCACCGAATACGACGCCACGTATGAGGCGCTCGGCTGCCGCGTGATCTTCGGCCCGGAGAGCATGAGCAACCTGCTCGGCCAGGTCGTGGCCGCGGCCGGCCTGAAGCAACTGCGCGCGGCCGAAACGGAGAAATACCCGCACGTCACCTTCTTCTTCAACGGCGGCATCGAAGAACCGAATCCAGGCGAAGATCGCTATCTCGCCGTCAGTCCGAAAGAAGTGCCGACCTACGACAAGAAGCCGCAGATGAGCGCGCCTGATCTAACCTTCGAGGTCATCCGGCGGCTGGAGCACTACGATCTCGTCATCATGAATTACGCGAACCCGGACATGGTGGGCCACACGGGCGTCGTGGAAGCTGGCGTCCACGCCTGCGAAACGATCGACTTCGGTGTGCGCCTGATCGTGGAGAAGGTGCTCGAACTCGGCGGCAAGCTTTTCATCACCGCAGACCACGGCAACTGCGAGCTGATGCGCAATCCCGATGGCACGCCTAACACCGCGCACACGACCAATCTGGTGCACGGAATCTATGTCGCGAGCGACGCTGCGAACGTCGAAGTGAAAGACGGTATTCTCGCCGATGTCGCGCCAACGCTGCTCGCGATGCTGGGCGTGAAGCAGCCTGCTGAGATGACAGGCAAGAGCCTGCTCGTGCCTGCGGGTGCGGCATGAGTTGTTGGTGCATTCGGCTCGAACGCTGCGACCACCACAAGCTAGGTCCGCACTCAGGACTTCCTGCGCGCGGTCTTCTTCACGGCTTTCTTCTTCGGAGCCCTCTTTTTTGAAGGCTTCGGTGCCGGCGCAGCAAGCGCAGCCTCCGCTTCCGGTGGCAGTGATCCAGCGAGTTCGATGCCAAACACATCCGCTAGTGCTGCGTCTTCGATCACTGCCGCATCACTGCCCGCGGGTTGTGTTGCCAATGCTGCAGCGGCCTGGTCCACCAGCTCGGAGTGATCGACTCCACGAAGTTTGAAGAACAGTTCCGGTTCTTTATCGAAGCGCAGTCCCACGGCGTAGAGCACTGCGGCGCAGTGCTTGCACAGACCGGCCCAGTCCGGGCATGAGCAGTTCAGCGTAATCTCGTTGGGCGAAGGAAAGAGGCCGTCGTCGCGATCGGTGAGCACCTTCATCACGCCATCGCCCACGCGGCCACCGAGCAGATCGAGCACGCTGGCCACCTGTCCTGCGCAGGCGTGCTTTAGTTCACTCCAATGCGCCGGCTGCAGCTCACGAATGCCGATGCGCACCTCGTAAAGCGACTGCCCGGCCACTGTGGCGTGCACGGAGCCTGCGGTGATCTCTAGATTGAAGACGTTGCCCTGGCGCAAATACGTCCGGCCGCGCGGCAATCGCGACTCGTAGTCGGCATAGCCTTCGAGGTGGCGCTGCCACGCCAGGCCCCAGAAGCTGGTGGCGAGTTTGTTCCCCTTGGGTGCTTCTACCGCGACGAAGGCTTCGCCGCGCTTCTGCCTGCGCGCGATTTCGCGTCGCGTATCCTCTTTGGAATCCGCATATTCGGAGTAGCTCCACCAAGCCATGCACGGACGAAGCCGCATGCTGCATCCTGTGCAAGCCGCACTTGCAAGACAATGTCTGTTTGCTTACGTGACGCTGTCCGCAGCACACGCCGGTGTGGTGAAATTGGTAGACGCGCTAGACTCAAAATCTTGTTCCGAAAGGAGTGTCGGTTCGAGTCCGACCACCGGCACCACTCGCGGGCGGCGAAACGTCGGTTCCCCGCAAGGATTGAAGGACGGCATCGACATTGTTCAAGCTCAGCGACCGCCGCCGGAAACGCCCGGTCGGCTGACAGTGCCGCCGACAAATCGCCCGCACTGCTCCACGCGCGGCAGTCCGCCACAGCACCTAGATCGG
>WBZU01000616.1_pt1 | contig 29752 bp, 28 predicted proteins | sample 5204311 | NCBI WGS metagenome assembly WBZU01 (sample SAMN12344359, study PRJNA552823) | activated sludge metagenome | biome: Activated sludge suspended growth; feature: Nitrification reactor; material: Wastewater; isolation source: activated sludge from nitrification reactor of wastewater...
ATCGCCTCGAGGACCTTCTTCGCGAAGCGGACCTCCTCGGGGTCGGGCGAGAAGACCTTCTTGGCGATGCCGATCTGGACCGGGTGCAGCGACCAGGCGCCCACGCAGCCCATGAGGAACGCGGCGCGGAACTGGGCCTCGCAGCCCTCGACGTCCTTGATGTCCCCGAACGGCCCGTAGAACGGCAGGATCCCGGCACCGGCGCACGCGTCGACCATGCGCGCGATGGAGTAGTGCCAGAGGTCCTGCTGGGCGCTGGCCCGGGGTGCCTCGGGATTCTCGGGGTCCGGGTCCTCGATCGTCCGGTACCCGGGGTGGCCGCCGCCGACGCGGGTCGTCTTCATCCGGCGCGAGGCGGCGAGGTCGGCGGGCCCGAAGCTCATGCCCTGCATGCGGGGGCTCGCCGTGGCGATGTCCTCGACGTTCGTCACGCCCTGGGCGGTCTCCAGCAGCGCGTGGATGAGGATCGGGCGCGTGACGCCGGCCTTGGCCTCGAGCTGGGCGAGGAGGCGGTCGACGTAGTGGATGTCCCAGGGCCCCTCGACCTTGGGGACCATGATCACGTCGAGCCGGTCGCCGATCTCGGTGACGAGCGTCGTGAGGTCGTCGAGCACCCAGGGGCTCTCGAGACTGTTGACGCGGGTCCAGAGTGCCGTGCCGCCGAGGTCGATCTCCTTGCCCACGGTCACGAGGCCATCGCGCGCGGCCTCCTTGCGGTCGACCGGGACGGCGTCCTCGAGGTTGCCGAGGAGGATGTCGGCCTGGGCGGCCATGTCGGGCAGCTTGGCCCGCATCTTCTCGTTGCTGGCGTCGAAGAAGTGGATCATCCGCGAGGGGGTGACCGGGATCTCCGTGAGGGGGTCCGGGGCCCCGATCGCGAGGGGCTTGAGGAAGTCGCGGGGGTTGCGCATCAGGGGTGTCTCCTGGGTCTGGCTGAGGTGGTCCGGCGGCGCCGAACGCTAGCGATTCGGGGGCCGGCGACCTGCGCCCCTCACCCGGCGGCGAGCAGGCGCCGGAGGTCGCGGGCGGTCGCCGGCCCGCCAGCATGGACGTGGCGCCAGGTCACGCGGGCGGTCTGCCAGCCGTGGGCCAGCAGCGCGCGGTCGCGCTCGCGGTCGCGCTCGAACGCCGCGCCGGTGTCGTGGAAGGCCCGGCTGTCGAGCTCGACGATCAGACGGCGGCCGGGCCAGACGCAATCGGCTTCGATGGTCCTCCCCCCGACCGCCAGCGCGCGGTTCAGCTGGGGCCGGGGGAGGCCGTGGGCGTCGAGGAACTCCAGGAACCGCTCCTCGAGGGCGCTTCTGGTGATGCCCGCATCGAGGGCGCCGCTGGCCAGGAGGGCCCGAACCGCCGGAGCGCCGGTGCGACCGGCATGGCGCTGCAGGACGGCGGCGAGCGAGGCCGCGCCGGCCAGCCGCTGCGCCTCGGCCTGGGCTGCGGCCCGCTCGAGGGCGTGGGGGGCGAGCACGGCAGCGAGGTCGAAGAGCGTCCGGGCCGGCGACGTCACCGGGATTCCGTCGCAGAGGGTGCGCTCGTCGTCGGCGAGCGGGATCTCGTGCCGGCGCAGCCCGGCCCGGGCGGCGCGGCCGTGCGGCACCGTGACGTCGATCAGGGCCGCCGCGGTGGCGCGCACGCCCCACAGGGCCGCGGCAGAGCGGTGGCTCAGCACCGCGCCGGCGCCGGCGGCGAGCACCGCTGCCAGCCACCGCCCGCGGGCCGTCACGGCGAGATGCCCGACCGCGTAGACCCCGCGGTGGAGCGGATGCAGGCGCCCGCAGCGGAGCCGGCGCTCGACCATCCGCCCGGTCATCCCCAGCCCGAGCAGCTGCCGCCGGGCGACGACGCCGTGCTGCCGGCCCGCCAGATCCGCCAGCACGGGCTCGGCCCAGATCGCCCGAGCTTCGCCACCACGGGGGTGGTCAAGTTCGGGCGATTCGGGCATGGGCCGATCCTGGCGGGGAAACTGCGGCTCGGGGCGCGCGCGGCGTGCCGGAATCGCGGCGAAACGACGCCGAAACGCCGCAGGCGGCAGACTTCGCCGCCGAACCGACGAAGGAGACGTTCCCGACATGCCCGACCAGACCACGACCGGCGTCGAGACCGACCAGGCAGCCCGTGAAGCCTCCGGCGCCCACGCGTACGGCCGCTACCTCGAGGAGTTCGAGGTCGGCGCTGTCTACAAGCACTGGCCCGCCAAGACGGTGACCGAGGCCGACGATCACCTCTTCTGCCTCATCACCATGAACCACCACCCGCTCCACATCAACGACGTCTACGCGAGCCGGTCGCAGCAGGGCCGCAACGTCGTCGTGGGCCCGCTGGTCTACTCGCTCGCCCTCGGAATGAGCGTGTCGGACGTGTCGGGCAAGGCGATCGCCAACCTCGCGACCGAGGAGCTCTCGCACCCCGCGCCGGTGTTCCACGGGGACACGCTCTACTGCGAGACCGAGGTGCTCGAGGTCAAGGAGTCGCGGTCCAAGCCCGACCGGGGCACCGTCAAGGTCCACACCCGCGTCCTCAACCAGGACGGCGTGCTCGTGGCCGAGTTCAAGCGCCTCGTGCTCGTGCCGCGCAAGCACCCCGGCGAGGCCGCCTAGCGGCAGGCCGGAACGAGGGACGCCGGCGTGCAGCCGCCAGAGCGGCTCGCCGGGGACGGGATCCGGGCGGTTCTGCGTCCGTGGCGTCACAGCGACGCGGCGCTGCTGCGGGCCGCGGCCGCCGACCCGTACATCGCCGACGTCTGGGCCCTTCCGGCGGCGGACGATCCGGCCGGCGCCCGGGCCTGGATCGAGGCCCAGCGGCGCCGCACGGCCGAGGGGCCCGGCCCGTCGCTGGCCATCACGGCCAGCGACGACATCGCGGCCGGCAACGCTGGCGTCACGCGTCGCGAGGACGGGCGGGCGTCGATCTACTACTGGCTCGCCCCGGACGCCCGGGGCCGCGGGCTCGCCCGCGAGGCGGCGCTGCTCCTCGGCCGCTGGGCGCTCGAGCAGCCCGACATCGCGCGGCTCGAGGCCTACGTGGAGCCACAGAACGCTGCGTCGAAGGCCCTGCTCGAGCAGCTCGGCTTCCGGCGCGAAGGGCTGCTCCGCTCGTTCGTCACGTTCGGGACGACCCGCCGCGATGTCGAGGTCTTCTCGGTGCTGCCCGGTGACGCAGGCCCGCTGCGCCCGGTTCCTGGGGGAGCCTGACGCGGCCTCCCCCGGCCCCGAAGGCCGGGGAAACCGGGCCCGTTGCGGGGCGCACCTGATGTCCGAGGGGTAGTCCACCGCGATGCGCGGCGTCCGGACCCCTGAAAGAATCCGCCCACCCGGACCCAGACCCGCGAGGAGTTGAGCCCGTCCCCGATGACCCAGACGACCGTCCCGACCACGAACGCCAAGCTGCTGGCCTGGGTGGAGGAGATCGCCGCCCTCACCCAGCCAGACGACATCCACTGGTGTGACGGGTCGGCGGAGGAGTACGACCGCCTCTGCCAGGCCCTCGTGGACGCGGGCACCTTCGAGAAGCTCTCCGACGCCAAGCGTCCGAACTCGTACCTCGGCCGCTCCGATCCCGGCGACGTCGCCCGCGTCGAGGACCGAACGTTCATCTGCTCCGAGCGCGAGGAGGATGCGGGCCCGACGAACAACTGGACCGAGCCGGCCGAGATGCGCGAGAAGCTCACGGGCCTGTTCTCCGGCTCGATGCAGGGGCGCACGATGTACGTCGTGCCGTTCTCGATGGGCCCTCTCGGGTCGAAGATCGCCCACATCGGCGTCCAGCTCACCGACTCGGCCTACGTGGCCGTGAACATGCGGATCATGACCCGCATGGGCCAGGGCGCACTCGACGTCCTGGGCTCCGAAGGCGCCTTCGTGCCGTGCGTGCACTCGGTCGGCTTCCCGCTCGCCGACGGCCAGGACGACGTCCCGTGGCCCTGCAACAGCGAGGAGAAGTACATCGTCCACTTCCCCGAGAGCCGGGAGATCTGGTCCTACGGCTCGGGCTACGGCGGCAATGCGCTGCTCGGGAAGAAGTGCTTCGCGCTGCGCATCGCCTCGGCGATGGCGCGCGACGAGGGCTGGATGGCCGAGCACATGCTCATCCTCAAGGTCACCTCGCCCGAGGGCGAGGTCAAGTACCTCACCGGAGCGTTCCCGTCGGCCTGCGGCAAGACGAACCTCGCCATGCTGATCCCGACGCTCGCCGGCTGGAAGGTCGAGACGATCGGCGACGACATCGCGTGGATGAAGTTCCGCGAGGACGGCCGCCTGTACGCGATCAACCCCGAGGCCGGCTTCTTCGGCGTCGCGCCCGGGACAGGGGAGAAGACCAACCCCAACGCGATGGCCACGATCCGCGAGAACGGGATCTTCACGAACTGCGCGCTCACCGACGACGGGGACATCTGGTGGGAGGGCATGACGAAGGAGGCGCCCGAGCACCTGATCGACTGGCACGGCAACGACTGGACGCCTGACGCGGGCCGCCCGGCCGCCCATCCGAACGCCCGCTTCACGATCGCGGCGTCGCAGTGCCCGTGCATCGCCCCGGAGTGGGAGGACCCGGCCGGCGTGCCGATCGACGCGTTCCTGTTCGGCGGGCGGCGCTCGACCGTCGTGCCGCTTGTGCGCGAGGCGTTCGACTGGGAGCACGGCGTGTTCCTCGGCGCGACGATGAGCTCAGAGAAGACCGCGGCGGCGGCCGGCACCGTCGGCGAGCTGCGGTTCGACCCGTACGCGATGCTCCCGTTCTGCGGCTACAACATGGCCGATCACATGCGCCACTGGCTGGAGATCGGCGCCCGCGAGGGGGCCAGGCTCCCGAAGATCTTCTACGTCAACTGGTTCCGCAAGGACGCCGACGGGAAGTTCCTGTGGCCCGGCTTCGGCGAGAACTCCCGCGTCCTGGCCTGGATCTTCCGCCGCTGCGACGGCGAGGCCGATGCCGTGGAGACGCCGATCGGCTTCGTGCCGGCGCCGGGCGCGCTCGACGTGGACGGCCTGGACCTCGCGCCGGGCACGCTCGACGAGCTGCTCGCGGTCGACGCGGACGGGATCCGCGCCGAGCTGCCGCAGGTCCGCGAGTACCTCGCGCAGTTCGGGGACGACCTGCCCGCCGCGATGCGCCGGCAGCTCGACTCGCTCGAGGCCAAGCTCGGGTCCTGAAGCCTGGGGAGGGCCGGACCGCGCCCCCGGGTGGCCGGGGGCGCGGCCCGCGCCGCCCCGAATCAGACGCCCAGCGTCACGGCCAGCGCGCCCATGATGGCGCCGCCGATCGCGGTGCCGAGCACCGCGGGGACCATCGACCCCCGCCGGTACGCCTGCGGGACGAGCTCGACGGCCACGAGCGCGAGCATCGCGCCGGCCGCGAAGGCGAAGGAGAACGGCAGCAGGCTCGTGATCTGCTCGACGAGCAGGTAGGCCACGACGGCGCCGACCGGCTGCGGGAGGCTCGTCCCCACGGCGGCCCAGAACTGCCGGCTGCGGCTGAAGCCCTCGGCCTCCATCGGAATCGCCACGCTCGTGCCCTCCGGGACGTTCTGGAGCGCGATCGCCAGGATCACGTAGAGGCCGAGCCCGGCGGTGGAGGAGGCGTAGGCGGTGCCGACCGCGAACCCCTCGGGAAGGCTGTGCACGAAGAGCACGCCGAACACCAGGACGGCACGGCGCACGCCGGCGCCGTCGTGACCGTCGACGCTGATCTCGTGGTGCGACAGCCAGCGCCGGGTCACGAGCAGGAATGCCAGGCCGACGGCGGTGCCGGCCACGACGGCGGCCGCGCTCCCCTCCTGGAAGGCCGGCTTGAGGAGCCCCAGGATCGACGCGACCGTCATCAGGCCGATGGTCAGGCCCCACAGGGCCGGGCGCAGCGCCTCGGTGCGGGTGCCGAGCATCCACACCGGGATCGCACCCAGGCCGGTGGCGAGGGCGGTCGCCAGGCCGGCGAGGAAGACGTAGAGGAGGTCCATGGGTGTGCCGGGCCCTCGCGGGGCGGGGCCGGTCCCGGCCGGCGTCAGCCGCCGTAGGGGTACCACCACTCCTTCGGCGCGATCTCGCTTTCGATGTGGACGTGCTTGGTCTCCTGGAACGCCTCGAGGCCCTCCCGGCCGAGCTCGCGCCCGAGCCCGGACTGCTTGAAGCCGCCGAACGGGCCGGCGTCGTTGTCGGTCAGCGGGTCGTTGAACCAGACCGTGCCGGCCTTGAGGTCGCGCAGCAGCCGCACCGTCGTGGCCAGGTCGCGGGTGTAGACGTTGACGCCCAGGCCGAACCGCAGCCCGTTGGCCAGCTCCACCGCCTCGTCCAGCGATGCGACCGGCACGATCGGCGCGACCGGGCCGAAGGTCTCCTCCCGGAGCAGGTCGGTGCTGGCCGGGGCGCCCGTGACGACGGCCGGCGCGAAGAAGTGGCCCGTGGCCTGGCCGCCGCGCCCGCCGCCCGTGACCACGTCGGCGCCCGCGGCCACCGCGGCCTCCACCTGTGCGACGACCTTGTCCCGCTGGGGAGCAGAGATCATCGGGCCGATGTCGGTCGTCGCGGCGAGCGGGTCGCCGAGCCGCAACGACTCCGTGTACGCGACGAACTCCGACACGAACTCGTCGTAGACCGACCGGTGCACGTAGAACCGCTCGGCGGACGTGCAGACCTGGCCGGCGTTGAGGAAGGCCGCCCACGCGCCGCCCTTGGCAGCCGTGGCGATGTCGGCGGCGACGTCCTCGCAGACGATGAAGGCGTCCTTGCCGCCGAGCTCGAGGTTCACCCGGGCGATGCGCTCGGCGCAGCGCGTGGCGATCCGGCGGCCGGTGGCCACCGAGCCGGTGAAGGCGACGCAGTCGACGCGGTCGTCCTGCACGATGGCCGCCCCGACGTCCCCGGCGCCGGCGAGGAGGTTCACCACGCCGGGGGGGAATTCCGAGAACAGCGGCGCGAGCGCGAGCGTCGAGAGCGGCGTGAGCTCCGAGGGCTTGCAGACCGTGGTGTTCCCCGCCGCGAGCGCCGGCGCGAGCTTCCAGGCCAGCAGCAGCAGCGGGTAGTTCCAGGGGACGATGCAGCCGACGACGCCCATCGGGTCCTTGATCACCATCGCGAGCTGCGAGGACTCGACCGACGGGATCACGCGGCCCCGGCTGTCGCGCCCGAGCTCGGCGTAGTAGGCGAAGCACGCCGCCACCCAGCCGATCTCGTCGCGGTTCTCCACGAGCGGCTTGCCCCCCTCGAGGGTCATGAGCTCGGCGAGCTCGTCGGTGCGCTCCTTCAGGCCGGCGGCGACCCCGGCGAGCAGCTCGCCGCGCTCGGCGGCGGGCAGGAGCTCCCACTCGCGGGCGGCGGCCCGGGCCGCGCCGATCGCGGCGTCGACCTGCTCGGCGCTGGGGAGTGCGACGGTCGCGACCGTCGCCTCCGTGTAGGGATTCTCGACCGCGAGCGGGGCGCCCTCGCCCGCGACCTGCTCGCCCGCGATCAGCAGTCGTGTCTCCATGGCGGCGGAGCATACGGCGCGCCCGGCCCCCCGTTGCCGGCCGGCACGCAGGCGAAGCCCCTCGGCACGGTGCAGCTCACGCAGCCACCCGGCCTGGGCGCCGGTGGCCTGCGCCTCGCAGGCGGGGAAGGCCGATCTCGGCGGCCAGTCGCTCTGCAGCGATGATCCGTCGCCGGCCGCCGCGCCGCGGCCGGCTCAAGCGCTCGAGCCGCCGCCCGGCAGGCGGCGAGCCGCTCAGTGCAGGTCGTCCTCGGACGAGGCGGGCGGGCGCGACTCCTCGGCCAGCGAGGTGATCGCCAGCGCGCCGCGGGCGGCCTCCTCGAGCACCTGCGTGGCCTCCTCGATCGAGCGCGCGTAGAGCTCGACGAGGAGGTGGACGACGATGAGGTCGTCCTCGTGCTTGTGGAAGCGCACGTGCGTGAAGAACTCTCGCGTCCCGTGGTCGCCGAACGCGGCGTAGGACAGCGCATCGCCGGCTTCGGGGCCCGAGCACACCTCGACGTCGTCGGCCCGGACCGTGACGGTGCACGAGGCGACCCACGGCGTGCCGGCGATCATCCGTTCCCAGCGTCCCTCGACCGGCTCGACCCGCCCGTTCGCGAACCCGAGGTGCGGCTGGTCGTGCATGCACTCCAGGCACTGCACGACCGCTTCCTGGAGCTCGTCGACGACCTCCGCGCGCTCGCCCGTGTCGGGATCGATGCGGTGGATGCCCTCGTAGTGCACCTGCACCTCGAGGTTGGTGGACCAGCATCGGTAGCAGCGCAGCCAGCTGCGCGCCGTCTCGGTCGAACCCTCCATCCAGGGGGATTCTATGCTGGCCGCCATGACCGACACCGTTCGCTACGAGGCGGAGGCCGGCGTGGCGACGCTGACCCTCAGCCGGCCGGCACGCCTGAACGCCATCGTGCCCGAGCTGATCGCGGGCGTGAACGCGGGCCTCGACCGCGCCGACGCGGACCCGGCCGTCCGAGCCGTGCGCCTGCGGGGGGAGGGCCGGTCGTTCTGCGCTGGCTATGACATCGAGTGGGGCTCGGAGGTCATGGAGGCCGCGGAGGCCGGCCAGCCCTGGGACCCCATCGCCGACTACGAGCTGATGTCGCGCTACGTCGACACGTACATGCGCCTGTGGCGCTCGCGCAAGCCCGTCATCGCCCAGGTTCACGGGTTCTGCGTGGGCGGCGGCACCGACTTCGCCCTCTGCTCGGACCTCATCGTCTGCGCGCAGGACGCCGTCATCGGCTACCCGCCCGCGCGCGTGTGGGGGTCCCCGACCACCGCGATGTGGGTGTACCGCCTCGGGCTCGAGCGCACAAAGCGGCTGCTCCTGACCGGCGACTCGCTCACCGGCCGCCAGGCGGCGGAGTGGGGCCTGGCCTCGGCGGCGGTGCCGGCCGGCGAGCTCGACGCCGAGGCGCTCGCGCTGGCCCGGCGAGTGGCGCTGCTCCCGGCCAACCAGCTCCACATGATGAAGCTCCTGGTCAATCAGGCCTACGAGCAGATGGGGCTGCGCACGACGCAGCTCATCGGGACCCTGCTCGACGGCGCCGCGCGCCACACCCCGGAGGGGACCGACTTCACGCGCCGCGCCATGGCCGACGTCGGCCGGGCGGTCGCCGAGCGCGACGGCCCGTTCGGCGACTACGGGCAGGCGCCGCGGGACTGAGGCCGGCGCCGCGCCCCGGGGTGCCGCGGGCGCCCGGCGGCGGGCGCGCGCGCCCGTTCTCCTACCCTGTGGGTCGCCTCATGCCCGCCTTCCCTGTCCGCCGCGCCGTCGGCCCCCGGTTCCTGGCTGCCGCCGCCGCGCTGGCCCTGGCCGCCGGGCCGGCCGGCTGCGGCTCCGATTCGTCCGAACCTGCCGCGCCGGCGCAGGGGGCGGCGAGCCTCGACGCACAGGCCGGCCGCCTGCTGGGCGGCGGGACCGCAGCGTTCAACGCCCAGCTGGCCCGGCTCAAGGGCACGCCGGTGGTCGTGAACCAGTGGGCGTCGTGGTGCGGGCCGTGCCGCTTCGAGTTCCCGTTCTTCCGCACGGCCGCCGAGAAGTACCAGGGCAGGGTGGCGTTCCTCGGCGTGAACTCGCAGGATTCGAGCGACGCCGCGCGCGCATTCCTGAAGCGCAACCCGGTCCCGTACCCGAGCTTCGAGGATCAGAGCACGGCGATCGCGCGCACGTTCAAGGGCGGACGGGCCTGGCCGACGACGGCGTTCTACGACGCCTCGGGCCGGCTCGTGAACGTCCATCCGGGCGGCTACGCGACGGCGGCCAAGCTCGACGAGGACATCCGCGCCTACGCGAAGCCCGGATGACCGCCGCCGCTGCCGTGCTGGCCGCCGCGGGCACTCCGAACCTCGCCCTCGCGTTCGCGGCCGGCTTCGTGTCCTTCGTCTCCCCGTGCTGCCTGCCGCTCGTGCCGGGCTACCTGGCGACGGTCGCCGGGGTCCGGCCGGACGACTCGGTCCGGCGCCGGCTGGATCCCGGCGTGCTGACCCGCAGCGTCGTCTTCGTGTCGACGTTCTCGCTGATCTTCATCCTGCTCGGCCTCTCGGCCACGGCGATCGGCGACTTCCTGTTCCAAAGCCAGGAGACGCTGCGCCGGATCTCCGGGGTGCTCATCATCCTCATGGGGGCGCTGTTCATCGCCTCGGTCTACGTCGTCAAGCTCAACCAGGAGTGGCGGCCCCAGGGGCTGATCGAACGCGCGGGCCGCGGCGGCCCGGTCGTCGCGGGCGCGGCCTTCGCGCTCGCCTGGACTCCGTGCGTCGGCCCGACCCTCGGCGCCATCCTCGCCCTCGGGGCGACCTCGAGCGGCACCGGCCGCAGCGCCGTGCTCCTCACCGCCTACTCGCTCGGGCTGGCCATCCCGTTCCTGTTCTGCGCCGTGGCGTTCAGCGCCGCCGAACGGACCTTCGGGTTCTTCAAGCGCCACTACGCGGCGGTCCAGGTCATCTCCGGCCTGGTGCTGATCGTCATGGGCGTGCTCGTCTACAGCGGCGAGCTCTTCCGGATCAACGTCGAGATCCAGAACTGGCTGGACTCGCTGGGGATCAACTTCTTCCAGGACGTCTAGGGGCGCGCCGCCGCCCGCACAGCGGCCGGCGGCGCAGGCCCCTTACGGCCCGGTGCCCTGTGCGCCCCCGGTCTGGACCCCGATCGTCGTGCCGGACTTGGCCGCCTGCGCCCCGCGCAGGGCCTGGGCGTAGCTCACGGCGCCCACGACGTGACCGACGACCTCGCCTTGGCGGTCGATGAAGAAGGTCTCCGGAATCCCCGTGGCGCCGTAGCGGCGGGCCACCCCGTTCCCGCGGTCGCGCACCGTCAGGTAGTCCATCCCGACCGACCGGACGAAGGCTCGCGCGTCCTCGGTCAGGTCCTGCATGTTGAGCCCGAGGAACAGGACGCCGTCGCGCCGGGCTCGCCGCCAGGCACGCTCGAGCGGCGCCGCCTCGTCGCGGCAGGGGATGCACCACGAGGCCCAGAAGTTCACCACGACCGGCGTGCCGCGCAGCCCGGCCAGGCTGACGCGGCCGCCGCGGGTCGCCCGCGCCACGGCCTGCGTGAGCGCCGGCCCGAGATCGCCCGGGGTCAGGACGGGGAGCGTGAAGCCGGGGGCCGGCACCGCCTCGTTGCTCCCGAGCTTGTCGTCGACCGTCGTGTCCTGCGCCTTGGAGAGGACACCGTAGGTCAGCAGCCCCACGAAGAGAATCGCCAGCCCGACGGCGAGGATCCGCCCGGCGAACCGCAGGGGCCCGGGCCTTTTCCCGGAGGCGCCCGCGTCCGCCGGCGGCCCGTCCGCCGGATCGGGCGCGTCAGCGGCCATTGGCGGCGGGGGATGGGGGCGTGATGGTCTGGGGCACGTCGAGCTCGGTGTAGCGGTTGCGCACGAATCGTGCCGTAGCGACCAGCCTCTCTGTCGTCACGTGCCGGCTCGGCAGCTCCACGCGCAGCCGGGTCCAGGCCGGCGTGGCCGGGTCGGCGAGGGCCAGGTCGGCCACTTCGCGCCCGCCGCGGCGCCGGCGGCCGAGCAGCCGCACGGCCTGGGCGTAGGAAGACCAGCGGAACCAGCTGCGGGTCGTGAAGGGGACGCCGCCCGGCACCGGCGACTCCCGCCAGGGGCCGCCCGGCAGCCGCAGCCACTGGCGGTCGCCGATGATCACCGTGCCGACGCCGCCGTCGGTCACGTAGGCGAGCTTGTCCGGCGCGGACAGGCGGTAGTCCGTGCGGGCGAACTGTCCGGGGCCCGACGACACGACTTCGGCCTCCCGCAGCCCGCGCAGCCGGCGCATCGCCGACTGGGCCTCGCCGAGGAGCCGGCGGGCCTGTGCGGACCCGCCCGGATCCCACTGGGCCGGGAGGGCGGCGGCGAACGTGCGGCCGGCCTGAGCCACGGTCACCCGGAGGCGGTCGGCGGGCCCGGTGGCGAATCGCAGGCAGCCGGCGCCGCAGGGCGACTGCGGCCCCTGCGCGCCGGCGACGGCCACCCTGGCGCCGCGCGGCGGCTGGCCGCGGTAGTCGCGCAGCCGCAGCGTCCCCCGCAGGCCGGCCGGGGTCCGGCGGATCCACGCGGCCACGAGCACCGGCCCGGCGTTTTCCGCGACGCCGAGCTCGTCGGCGCGCACCGGCGGCAGCGGGCAGGGGTCGCAGGCCACGCCGGATCCGCGGCCCGCCGCGGCCCGCCGGGCCTGGCTCGGAGGCAGGGGGAACACCGCGAGGAGCGCCACGGCCACGATCACGCCGAGCGCGAGAAGCGGCTCGGAGCGCACGAGCCGCCAGTGGCGTCGCTCGAGCTCCGGGGCGGCCTCGGGCCCGGCCTCGAGCAGGGCCGGCCGCAGGCGGGCGGTGTGCGTGTAGGCCACGATGGCCACCGCGGCGACGAGGAGAATCTTGATGGTCAGGACGATGCCGTAGCCGGTGTTCCACAGCGCGTCGGCCGACCCGAGCTGGAGCACGGCGCTGATCGCCCCGGTCACCACCACCGCCGCGAACGCCGGGAGCGCCACCCGCCCGAAGCCGGGGAGGACCTCGCCGGCGATCGCGGTCCGCGCGGTCGCCGATCCGCGCCGCAGCGCCCCGCCCCAGACGAGCAGCAGCATGGCGGCGCCGCCCATCCACACCGCGACGCCGGCCAGGTGCACCCAGTCGGCGACGATCGCCAGGCCCCGGTCCTCGGCCGAGTTCGCGTGGCCGGAGGCCACGACGCCGCCCAGGGCGCAGACGACGGAGGCGGCGGCCGCCGCGGGCGCCCGCCGGGCCAGCCATGCCGCCAGGAGGACGAAGCCGACGACCGCGAGGCGGGCCGCGCCCGTCAGGCTCGTGAAGAAGAAGGCGCGCAGGGCCGCGGGCGCGAGCGACTCGGCGGCCGTGGCGGCCTCCACGACGGCGGCGACCGCGGCGAGCGCGGCGGCGGCGACGCCGAGATCGCCGGTGATGCTGCGGGCCCGGGAGCCGGCCGCCGCGAGGTCGAGCTCGCCGTCGGGATCCGGGACTCCGCGCAGCCCGCGGGGCACGAGCCAGCCGGGGCGGATCGCGTTGAGCAGGAGCGCACCGCTGAAGAGCAGGAGCGAGATGTACATGCCGATGCGGGCAATCGCGCGCAGCCAGCCGCCGCGGGCCAGCGGGCTCTCCTCGGTGATCGCGGCCCCGCCGACCGCGGGCGCCCGGACGCCGAATGAGAAGGAGCCCTCGAGCGCGTGCCCGTCCTCGGTCGACACCGTCCGCCACGTCACCAGGTAGGCGCCGCGGCCGAGCGCCCGACGCGGCGTCAGGGTGAGGCGCGACCCGTCGATCGTCGTCGCCGCGGGAACCCGCCCGCCGCCGGCGCGGGCGAGGCGGCCCTCGGCCAGCCGGGCGTTGAGGCGCTCGGTGAACCGCAGGACGATGCGGCCTGGCGACGCCTCCACCCGCTGGCCGGGCGCCGGCGAGGAGCCGAGGAACGCCGCGTGGCCGAGCGCGGCCGTCGGTGCGGCCAGCGCGGCCGCGGCGGTCGCGGCTGCCGCAGCGCCGAGCAGGCGCCGGCCCCGGAGCGCGGCGGGCGCCGCGCGGCGTCGTCGGGCACGGCGGCGCATCGCGGCCGGGGGCCGGCTCAGCCGCCGATCTGCGACATCGTGCGCGCCGGCTGGACGAAGCCCGGCTCGTTGACGCGGTGCTTGAGCTCCTTGCGCCACACCGCCGCCCGCACGATCTCCTCCAGGTCCCCGTCGCTCGCGCCGGCGCGAAGCGGCCCGCGCAGGTCGGTCTCGCGCATCGAGAACAGGCAGGTGCGCAGCCGGCCGTCCGCGGTGAGCCGGATCCGGTTGCAGTCCGAGCAGAACGGCTCCGAGACCGGGTTGATGAACCCGATCGACCCCCGCCCGTCGGCGAACCGGTACACCCGGGCGGTGGCGCTTGGCTCGCGGGGCGCCGGCTCCAGCGGCCACACTGCCTCGATCGCCGCCCGGATCTCGGTGCCGGTCAGCACCTTGGCCGGCGCCCAGTCCCGGTCCGCGTCGAGCGGCATGAACTCGATGAACCGCACCTCGTAGGGGTGCTCGCGGGCGAAGCGGGCAAACGGGATGACCTCGTCCTCGGTGAAGTCCCGGACCGCGACCGCGTTGATCTTGATCGGGTGCGCCTCCGGGTGGGCGCCCAGGGCGGCGAGGCCGCGGAGCACCTGCGGCAGCGCGTCGCGCCGGGTCATGTCGAAGAAGCGGTCCTGCTGGAGCGAGTCGATCGAGACGTTGAAGCGCGTGATCCCGGCGGCCACGAGCGCGGCGGCGTCGCGCTCGAGCAGATAGCCGTTCGTGGTGACCGAGAGGTCCTCGAGCCCTTCGATGGCGGCCAGGCGGGCGGCCAGGGCGGGGAACTCCTTGCGGACGAGCGGCTCCCCGCCGGTCAGCCGCACGTCGGTGACGCCGAGCGCGACGAACAGCGCGACGAGGCGCTCGATCTCCTCGAACGTCAGGATGTCGGCCCGTTCGAGCCACGGCAGGCCTTCGGCCGGCATGCAGTACTGGCAGCGGAAGTTGCAGCGGTCGGTGACCGAGAGGCGCAGGTCGCCGATCCGCCGCCCGTGGCCGTCCATGAGCGGGTCGGGGGGCATCGACGAAGGGTAGATGGTCGGTGATGCGGCGCGGCCCGTCCGTGCGATAGCGTCGGCGTGCCAACCCTGTCCGAGGAGCCGCCATGACCGCCGTCCGCCGTGCCGTCCGAACGCTCGCCGTGGCCGCCGGGCTTGCCGCGCTGGCCCCGGCCGCCGCCGCCGCGGCGCCCCCGCCGAACGACCTGCGCGTCGCGGCCACGCCGCTGACCCTGCCGGCCAGCGTGACCGGCACCACGCAGGACTCGACCCTGGAGGCGCCGTTCGAATCCCAGCCCAGCTGCGCCGGGATCTCCGGCTCGGTCTGGTACGCCTTCACCGCGCCGCGCGACGGCTCGGTCGTCGTGCGCCTCAACATGGACGGCGACCAGGACGCGACGGTCGAGGTCATCCGGCGGGTGCGATCCCAGCTCACGCCGGTGGCCTGCGAGCGCACGAACGACGCCGGCAACGCGGCGTTCACCGCCGGGGTCGCGAAGGACGCCACCTACCTCATCCGGGTCGGCCAGCGGTTCGGCTCGGCTGCCGGCGGGTTCCGCCTGGACGCCAAGCTGGCCGACCCGCCGCCCGCCTTCCCGGGCCGCCCGCTCCCGCGGGCCGGGGCGCGCGGCACGCTCGACCGGCTCGCGGACCCTCTCGATGCCTTCACCGTGCGCCTGCGCGCCGGCGTGAGCTACCTGATCACGGCCGGCACGACGGCCACCGGCTGCTCGGCCGTGCAGCTGTTCGCGCCCGACGCCACCGACTTCACCGATCCCGTCGCGCGGGATTGCGACTGGGTGTTCTTCACGCCGTCGGTGTCGGGCCGCTTCCCGATCCTCATCGGGGCGAGCCGGTCGGGCACCGACGTGCAGTCCTACCGGCTCCAGGCCCGTGCCGTGCGCCGCGACGACGTCTCGCCAGGCCTCCCGCTGCGCAACCTCCGGACCGTGCGCGGCATCGTGAACGCGCCGGCGGGCGATCCGCTCGACACCTATCGGTTCGACGTCGGAAACCGCAGCCAGCTCGACCTGTCGCTCGGCGCGGGGAAGGACCAGGAGGTGCGGGCGATCGTCGTGACGGCCGCCGGGCGCCCCGTCGGCCAGTTCACCACCGCCGATCGCCAGCCGATCGTGGTCGGGCGCGGCCGCTACTACGCTCTCGTCGTCTCGGACCGGCGCGCCGCCTACACGATGCAGCGGGTCGTCCGGACGATCACGCGCACGCGGATCTCCACGCGGGCGCGGGTGCCGCTCGGCGCCGTCGCCAGCCTCGGGGTGCGGATCTTCCCGCGCGTCTCCGGTCCGGTGACGGTGACGATCGATCGCTTCGAGCCGGCGTTCGGCTGGCAGTTCGACCGGGCCGTCCGCGTCCGCGCCGTCAACGGGCGCGCGGTCGTGCGGTTCCGCCCGGGCCGCAGCGGGCTGTGGCGGGCCGGCGCGGAGTTCACCGGCACCCGCACCGCGGCTCCGAGCTTCATCGACCCGCGGGAGTTCACGGTCACCGAGCCGCTGCGGCCGTAGGCGCGGCCTCGGCCGGCTGGGCCTCGACCAGTCGGGGGAGCGGCCTGGCGGCTCGCAGGCGGCGATCTGGCGCGGCTGAGCCACCGGATCGGCGGTTCTGGCGCACGGGAATGGCCGGCCGGCCCCCGGCCGGCGATCTTGCGCGGCTCAGCCACCGGATCGGTGGTTGTGGCGCACCGGATGGATCGCCCGGGGCCGCGGGAGGCGAAGCGCGGATGAATGCGACGCCCGCGGCGCGGCTCCGGCGGGGGCCGAGCGAACCCGGCCGGCCTCCGCGCGCGGGCCGGCCCGGCGCGCCCTACCGGCCAGCCGGCGCGGCCGCGCGCAGCGTGCCTTCGAAGTCGGTGCGCGGAATCGGGCCCACGCACGGCGAGGTTGCGCCGGCGTCGAGGTAGCGCTGGACGCCGGCGCGGACACCGGCCTCGTCGCCCACTGCGGTGAGGATGCTGAGGAACTCGTCCGACACGGCGGCGGCCATCGCGCTGCCGTCCCCCGTCGCGGCGGCCGCATCGAACGCCGCGAGGTCGGCGCCGAAGCCCGAGCGCTCGAGCATCGCGCGGTAGAACGGGAGCCCGAAGTACGGAACGAGGTCCGGCCGCTGGGCGGCGAAGGCCTGCTGCGGGTCGTCGACCAGCGCCGACGGCACGGCGGCGACGATGTCGAATCCCTCGAGCGGCTTGCCGGCGAGCGTCCGCCCGGCGGTCACCTCGGGCACGACGACGTCGCGGATGTAGTTCGGGTTGCAGAGCCACAGGATCACGCCGTCGGCGATCTCGCCCGCAAGCCGCAGCATGCGGGGGGAGAGTGCGGCGATGTAGATGGGAAGCTCGGGCCGCGGCTCGACGCCGACGAGGTGGAACCCGGTGTCCCACTTCTCGCCCGCCGGCGGATCCTCGCCGCGCAGGATCGCCCGGACGATCGACGCGTACTCGCGCATCTCGCTCGCGGGCTTGTCGATCGTCTGGCCGTGCCAGCCCTCGACCACCGGACGGTGCGAGACGCCGAGCCCGAGGGTGAGCCGGCCCCCGCTGAACTCGTCGATCGTCGCCGCGGTCTGCGCCATCGTGGCCGGCGTGCGGGTGTAGATCGGGACGACGCCGGTGCCGAGCCGGATCCGCTCGGTGGCGGCGGCGTAGATGGTCAGGACGGTGAGCGACTCGCGCCCGGCGATGTGCGTGACGTAGGCGGACTCGTACCCGAGCGACTCGGCCAGGCGCACGCGCTGCACCGCCGACTCGATCGAGCGTCCCGTCGATACGAAGGCTCCGACCGCCATCGGGCGGGAGCATAGTCTCGCGGCGCGGTAGGGTCGCGCCGGGACGGCATGCGCCACGAGCGGCACTACACCCTGGAGGAGGCGCGCGCCCTGCGTGCGCGCGTCGCCGAGCTCATCGAGACGATCCGCGCCGCGCGGGAGGGGCTGACCGACGAGCAGGCCCGCACCGCGCTGGCCGCCGCGAGCCAGACGAACGGCGGCGGCGCCCCGGGGAAGGTGGTCGGCGAGTCGTTCGTCGCGCTTCGGGCCTGCGTGCTGGAGCTGCAGGAGCGCGAGATCGTCCTGCGCGATCTGGACCGCGGGCTGGTGGACTTCCCGACGATTCGGCCGGACGGGACCGAGGCCTACCTGTGCTGGCTGGCGGGCGAGGAGGACGACATCACCGCCTGGCACGGGCTCGACGACGGGATCGACGGCCGGCAGGCGCTGTGACGGCCGACCCCGCAGCCGGCCTGCGGGCGCTGCTCGGCCCCGAGGCGGTCCCCGAGCGCGTGCCGGGCGAGTGGCAGCACGACGCCACCGAGAGTGCCGGGCCGGCGGGCCGGGCCCAGGCGGCGGTCGCCCCGGCCACCCCCGAGGAGGCGGCGGCGGCCGTCGCGTGGTGCTACGAGCGCGGCATCCCGATCGTTCCCCGCGGCGGCGGCACCGGCCTCGCCGGCGGGGCCGTCCCCGCGGAGGGCGGGGTCGTGATCGGGACCGAGCGCCTGAACCGGATCCGCGCGCTCGACGGGCCCCAGTGGCGCATGGAGGCCGAAGCCGGCGTCACGACCGCGACGGTCAAGCGGCGCGCCCGGGAGGAGGGCCTGTTCTTCCCGCCCGACCCGGGCGCAGCGGAGTCGTCGCATCTCGGCGGCAACCTCGCCGCGAACGCGGGCGGCCCGCACGCGTTCAAGTACGGCGTGACGCGCACGTGGGTCACGGGGATCGAGGCCGTCGTGCCGCCAGGCGACCTCGTGACGATCGGCGGCCCGGTCCGCAAGGACGTTGCCGGCTATGACCTCGTGTCGCTCCTCGTCGGCTCCGAGGGCACGCTCGGGCTCATCACGGCGGCGTGGCTGAAGCTCACGCCGGCGCCGGAGGCGGCCTTTCCCGTCGCGGCCGTCCACGCCGACGCGGCCGCGGGGTGCGCCGCGATCGACTCCGTCCTGGCCGCCGGCATCCAGGCCGCCGCGGTCGAGTACCTCGACGCCGGCACGCTGGCCGCCGCCGGCGGCTCGTTCCCCGCCGGACCGCTTCCGGACGCCGCGTTCCTCGTGCTGGCCGATGCGGACGGGTCGGCCGCCGAGGCCGCGGCGGTGCGCAGCGACCTCCTGGAGGTGCTCGGCGCCGGGGCCGTCACGGTGCACGCGCCACAGGAGCGGCGCGACATCGAGGCGGTCTGGCGCTGGCGCGACGGCGTCTCGCTCGCGGTCCGGGCGCGCCGCGGGGCGAAGGTGTCGGACGACGTCGTCGTTCCGGTCGAGCACCTCGCCGAGGCCATCGCGGTCACGCTGGAGATCGGCGCGCGGCACGGGCTCGAATCCTGCTCCTGGGGCCACGCCGGCGACGGCAATCTCCACGCGACGTTCATGATCGCGGCCGGCGACGCCGCGGCGCGGCAGCGGGCGCTTGCCGCCGCGGAGGATCTCTTCGCGTTCGTGGTGCAGCGGCACGGCACGATCAGCGGCGAGCACGGACTCGGGCGCGTGAAGGGCAGCGCGCTCGCCCGCCAGTGGAGCCCGCGCGCGCTGGGCCTGCAGGACGCCGTGCGCGCCGCCTTCGATCCGAAGGGCCTCATGAATCCGGGGGCCAAGCGGACACGGCCGGCGGCGCCGCGCCGATAAACATCTAACTTCCTATGTTATGGTGGCGCCGGTCAGGCCACCGATCCAGGGAGGGCGCTGTGAGCGCTGCGCAGGGCACGTTCGATCCGGCTGTCGCCGAGCGGTTCCACTTCACGCGGGAGATGCTCGCCGGCCCGATCTACCGGAAGTACGAGAAGGCCTTGCGCGGCGTGTGGAACGCGAAGGACATCGACCTGGCCCAGGACGCCGAGGACTGGCAGCGCCTCACCCCCGACCAGCAGCGCGGGCTGCTCGGCGTGACCGTCCGGTTTCTCGCTGGCGAGCAGGCGGTCACCAATGAGCTCGTGCCGATGCTCCAGGCTGCCCATGCGCTCGGGCGCTACGACTGGATCATGTACCTCTCGACGTTCCTCGTGGAGGAGGCCAAGCACTCCGAGTTCTTCATGCTCTGGCACGACGCGGTGCTCGGCGCGGTCGATCCGGCCGAGGTCGCGCCCCACTTCGTGACGCGCGACGCGACGGTCGATCCCAGCGGCCGCTTCGAGGTTCGCGACATCCTCCACGAGGGCCTGCCCGAGCTCGGGCGCGCGCTCTCGGACGCGGCGCGCGATGGCACGGTGCCCGAGATCGAGCGGGCGTTCGTCGAGTTCTCGGCCGCCTACAACGCCTTCGTCGAGGGCGTGCTGACGATGCCGTCGTACGAGATCGTCATCGACACGTGCGACCGCTGGAACGCGTTCCCAGGCCTGAAGGAGGGCTTCCGGAAGATCCTCGCCGACGAGGGCCGCCACATCACGTTCGGCACCGCCGCGTGCCGGCTGCTCATCGAGAAGGACCCGTCCTACGCCGACGCGGTTCACGGCCTGTTCGACCGCTACCGCGGCAACGTCGTGGGCCTCGTCGAGTACCAGAAGGCCGTGCCGGACCTCGACATCCAGAAGTACCAGGTCATGAAGGTCCGCCACTACCGCAACCGCTGCCGCGAGATGGGCATCGAGCCCGACGAGGAGCTCATCGAGCAGATCCTCGACCCGGCGATCGACTTCGTCGTCGGCGTGGAGGCCGGCTGATGGCCGCCGAGGCGATGCAGCGCTGGACCTGCGTCGAGGCCGGCTGCGACTACGCGGCCGAGGCGGCGACCGCCGAGGACCTCGTGCCGGCGGTCATGGACCACATCCGCGAGGCCCACGACAGCTTCGAGCTCGAGGAGATGATCCTCGCCGTCGTGGAGGACACGGGCCGCAGCGCCCCCGCCGACGGGCTCGTGGCGGTCGGCGACGTCTACGTCGGCCCGGACTGGGCCGGCCGGCACAGCCCGGCGATCACCGAGCACCGCCGCCGGTCGATGGAGTGGGACCCCGGCCGTGGCCTCGCCGACACCTGAGCCGGCCATCGCCGATCCGGGGTCGCGCGCCGACCTCGTGCGGCGCACCGTCTACCGGCCGCTCCGCCAGGGCAGCGCGGTGGCCGAGGCGGTCGCCCACCTCGGCCAGGCGATCGGCATGGGCCTGCTGCGCGCCGGGGACCGGCTGCCGTCCGAGGCCGAGCTGGCCGAGGACCTCGGCATCTCGGTCGTGACGCTGCGCAGCGCGCTCGCCATGCTGCGGGGCGCCGGGGTCATCGAGACCCGGCGCGGCCGGGGCGGCGGCACCTTCATCTCCGACCTGCCGCCGCCGGAGCTCCTGGGCGCCGCGCCGCGGTTGCCGCGGGAGGCCGAGCTTCGCGACCTCATCGACTACCGCGCGGCGATCGAAGGCGCCACGGCGGCGCTCGCGACCGAGCGCGCCGGGCCGGCCGCGCTCGACGAGGCCGCGCGGCTGTGCGACGAGCTCGAGCAGATCGACGCCTACCCGGTCTGGTCCCAGCGGGACACCATGCTGCACCTCTTCATCGCGGACCTCGCCCGGTCCCCGCGCCTCGTGCGGGCCGTGGCCGACGCGCGCGGCCAGGCCTACCGCCTGGGCCAGCAGGTCCCGGTGCCGAAGCGGGCGGTCGCGCTCGCCGACCGGGAGCACCGGGCGATCCTCAAGGCCATGCGCTCGGGCCGCCCGGACCGGGCCCGCGCCGCGATGGAACGCCACGTCCGCTCGACCGGCGCGCTGTGGCTCGGCCTCGGCCGCGTCCCGGCCGACGGGGGCGACCGCTAGCCATGCCCTACGTCATCACCTCCCCGTGCCTCCGGAGCACCGACCAGAGCTGCGTCGAGGTCTGCCCGGTGGACTGCATCCACGAGGCCGCGCAGATGTTCGTCATCGATCCGGAGGAGTGCATCGACTGCAACGCCTGCGTGCAGGCGTGTCCCGTCGACGCGATCTTCGCCGAGGACCGCGTGCCGCCCGGCCAGCGGGCGTTCGTGGACATCAACGCGGCGTTCACCGAGGGGATCGCCGCCGTCGATGCGGCGGTGGCGGCCTGGCAGCGCGCTGCGTAGGCGCCCGCATGTCCGGGCGCCTTGTACGGCCCCCCGGCGCGGTGTACGGTCGCCAGCAGAGGTCCGGCGGCCGGGCAGCCGCCGGAGGTTCCGACCGCAGGAGGAGAGCATGCCCCACGTCCCCGTGACCGTCACCGTCAACGGTGAGGCGCGCCACGCCGAGGTCGAGCCGCGCCTGCTGCTCGTGCACTTCCTGCGTGACACGCTCGGCCTGACCGGCACCCACGTCGGCTGCGACACCTCCACCTGCGGCGCCTGCACGGTCACGCTCGACGGCCAGGCGGTGAAGAGCTGCACGGTGCTCGCGGTCCAGGCCGACGGCGCCGAGGTCACGACGGTCGAGGGGCTCGGCTCCGAGGGCGACCTCCATCCGCTGCAGGAGGCGTTCTGGAACCACCACGGGCTCCAGTGCGGCTTCTGCACGCCGGGGATGATCATGGCCGCCGCGGACCTGCTCGCGTCCAACCCGGATCCGACCGAGGCGGAGGTCCGTCACGCGCTGGACGGCAACCTCTGCCGCTGCACCGGGTACCACAACATCGTCCAGTCGGTCCTCGGCGCGGCCAAGGCCATCCGCGAGGGCCAGGAGGTGTCGGCATGAGCGCCACCGAGCAGGCTCCCGGCGGCTGGGTCGGCACGGCGCTGCGGCGCCGCGAGGACCCGCGGCTCATCACCGGCAGGGGCACATACGTCGAGGACATCACGCTGCCTGGCACGCTGTGGTGTGCCTTCGTGCGCTCGCCCGAGGCGCACGCCAGGATCACGTCGATCGACGCGAGCGCGGCGCGCGAGCGCGACGGCGTCGTGGCGGTCTACACGCACGAGGACATGTCCGGCGACCTCCAGGGCCCGCTCCCGTGCGGCTGGGCGCCCGAAGGCGTCGAGGTCAAGGCCGCCGAGCACTGGCCCCTGGCGTCCGGGACGGTCACGCACGTCGGCGAGGCCGTCGCCGTGGTCGTCGGCACCGACCGCTACGGCGTCGTCGACGCCGCCGAGGACGTCGTCGTGGAGTACGACCCGCTGCCCGTCGTCACCGACCCGGAGGCGGCGCTGAAGGACGGGTCGCCGCTCGTGCACGAGGCGCTGGGGACGAACCGGTCGCACGAGTGGTCGCTGGGCGGCGGCGACCTCGAGGCCGGGTTCGCCGCTGCCGACCGGATCGTCGAGCGGCGGATCGTCAACCACCGGACCTCCGGCGCGGCGATCGAGCCGCGCGGCACGCTCGCCGAGGACCGGGCCGGGCAGCTCACCGTGTGGTCGGCCACGCAGGTCCCGCACTTCCTGCGCCTCTTCCTGGCGATCCTGCTCGGGATCAGCGAGGAGAAGGTGCGCGTGATCGCCCCGGACGTCGGGGGCGGCTTCGGCTCCAAGCTGCAGATCTACGGCGAGGAGGTCTTCGTCGCCTGGGCCGCCACGAAGCTCGGGCGCCCGGTCAAGTGGATCGAGACCCGCTCGGAGTCGATGATGATCACCCATCACGGTCGCGACCAGATCGCCGACGTGCGGATGGGGGTGAAGGCCGACGGCACGATCACCGCCTTCCACACGAAGATCATCGCGGACTTCGGGGCCTACCTGATGCTCCTCACCCCGACGATCCCCGCCCTGGGGGCGTTCGTGATGAGCGGCTGCTACACGATGCCCGCGGTCCAGACGGACATCGTCGGGGTCTACACGAACAAGTTCGCGACCGACGCGATCCGCGGTGCCGGGCGGCCCGAGGCCACCCACATGATCGAGATCCTCATGGACCAGGCCGCCGCCGAGCTGGGCCTGGACCCGCTGGAGATCCGCCGGCGCAACTTCTTCGCGAAGGAGGACTTCCCGGCCGAGACCGCGCTGGGCATCGTCTACGACTCGGGGGACTACCACGGCTCGCTGGACCGCCTGCTCGAGCACGTCGACCTCGGCGCGTTCCGCGAGGAGCAGGCGCGCCTGCGCGAGCAGGGCGTCTACCGCGGCGTGGGCTTCTCGACCTACACGGAGATCTGCGGGCTGGCCCCGTCGCGCATCGTCGGCCCCAAGGGCTTCGGCCTGCAGACCGGGACGTGGGAGGCCGCGCAGGTGCGGGTCCATCACACCGGTGCCGTCACGGTCTACACCGGGACCTCGCCGCACGGCCAGGGCCTCGACACGACGCTCGCGCAGGTCGTGGCCGACCGCCTGGGCGTCGATCCCCAGAACGTCCAGGTCGTGCACGGCGACACGAGCACCGGCCCCGAGGGCAAGGACACGTACGGCTCGCGGTCCACGGCGGTCGGCGGCGAGGCCGTCGCCCGGGCCACGAAGAAGGTGGCCGACAAGGCGCGCGCGATCGTGGCGCACCTGCTCGAGGCGGCGCCGGAGGACATCGAGGTGGCCGGCGGGAAGTTCGCCGTCAAGGGCTCCCCGGACAAGGGCATGACGCTCGCCGAGATCGCCGGCGCGGCGTACATCCCCGACGACCTGCCCGAGGGCATGGACCCGGGGCTCGACGAGACCGCGTTCTACGACCCGGAGAACTTCGTGTTCCCGTTCGGGGCCCACGCCTGCATCGTCGACGTGGACGCCGAGACCGGGCGGGTGAACGTCGTGCGCTACGTCGCGGTCGACGACTGCGGGCCGGCGATCAATCCGATGATCATCGACGGCCAAGTCCACGGCGGGATCGTTCACGCGATCGGCCAGGCGCTCTACGAGGAGGTCGTCTACGACGAGGAGGGCCAGCTCGTGACCGGCACGTTCGCGGACTACCGGCTGCCGACGGCGGCGGAGGTCCCGAACCTCGAGACCGACCGCACCGAGACGCCGTCGCCCGTCAACTCCCTCGGGGTCAAGGGCATCGGCGAGGCGGGCACGATCGCCGCCTCCCCGGCGGTCGTGAACGCCACGGTCGACGCGCTGCGCCCGCTGGGCGTGACGTTCCTGAACATGCCGCTGTCGCCCGAACGGGTGTGGCGGGCCATCGGCGAGGCGAAGGGGGCCTGACCATGATCCCGAGCGAGTTCGACTACCGCGCGCCCGAGTCCGTCGAGGAGGCGGTCCGCGAGCTGCACGAGAACGGTGACGAGGCGAAGCTCCTCGCCGGCGGCCACTCGCTGCTGCCGCTCATGAAGATGCGCCTGGCCGTCCCCACGCTGCTGGTCGACCTGCGGCGGGTGCCGGGGCTGCACAGCGTGCAGCGCGAGAACGGGACGGTGAAGGTCGGGGCGCTCACGACGCACGCCACGGTGGCAGCGACGCCCGAGCTCGGCCTCGCGGCGAAGGCGGCGGCGACGATCGCCGACGTGCAGGTGCGCAACCGCGGCACGATCGGCGGCTCCCTGGCTCACGGAGACCCGGCCTCGGATCTGCCGGCGGTCCTGGTGGCGCTGGAGGGCAGCGTGACGGCGCACGGCCCGAGCGGGCCCCGCGAGATCGCCGCCGCTGATCTCTTCGAGGACTACCTGGAGACCGCGCTCGCGCCCGACGAAGTCCTCACCGAGGTCCGGATCCCGGCGGCCGACGGCTGGTCGTTCGGCTACCAGAAGTTCAACCGCCGCTCCGAGGACTGGGCGATGGTCGCGGTCGCCGTGGCCGTCAAGTCCAGCGGCGGCGTGGCCGAGGACGTGCGGATCGCGATGGTCAACATGGGCGGACGGCCCCTGCGGGCGGCCGCCGCCGAGGGCGCCCTGCGCGGCCAGTCGATCGACCAGGCGACCGTGGCGGCCGCGGCGGCGCTCGCCGCCGAGGGCACCGACCCGCCGGCCGACCTCAATGCGTCGGCCGACTACAAGCGCCACCTTGCGCAGGTCCTCACGAAGCGCGCGCTGGCGGAGGCGGGCGGGCTGTAGGCCGGGTCCCTCCGCGACCGTGCCGGTGTCCCTGCCGCGCGAAGAGGGCGGCCGGCCCGGACGCCGTACCCTCCCGCCATGAGCTTCGGCACGGTCGACGACGTCCAGGCCGCGCTCGCCGGCCAGAGCTACCTGGCCGACCGGCCGCTGGCCACGGCCCTGTTCCTCGCCGCCGACCTGCAGGCGCCCCTCCTGCTCGAGGGCGAGGCCGGCGTGGGCAAGACCGAGGTGGCCAAGGCGGCGGCCGCCGCGCTGGGCGCGCGGCTGATCCGGCTGCAGTGCCACGAGGGCATCGACGTCCACCACGCGCTCTACGACTGGGACTACGCGCGCCAGCTCCTGGCGATCCGCGCCGCTGAAGGCGGGGCCGAGCCGCCGGCACTGTTCGGGCGCGAGTTCCTCCTGCGCCGGCCGCTGCTCGAGGCGCTCGAGTCCGAGGAGCCGGTCGTCCTGCTGATCGACGAGATCGACCGGGCCGACGACGAGTTCGAGGCCTTCCTGCTCGAGGTCCTGTCGGACTTCCAGGTCTCGATCCCCGAGCTGGGCACGGTCGCCGCCCGGACCCGGCCGCTCGTCATCCTGACGTCGAACCGAACCCGCGAGCTGCACGACGCGCTCAAGCGCCGCTGCCTCTACCACTGGATCGACTACCCGGACCCGGCCCGCGAGGCCGAGATCGTCCGCGCTCGGCTCCCGGGCGTGCCCGAGGCAGTGGCCGCCCGGGTGTGCGCGGCGTCGGCTCGACTGCGGGCCGAGGAGCTCTACAAGCTGCCGGGCGTGGGGGAGACCATCGCCTGGGCACAGGCGCTCACGGCGCTGCCCGAGGCGAGCCTGGGCGAGACCCTCGGGGTGGCCCTCAAGGTGCGCGAGGACATCGACCGCGTGCGCGAGCGAGGCGTGCTGGACGGTGCCTGAGGCGCCGGCGGTCCCGGACGGGGCGGGGGTGGTGGCCGCCGTGTCGGCGCTCGCCGCCGAGCTGCGCCGCCGCGGCGTCGCCGTGGGGGTCGGCGACGTGCTCGCCGCCCACCGGGCACTGGCCGCGGTCGACGCGACGGATCCCCGGGACGGACGGGCCGCGCTGCGGGCGGCACTCTGCTCGCGCCACGCCGATCTCGCGGCGTTCGACGCGGCCTTCGCCGCGGTGTTCGGCGCTGGCGCCGGCGCCCCGCCGGGCCTGGATCCGGTGCTCGCGATGGCCCTCCCGCGGGCGGCGGCGCCCGCCGAGGCCGCCCCGCCGCCGCCCGCCGCCGCGGACGCCGAGGTCCTCCCGGCGATGTGGAGCGCGGTCGAGCTGCCCGGGGAGAAGGACTTCGCGGACTACACCGACGCCGAGCGGGCGGTGGCGCGCCGGATCGTGGCGCGCATCGCGGCCCGGGGCCCGCGGCGCCCGAGCCGCCGCACCCGTCCATCGCGCCGCCGCGGCCACGCCCCGGACCTGCGGCGCACCGTGCGGGCGTCGCTGCGCACGGCGGGCGAGCCCGTCGACCGCCGCTGGCGGGCGCCGACGACCCGCCCGCGCCAGCTCGTGCTCGTCTGCGACGTGTCGGGCTCGATGGAGCCCTACGCCCGGATGCTGCTCCAGTACCTGCAGGCCAGCGTGGCCGCCCGCCGCCGTGTGGAGGCCTTCGTGTTCGGCACGCGGCTGACCCGCGTGACCCGCGAGCTCGCCGGCCGCGACCCCGACGCCGCGCTCGCTCGGGCCGGGGAGGCGGTGGCCGACTGGTCGGGGGGCACCCGCATCGGCGAGGCCCTCGCGACCCTCAATCGCGAGCACGGGCGTCGGGTGGGCCGCGGCGCCGTCGTCGTGATCCTCTCCGACGGCTGGGATCGCGGCGATCCCGGGGAGCTCGCGGCCGAGGCGGCCCGCCTGCGGCGCTGCGCCGCGATGCTCGTGTGGCTCAATCCGCTCAAGGCGGCGCCCGACTACGAGCCGCTGGCGCGCGGCATGGCCGCCGCCCTCCCGCACGTCGACCACTTCCTCGCCGGCAACTCGCTCGCCTCCCTCGCGCAGCTGGCCGACCTGCTGGAAGGGGCCACGGCGGACGTGGGAGGATCCCGGCCATGAGCGATCCCGGAGCCTGCGCATGATCGGCGGCATCGTGCTCGCGGCCGGCGCGGGCCGGCGCTTCGGCGGCCCGAAGCAGCTCGCGCCGCTCGACGGGCGGCCGCTGATCGAGCATGCCATCGCGGCGATGACGGCCGTCCCGGCGATCGACCCGGTGGTCGTGGTGCTCGGCGCCCACGCCGAGCGCATCGAGGCCGAGGCCGACCTCTTCGGCGTGGACGTGCTCGTCTGCCCCGGCTGGGAGGAGGGCCAGGCGGCCTCGCTGCGGATGGCGGTCGCGGCGCTCGCGGACTGCGACGCGGTCCTCGTCACGCTGGCGGACCAGCCGTTCGTCACGCCGCAGGTGATCGCCGGCGTCCTGGACCGGGCCGACGCCCGGGCGCCGGCGGTGCGCGCCACCTACGCCGGCCGGCCCGGGCATCCCGTGCTCCTCAAGCGCTCGCTGTATCCGCGCCTCGCCACGCTCCAGGGGGACGTCGGCGCCCGGGCCGTGCTCGCCTCGGTCCGCGTCCAGGAGTGGGAGTGCGGCCACCTCTGCCGCGGCGACGACATCGACACCCCCGAGGAACTGGAGAGGATCCGCGCATGAAGCTCGAGCAGTCCTTCGACGTCGCGGCGCCCCTCGAGGAGGTGTGGACTGCGCTCATCGACGTGGAGCGGGTCGCTCCCTGCCTCCCCGGTGCCGAGATCACCGAGGTCGGGGAGGACGGCAGCTACAACGGCACGTTCAAGGTCAAGCTCGGGCCCACCACGGCCGAGTACCGCGGCTCGCTCCAGGTCGAGTCCGCCGACGAGGCGACCCGCACGGCGACGATGCGCGCCACCGGCAGCGACAAGCGCGGCCAGGGCGGCGCGAAGGCGACGATCGTCAACACCCTCAGCGAGGAGGCCGGGGTCACCCGGGTCGACGTCGTGACCGACTTCACGATCACCGGCAAGCTCGCGCGCTTCGGGCGCGGGGGCATGGTGCAGGACGTCTCCAATCGGCTCATGCGGGAGTTCGCGTCGTGCCTGGCCAGCCGCCTGGCGGCCGAGCAGCAGGCGCGCACCGAGGCGGCCGACGCCGCGGCGCAGGCCGGGCCCGCCGCCGCGTCGGACTGGGCCTCGCCGGGGGGCGAAGGCATCGAGCCGTCCCGCCCCGCGGGAACACCGCCGCCGCCGGCGGCCAAGCCGATCTCGGGCTTCTCCCTGATGCTCGGCGCGCTCTGGGACCGGATCCGCCGGCTGTTCGGCCGCGGGCCGCGAACGTAGGGTCCGGCTGAGAACCAGTCTCAGGCCTCAGATGACGCACGCGCCCTGGGTGTCGAGACAGGCGCTTACCGCCGCGTTCCCCAGCGCGTGAAGGTCGGCCACACGTCGAGCAGCGTCCCGTTGCGCACGACGTGCACCGCGCCGAAGACGTCGATCCCGTCCCCGGACTGGTGCGGCCACATGAGCACGTAGTCCTCGGTGGACAGCGAGCCCTTCGGGGCGTACACCGCCGCCCGGCCGCCCTCCCGCAGGTTGTCCTGGACTCCCGGCGGGTGGATGAACTCCGGCTGGTTCCCGTCGCCGTCGGGCCAGCTGGACCCGACGAGGAAGTACTCCTCCCCGGTGATCGGCGGCAGCGGCTTCTTCGACACGAGCTCGGTGGGGTAGGGCCCGACGTCCTTGAGGACCGGGGCGCACTGGGTCACGGCGCGCGCGAGTCCCTCCTTGTCGAACGTCTGCAGGTAGCCGGCGTACATGTACGCCGACCCCGGGCTGATCTCGGTGCACTCCCGGCTGCCCGCCCAGTTGCGGTAGTTGGCGCTGGCCGGGCCGTTGCGAATCAGGGTCCGGGCGTCGTAGAGGTCGCTGCCGTCCGCCTTGAGCTGGGCGAGGTAGTTCGCGTAGAACTCCCGCGCCTGCTTGGCCACGGTCTGCCGCACGCCGAGGTCGCCGGTCAGGGTGGCGTGCCCGTCGTAGCAGAGGACCGCGCGGAGCCGCAGCCGGCGCTTGGCGCGGCGCAGCACCTTGATCGCGGCCGCGATGTCCGGCTCGAAGTGAAAGCCGCCGCGGCCGAGCCCCGAATCGAACTCCAGGGCGACGTCGAGCGGCAGCGGCCGGTGCGTCGAGCGCGCGAGGCGCTCGAGGTCCTCGAGCAGCTCCACCGAGCTGGCCAGGATCGTGAGGCGGTGCCGGCGCTGGCCGCGGGGCGGGCGCGAGCCGAGGTAGGCGCGCAGCTCGCCGCGGGTCGGCGGGTAGCCCATGAGCAGGTCGGTGCCGGCCGGCGCGGCGGTCATGATCTCGTCGACCTGGCGCAGGTGGAAGACCAGGCCGCGCGGCTGGGGCAGCTGGCGCAGGACGTAGGCGCACAGCTGCGGGGACTG
>WBZU01000618.1_pt1 | contig 29737 bp, 23 predicted proteins | sample 5204311 | NCBI WGS metagenome assembly WBZU01 (sample SAMN12344359, study PRJNA552823) | activated sludge metagenome | biome: Activated sludge suspended growth; feature: Nitrification reactor; material: Wastewater; isolation source: activated sludge from nitrification reactor of wastewater...
GTTGCTGCGTTTGGCCGGGCAACATACGACCGAAATCGCAACCAAAGACCATATCTTTCAATATACCGGCTGGGAACCTTTTGACGAGAGCGCGTACGAGGTCATTGGGGCCGGGATCATCGAAGCCACTCCGCCCGTGGTGGTGCTGGCCATTGAATTGACGGATTTGCCGCCGGGGGATTATCGCGTCGAAGCGGACGTCGCCGGAATCGACGATCCGATTGAAGCGCTGGCGTTTACGATTGAACGCCGGCCCATTTTCACATTTGCGAGCGGTCGGGCAGCGGCGAAATCCGCGACGGGATTGCGAGAAGTGGAGATTGGTCGCTGCAAATTCGCCACGGCGCACAGCTGGCGCGTGATCCCGCATCTGTGGCCCGATAACGAGCCGCCGGGAAAAGCATACGAACCCGAAGGCGCTCTCACCGTGACCGCAGTGACGCTTTTTCGTGAAAACATGAAACCGGTGATGACGCGATACCGCCTGATGGATCCGGACGAATTGGAGGACGGATTTCCTTTGGATTTGACCGAATGGAACGAACCTCGCGAACATGCGCTGGCGCCTCGAGGCCCGCATGAAGAGACGCGATTCGGTTTGCCATTTCCGAACTTGATTGGTTTGCCCCGACAACCCGAAGCCGATGGCAGCTACCGAAGCGCGCCCGTATCTTCCGACGCTCAACCTTGAATGAGGCAATTCCATGGCCACGAACCCGTTGCAAGAACCGCTCAAGAGCCTCGCCGATCAAGCCATCGACGCCGCGAAAAACGAAGCGACGCAAGCTTTGGCCAATACGTTGGCGCCGCATCTGCAAGTCACGGCGGCCAAATTGCGGACGATGTGTCCGACGTCGAAAAAATCGCTGCTCGAACCACTGGCTCAAGCGATGCAGGAACTATTTCCCAAATATGGGATAACATCGTACTTGCGCATTTGTCATTTTTTGGCGCAAGCGGCGCATGAAACGGACAGCTTTCGCACATTGACGGAATATGCGAGCGGCAAACGATACGAAGGTCGCAAGGACTTGGGGAACATACACAAAGGCGACGGCGTGCGCTACAAGGGACGAGGGATTTTTCAGCTGACGGGTCGGGCGAATTATCGCCGTTTCGGGAAACTCGTGCAAACGCCGCTGGAGGAGCAACCCGAGCTTGCCGCAACGCCGCATCTCTCAACGCAAATTGCCTGCATTTATTGGACGGACAAAAAGTTGAGTGGTTACGCCGACAAAGACGACGTCAAGAAAATCACCAAACGTATCAATGGCGGCTACAACGGCCTGCAAGATCGCAAGAATAAGCTCGCCATTGCCAAGCGCTTGTTCGCGCCTGCCGCCAACAAATAGTTTTCACGAAACTACGGTTTGACTTCGCCGAAGACAAACCATTTCATGTGCGCTCGTTCTTCGTCGCGGCCAGGGTCAAGACACGACCGATGGCGACGACGCGCAACGCGAGGCCGTGCGTTTCGAATTGATCCTGCTGCGGTTCGACCTCGGCGAGAACACGCGTGCGCATACGCTGCACCATGGGCAATTCGCGCGCGAGTTCTTTGGGCAAATACGTGGGAATCGGTTCGGTATTGGATCCCAGCGAAAGCAGGCTACGCAAACAATCTTTGCCAAACACCGAGCGTTGCTGATAACAACGACGCTGGAGCAAAATTCGTTCGGTATGGGACGAGAGGTAATCGGGCGGCAGCATCCGTTTGCCCTGACCAAACGCTTCGCGGACCTTCTCCGTCAAACCATCGGCAATCGCGCCGGAGCCCTCGAGCCACGGGGTGCGAAGAAGATCATTGACGGTATCGACGACCTCTTTGAGACGTTTGTCCCCGGCAATGAGGGGACTCACCGCCGCCACCGTTGCTTTTAATGTTTCAAGCTCGTCGAAGGGGAAAAACATTTCTCCCGCGCATAATACCAAGGGAGGATCCAGCCTGCGTTCGACATTGGCCGTGACGAGAGCTCGTTGTAATGCGGCCGAATCGGTGCTCGACGCTTTGGTCAAAACCTCGAATACATACCGACGAGGTTTGTCCTCCGGATTGTCTTGGCTCGGCGGAATTTCGTCATCCTCGTCTTCGTCCTCCTTTTCCTCGTCGTCGTCGTCCGGTCCCAAATCGACGGCGAGCACCAAACGCCGAAAGGAGGGATGTTTTCGCAGTCGAGCGGGCAATGTGGAATCGAACCACAACATGCGCAGCGCATCGGAATTGCCGGGCGTTTTGGGTTCGACGACCGGTTCAATTCGAATGGGCTCGACGGGGCGAGAAGCTTCGGCAACGATTGCTTCATTTCCCGCGGCGGCATTGGAAGCATCGAGAACTCCGGCATTGGACGATCCACCGGATCGAAATGGCGCGCCCGCGGAAGGAACGACGCCGGCGCGAACTTGACCAATGGAAGGACGAATCGGGGGAAGCGGCGGCGCGTCGGAAACACCGATAATGGGAACGCCCGGCGCATGTCGTAATGGCGGACGAGGCACTGCTATTTGAGGAGGGGCCGCGGAAGTCACGGGCGCCGGAGCGTGCACAGGTGGCGCGGGCGGGGTGGGAACGATTTGCGGCACGGCAACGGCCGGTATGATTGCGGGAGCCGGAACCGGAGCCGACATTGGCTGGGTCGCGGCGGCGATGGGTTGCGGTGCGTGGGGATGAGCCATGGTCGGCGCGACCGCGGCGGGAGCCAACGGAGTCGATGCCGGCACGGATACGGCGGGCAAGTCCGTACTGGTTTGTCGAAATGGAAGCGGCGCGGGCACGCCTTGCGTGAGGCCCGCGGTGGACATGTTGCGCGTCGTTTCATTGAGTTCGTCACTACCAACGGAGCGCGGCGCGGATTCGCGTACGGCGGACCCGGGTCGAGCGTCCGGACGCGCCAAGTGACTGTTTGCCTCTACAAACGGCAATGCGGACGCGGATGGACCGAACGCCGGCATGAAACCGGTTTGTTCGTGCGGGTCCACGGGAGGCGTGGTTTCGCGAATGATTTTCTTGAATGGTTTTTCCTCGACCAATGAAAGCACGATTCGGCCTTGTTCGTAGGGGCTCGTCAAAGCAATGGCCGAACGGTAGGTCACGGTGCAGACGCCGCGATCGGTATCGATCCACAAAGTATCCGCGCGTAAATCGAGTTTTTCCGCGGTGCCGCGTCGTTCAATGGCGGCTCGAGCGTGCAGGCCGGGCAATGCGGTGACGAGACGCGGATGTTCGGGGTGCAGATTTTCCAAAATGATTCGTTCATTGTAGCGCAGCCGTTGAATTTGCTGATCATGCGGCGCGCAATTGAAATAACGCGGATCGATGTCTTCGGGCAGAGGTTGTTGCTGGAGCGATTGATGCGTAAACGTGTCGCGATGTCGCCCCAGTTTGTCGCGACGCTCGGGCCAAAAAGAAGCAATGGGCCCAAAACCGACGGGAGCAATGGTCTCGTGCGTGTCGACGATATGTTTTCCGGGCGGCAGGATATTCGGCAAATGTACCGCACCATAAGCTTCCGCCCCGGGATCGATGCGAATACCGACGGGATTGATTGTCTCCGGACCTCCCGCAGCCCGTTCCCAACGCAAGGGCGTACGCAGAAAACGCGCGCCTTCTTGGATACTCCCATCGGGACCAATCACGCGGTCATTAAATACTTCCGCAGACTTGTCGAATTCGCCGATGATGATGCGAACCGTTACGGAACGTGCGGGTTCTTTTCGAGGAGCGTAGGCGCTTCCGACGAGCAAGATATCCACATTTGTCTTGAATGGCGCCAAATCCGACGGAGTGCGCACGCTGCGGGCGTGATTTCCATCCCAATGGCCGTCTTCGTCGTGAATGACGTCTTGTTGCGGACCGAGGGTGCACGTGCCCGGTTGCAACAGAAACGTGGCTTTGGCAATGATGGTCAGCGAATAGATCTGGGGACGCGGTTGCCAAAGCAACGACGTCGTCGCCAGCGCGCTCGTCGAGATGAGCTCCATGATCGGCGCATGTTACTCAATCGTTTCGTAGTTTTGAAGAGAAATTCGCAACGCCGAACGAAGATTCTCGGCGGCGATCCAAGACCATGCAGCGCAAACGACTTCGCACCCACGCGTGGCGCCCTACGTTCGCCTTCGTTACGCATTGCAATGGCGAGTCAATCTCCAGTTTTGCCCGCGAAAAATATTTCGGAGGGATTGTTTGCAGCATCGTATACGATGACGAAAGCCCCACAACCTCGCGGAATGAAATCGTGAAGAGCAAACCACTTTTGTTCCACGGTGTTTCGCGTCGGACGGTTTGTCCCGAATGCATGCTCGAGCTGTTCGTCGGCGAAGGGAGCGACGGCGCCCATGAACTTGGTCTCGGCGAGCATTCGTTGCTGAAATTCGGCTTGCGGTGGGGGAGTTCCCGTTTTGGACACGATGTCGAAATGCCACTTCAGGACGGGAACCGGCAGCGGAGTCGACACGACGCGGTCGACATCCAGGATTGAATGTGTACCGGACTCGCCATTTCGTTTCACGAGTTCCGCAATCGTTTTCGATTTCCTGGTGAACATCGGCTTATAAAATGTACCGCTCCGAAAAACGGATTCACGGAGTTTGCCCAGCGCCTGAGCAATGTCGGATTCGTAAGGGACGAAATAGGACCAACCGGAAGCACCCATGCACGCGACATAATCCGGATGCTCGCGGAGGGCAAAGAAAAATTGCCGGGTCGAATATCAACATTGACACTCGTCCTCCGACCTGATAACGTCATTTCGTTCGCGTTCTCTCCACGTGGATGTGCCAGGTTGAACGCTCGAGCTGGATGGTCGGATGAACTATTCCTCTCGAAGCCCCGCCATGACGGCGTAGACCTGACCATCCTCGTGCGGGTTGGCGCGAATGCGCCGAAGGTCCCTTCGGTGCCACTCGTGAATCCCCAGCGAGGTACAGCAGATGTCTGGTTTTTCCTGCCGTAACGAATGGCAACACGTCGCCATCGTCCCCACCGTTCCGGGCCGTGAATCGCTTTTGCGTCGGGCCCTCGAATCCATCCGTCGACAAACTCGTCTCGCCAAGCGCGTCATCGTCGTTCCGGATGGTGACGAATCCTTCGTGGATGAAGTAAAATCGTTTGTTACGAAAAACTTTTCAGGCTTTGAGGTCGTTCATGGCCGCCGCACCACCGGTTTGTCCGGGGCCATCAATACGGCGATCGATCATCTGCAACGCACGGAGAACGACCTACAAAACATTCTCGTTTCGTTCCTCGATGACGACGACCATTGGAACGAACGCTACTTGGACGAGGTTCATGAACATGCCGTCGACTTCGACGGTTTCCTCGCGGGTACATTGGTTCGCCATGACGAACAAACGCCGCAAGGTAGGGTGAAGTTACCGCCGGCGCATTGCCACGTGGATGATTTTCTCGTGGGAAATCCCGGCATTCAAGGGTCGAACCTGACGACATCCCTGGAAAATTTGCTGCTCGTGGGAGGATTGAACGAAGCTTTGACGAGCTGCACGGATCGGGATTTGGTGATTCGGCTGCTCGACTTGGGCAAACCGTACCGGGGCGTGCGCGCAGCCATCGTTCATCATGACACACTTCATGCTTTGCCACGTTTGTCGAACCCGACGGAACATCGCAAACATCAGGGGCTCGACGCGTTTTTCGCGATGTACGAATGGCGGATGTCGCCCGAGGTGCGCGACGCATTCTTGCGTAGATCACGCGAATTCTTTGGTTGGTCCGGGCCGAACGAATTGCATGCGACCATTTCAGCTCGCCGAAAAACGGAAACGACCGCCCTCCCCTCGCCTCCTTTGCGGCTCGTCGTGGGTATGATCGTGGACGGAAACGTGCCCGCACGAGCCAAACCTCTGCTCGAGGGATTGGGTCGTCTGGAAAAACATCCCGGTCTCGCCCGACTCGATGTGGTGCTGCTCGAAAACGGAGCGCAGCGCGGTTATGCCGAGGTGCTCGCGTACGCGTCGGCGCAATGCACGCACGTGTGGAACGCGTCGATGCAGGCGCAAAGCGTTATCACCGAGCCAGCGGGCCTGTTTGTTGAGGCCATCTCAGCGAGGAAAACCATCGCCGTTGCCCGCACGTTGTTACACCAATTCGTGCATGAAGTCGCCCGAAGGAGTCCGCAGAGCATTGCGTGGATTCTGGACGACGACAATCGTTTGCCCGAGGACGTTTCGTCGATTGTGGACGCGATAGCCCGCGTGCGGGAAGGAGACTTCGATGTCGCGATCGGCGGCGTTTTTGGTGCGCCGCCCATTCCGGCGGCGACGACATCTCGGACGCAGCTCTTGGACATCGCCAGTTTTTTGCTGGGTGCGGCGGCGCATGATCGGACGGATCCCGTGCCCGATGCGAATGCCGCGAATGCTCGATGGAAGACGAATCGCCGCGACTATTATTATGATTTGGCGCGTAGCGAAACGGATCGTCTCGAGACGCCATTTGTACCGCCATTGCCCGGCATGACGGTCGAGGAAGGTTTTCGAGAATTGGCTCGACGTGCGCCGCGCATTTTTGCAGGAGAACCCGTGACGCGTCCCGTCGATGCGCCGACGGGTGATATCGTCGACAATGCCCGACCATCACGTTTACGCGGCGGCAATACGTTGGTGTTTCGTACGGATTTGCTGCACGAAGTGCCGAATCTATCGCCCAGATGGAACGGCAAGCACGTGAGACGATCGGACATGATTTGGGCGACTGAAGCGACATTTCGGCGCTCGGCCAAAGTCCTGGGCGTGCCGTTTGCCCTGGAACAAGATCGCAGCGCGGATGTCCCGACAAACAACCCGGTCCAGAGCTTGCTCGAAGACATTTTTGGTTATGCGTTTTTCCGGGCGTACGAAAAAACATTCGAGGAGCGCGAGACGCCCGCCACGGAACCTATCACGGAACAGGAACGAGCGACGATTCAGCGGCGTTTTCATAAATTCGCGACCGAACGATTCATGGCGTTTCGTTTGGCCTTCCACCGCGCGCGAGGGCTCGCGATGGTGTTACGCAGGTGCGTGTACGGGGATGCCGCATTTCGCCCTTGGTGGCTCGAGGATCCGCGTTTGTCGCCGAGCGTCGAATCGTGGCGGACATTCGTGCATGCGCTGGAAGATCGCCTCACGCTCGAACATCTGCACGCTTTTGAATCAGCCTTCGTGAACGGTCTGCAAAACGTCGAAGTGGATGCGTTTGTCCAAGAGCAAAATGCTTGGTTCGCAAAGAATTCCCGCCTCGCGCCTGCAAAACCATTGGCGTCGTGGCATGACGAAAACCGAATACGCCACGCGCGAGCGTTGGTCGGGAAATACCTCCATCGTGAAGTGGAAGAAGTTCTCGGCCTGGGCGCGGAGGGCGTCGTGCTGCGCGCAGGAGATTCGATCTGGAAAATATTCGATGGCTGGACAAACGACGAACGCACGGAATCGCGGCAATTGTTACAGACGCTGGCTGCCAGGCCGCGTATCCCCGCCCTGCCCCACATCGTCAAGGTATACGATTGGCCGGAAGGCGTGGTCCTCGAAACGCGGTTCGAACCAAGCTCGGCGTACGCCGGAGGACACGGCCCGGCCTTGTTTGCGACCTTGAAATCGCTGGTGGAAGCCGGGTTTGTCCACACGAACGTGCAGCCGGACAATCTGCGGGTCACGGCGAACGGATTGCAAATCGTGGACGTGGGTCGGTCACTCCAAACGCATTCCGAGCCGCTCGAAGAAGCCATGATCCGTCGGGCGTTTTTGTCGTGGCGTTTTGCGTTTCGCGACGATCTGAAGACGCTGCTGCGGCGGAGCAACAAAGAGACGGATTTTGCAGAGCTCGTCGGATGGCGAGGGCTCTTGCGCGCATTACGCGATGAACATCCCAAACAGAGACTGGACAAACGTATCGAGGATTGTTTACGGCGGCACGAGGTGACGAGGCTGCTCGATTACGGTTGCGGAAAACCGCGAACTTTACACCAAGGCGCCGCGACAAACGTCCACGTCGTGGCTTTCGATCCACTGGAAGAGCTTCGTGAGCGGTGGGAGCGCGTGCTGCCCCGAGCGACTTTTCTTTCCGATACGGAGTCACTCGACGCGCAAAGGCATTCGTTCGACGCAGTGATTTGTGCGCTCGTTCTATGCATGGTCGAGGACGACGAAGCCGGGCGAATCGTGACGAACCTGCGGAACTTGGTCGCGGAAAACGGACGCGTTTTCGTGGCGGTTTGTGATCCAACGTCGGTTCACGTGCAATGGACGACGCAGCAGCGTCGGTGCAACACGACAAACCTGCAGTATGCATCCACGGCGACGTACGACAAAAGCGTGGGTACGTCCGTGCGGCGTGAGGTGCATCGTTCGCTCGCCGCGTACCGTCGCCTGTTCGCGCGCGGGCATTTGCGGATCGAACGAGAAGAGGTCATTTCAGGCATCGATGTGGCTCGTTTCGAAGACGTGGGCGAGTTCGTCTTGTTTGAACTTTCGCCGCTCGAACGTTTGCCTTTGCGAACATCGTTGGTGATCAAAGCGTGTGCGATGGAGGCCGACACGATCGGACACCAGGTACGGCATTTGGTGAAACAGCTTGGAACACCGCGCGGGTTTGACGAAGTCGTGGTGGTCGAAGATCCGTTTGCGGGGCCGTTTCCACGGCAATACCAAGCAGGAGATCGCGCGACGCTGCGACGACATTTGGAGGATCTGCTCCGGGAAAAGGTGATTGATCGGGTCGTCGAAGGTCCGGCGGACGGGGACGACAGTCGAGCGATCGCCGGGCGTTGGTTCGGCGTGGAGACAGCTCGCGCCCATGCGAAAAATGGGCAAGCGACGTTGGCGTTGCTGCGGGCTTTCGAAGAATGCTCGGGGGACATCATTTTACACGCGGACGCGGATGTGCTCGTCGGAAGGCCGGATCGAGGGTTCGACCACCTGAAAGAAGCCGTTTGTCTCTTCGAATCGATTCCCACGATGGTGACCTTGGCGCCGGCGGTGTTTGGAGATGAAAACCCTGCGCCTCGTCATGGAGATGCCCGTGGTCCGTATCGGGTCGAGACGCAAATCGGGTGGGTGCATCGGGAACGTTTGAAGGCGCTCCGACCTTTGCCCAATGCCGTCGGCGACGAAAAGCTGGAAATGCCGTGGCATCGTGCCGTCGATCGGTTGGTGCAATCCGGACAAACCTGTTCGGTGCGTCGAGGAACCGCGGGGCTTTGGTACACATCGCCGGAGAACTCGCGTAAGGTTGACCTGGACGAACTATTTTTGCTGATGGATCGAGTGGAAGCAGGTATGGCGCCGGCATTGCAGCGTGGTCACGCGACCACGCGGGGAAGTTTGTCGCAATGGCTCGAGCCCAAGCGCGGCGAGGACCTGGTGATTGTCGCTTGCGGGCGCAATGTGGGTCCCGGACGAGCGGCGCGTTTTCGTGATGCATTGCTGGGACAAACGCATGCGTCCTGGGGGGCGATCGTGATCGACGACGGTTCGGATGACGGTGCCGAAGAATATCAGCCGCGTATATTCGGAGCGCTCGGCAAGCGCATGACGCGGCTTCGCAGGCTGCGCAGTGTGGGAGCCTTGGCCAATTTGGTCTTGGCGGTGAAGCATTTGGTCATTCGGCCGGACAGTGTGGTGGTGCTCGTGGATTTGGATGACGCGCTCGGTTCGCCCGAAAGCTTGGCCGAGGTCGCGCTTGCTCATGCGCAGGGCGCGGACGTGACGGTCGGATCGATGGTCCGTACGGACAAACACGTTGAATATCCTGTCGAATTCGATATGCCCCGGAAAAACCGTGGCGGGAACGTGTGGCAGCATCTGCGGACGTTTCGTCGAGCGTTGTTCGACCGGATCGACCCGGCGGATTTGCAAATCGATGGGCAATGGATAGGATTGGCGAGCGATTGGGCGTTCATGTTGCCCATCGTCGAGATGGCCCGTAAGCCGGTTTGGATTCGCAAACCTATTTATTTGCACGAGCCGGGGGACGAACGAAGCGCAGGTTATCGAGCGGAGCGGGAGCGAGTGATTGCGACGTTGATGAAACGTCCGGCGTATACAAAAAAGGTGGCGACATGAAGAGACGCGCGATTGTATCGGTGATTGGAGATGCGGGCGCGGAAGAGGGTTTTGCGCCTTATGATCTTGCTCGCGAGGTGGGCAAGGGTCTTGTGGATGCGGGATTTCGCGTCATGACGGGCGGATTGGGCGGCGTGATGGAGGCGGCGTCGCGCGGTGCGCATGAATCGGCGGCATATCGTGAGGGCGATACGATTGGGATTTTGCCGCATGCGGATCCGAGCCAGGCGAATCCGTGGGTGGACATTCCCATTCCAACGGGCTTGGATCACGCGCGAAATGCAATTGTCGCCAATGCGGACGCGGTGATCGCGATCGGCGGCGGCGCGGGGACGTTGGCGGAAATGGCGTTTGCTTGGATTTACCGGCGCCTCGTGATTGGAATTGAAATCTCGGGGTGGAGCGGCGAGCTTGGTGATCGGCGTATCGACGGGCGAATTCGTCAAGCGGACGTGCCCGAGGATCGAGTTTTTCGCGCTAGAACAGCGGAGGACGCGGTCAAACTCGTGATTGAACATTTGCCCCGCTACGCATCGAGGCACCGAGGATTTCGATTTCAGGGTTGAGGGCGATTTTCAATCGCGATCCGAGGCCTTACGTCCTGGCCTTGTCCCGACAGACCGTCGGCCATTCGAATTAGTCGACGACGCGGACGTTTCGCAGCATATTTCGCACATCTTCGGCGTCCTCCGTCGAGTAAAACGCGCCGGCATACATCCGCTTCAGTAGATCGTCGCGGACGTCTGCCGGCCACGGCGCGAGATTGTCCACGAAACGTTGACGAAACGTCGAGTTTGGCAGGCCAATCAACACGGGGAGCACCCAGGAGTGAGAAACACGCCGCGCATTGTCGCACACCCATTGCGGAACGACTCGCGCCAATCCTCTCATCAAGACCCATGGTTCGGCGACATGATCGACGGCGAGCTGAAGGCGGAAAATGGAATCTTTATCTTTTGGCTTGACAACCTCGGCCAACGATTCGAGCAAAGCGAATTCCAGATTTTTGATCTGCACCTCTTCAACCGTGGACGCAACCCCCACGAAGTACGCGGGATAATCACGAAGGATGGCATTGATTCGAGTAGCGCCGACGTCGTCGCGAATATACGAGAGCAAATAACACGCCGCGCTGCGATCCGATACGTCCGGGGACACCAGCAATTCGCAAATAGCGTCGGCGAAGCGCGGAAGGTGGGGACCGGCCTTACGTAATGCCCGAACGACGCCATCCAATGCGGTACAATCATCCCGGTCAAACCAGGTCGAAGGGCTTTTCATCTGGGCGCGAATGGCTGCCGGCAACCGGTCGAGATCGACGGTACCTCCGGCAATTGTCACATAGTTCGACGACATGTCGCCAGGGTCGAATTTTTCGGGGGCGAACACAAGTCCATTCTGCTTTCGTCGAAGGTGGCAATCACTTTTTCCATACCTTGATCTTTGGGGAAAACGCGAGCATCATCCTGCGATGCGCATCAGTGGTTTGAACCTCGCACCTCCATCGTGTCTCGCGTCCGTACGAGCGACGCGGGCCGAGGATGATTTACGACAAAAACTGATTCATGCATTTCAATCCGACGAAGAAGAAGTGCGTTCACGTGGATTTTTCGAGTCGCTCGGCCGCCCGGAAGAATGGATATCGCCGCGTGAAAGCGCGGAAGTTTGGTGCATTGGTTGTCCCTGCGGTCAAGATCGAGGGAAAATATTCGGCGTGCGCGTCGGCGACGAATTTTCCGCGCCTATTTTCTACGCGTGTTTGGCGTGCTCGAACCGGGCGCTGATTTTCGATCCGACTTTGCACGGATACAATGCGGAGATCGCAAAACGAAAACGAAAACCGAAAAAAGATCCCAATGCGACATTTGCCATGCATTGCCGCGCCTGTAAAACAACCGTTTGGCACCCCGTGGTGCTGGTGACCTACCAAGGCGAATTGGATGAACCATTTCAATCGCGACTCGCGGATTTCTTCGACGTCATTCTCATCGGCGGTGTTTGCGTGAAATGCGGCTACACCGGCTTTCGCTACGATGCCGAATGTGCTTGACGGCCCGGATCAGGTCGGCGAAGTGCGAACCCTATTTTCGATTCCCTTGGACGATGGAATCGGGTAACCTTCCATCATGCGCAACCTCATTTTGCCGGCAATTCTTCTCGTCTCGATGGTTCTGACTGCCGTCAACTGCGGCGATGGCGGTGAAAACGCCAGTGGTTCGTCACAAAGTACCGCGTCTTCATCGGCGAGCTCGGGCCAAGGCGGAATGGGCCAAGGTGGCAATGACGTCGGTGGAGGATTCATCGCCGGCAGCACGAGCAGTTCGGGACCGGGTGGAGGCGGCGGGCCCGAGGTTTGTGACGGGATTGATAATGACAACGACGGCGTGATTGACAATGTCGATGTGGGAGGCGATGGCGTTTGCGATTGTTTGCGCATTGCAACGTTGGGCGTGCCGGGGACGTGGGGCGCTGGCGACGTATTTGCGCAATGGCTCGACAGTCGCAGTAACAATGGCGCGGTTTCGCTCGACAGCCAAGTCCTCACGAAAGACCTGCTCGACAAATATCAGGTCATCGTCGCCGAGGATTTGAGCAAGATGAATCGAACGTATTCAGCGGAGGAAGTCACGGCGCTCGAGGCTTGGGTGAAAGCGGGCGGCGGCTTCATGACGCTCATTGGATATGCGGATCCAACGGAACGGACAAACGTCAATACGTTGCTCGGTCCTTTTGGGATGAGTTACGGGGCTATGCAGATTTTGGCCAAAGCGGGAGGAAATACCATTCCGATTACCAACTGGGTGCCGCATCCGGTCACCAACGGCGTGATGCAGATAGGCGTCGACAACGGTTATCCGGTGGAAGGAATGGGTATGGTTTTGGCTTCCGAGCAAGGTTACGACCTCTTGCGCGGGCGGGAAATCGGCAATGGTCATGTCTTGGTTTGGGGTGACGAATGGCTCACGTACGACAGCGAATGGACGCAGCATCCCGAATATCAGCTGGAGCTTTTCTGGCTCAACGCCATCAAGTGGTTGACGCCGGCGAAAGACTGCCAAGTGGCCATTCCGCCGCCGAAATGAGGGTTCGTCGGTGATTTCCGCCGGCGGGTCATCGAGGACGCCGATCTAAAGCACGAAATTGCTTGACGATTTTCTGCCGCCTGCTAGCGCTCGGGGCGAACCGCAACTAGACGCACGCCTTATGTCAGCAACACACACGTGGAATTTTTTTCGAGCCGGCGGGTTCGATCAGGTTGTCCTGCAGAGCGGGGCCGATATTGCAAACCTGCCGCAGCTCGATCAGAAGCTTTGGGTCGCGTTGGCTTGCCCCACGTCCGGTGTCGACCTCGATCCGCGATTTTTGGAGTTGGTCGACATCGACGGCGACAAGCGAATTCGGGCCCCGGAATTGCTGGAAGCCGTACGGTTTGTCTCGACCGCGCTGACCAACATGGACGATCTTTTGAAGGGGGCCGACGCGTTGCCTTTGTCGGCGATCAACACGAAGACGCCGGAAGGAAAAGTGCTCCTTGGTGCGGCTCGACAGGTGTTGCGCAACCTGGGCAAAAAAGGAGCCGATTCCATTTCGGTGGCCGACGTTCAGGATCCCATGAGGATCTTCGCGGACGCACCATTCAATGGCGATGGGATCATCAATGACGCATCGACGACCGACGCCGAATTGAAGGCGGTCATTGCGAACATCGTCGATTGTTTGGGTGCGGAAGTCGATCGTTCGGGGGAGCCCGGGGCGGATCAAAAGAAGATCGAAACGTTTTTCGCCGAGGTCGAAGAGGCCCATTCGTGGCACGAAGAGGCCTCGAAAGACGCGAAAAACATTCTGCCGCTCGGGGACGCGACGGCGGACGCCGTGGCGGCCTACCTGGGGATTCGGGCGAAGGTCGACGACTATTTCGCCCGGTGCAACTTGGCGGCATTCGATCCTCGGGTTGGCGGGATGCTCAATCGCGCCGAAGCGGAATACTCCGAATTGGTCACCAAAGATTTGCAGCTTCGCGGAACCGAGACGGCGCATTTTCCGCTCGCGCAGGTTGCCGCGGGCAAACCATTACCACTACGGGGAGCGATCAATCCGGCTTACCTGGTGGCGCTCGAAAAGCTGAACGAAACAGTGATTAAGCCGCTGTTGGGCGAAAAGCGGGAATTGACGGAAGGCGATTGGGCTCTGGTTCGGGAGCGTTTGGCCGGGCACTTGGCGTGGCTCGAGCGCAAACGCGGGGCCGCCGTGGAGAAGCTCGGCGGCGCGCGGATTGCGGCGCTGAAAAAAGCCGAACATAAGGCGGCCTTGTTGGAGCTTGTGGAAAAAGACAAGGCTTTGGAGGCGGAAGCCAAGAGTTTGCAGGATGTGGAGCGCTTGGTGCGCTATTATCGAAATTTGTACAAGTTATGTACGAACTTCGTCAATTTCCGCGACTTCTACGACGCCGATGCATTGGCGATTTTTCAATGCGGTACGTTGTACATCGATCAGCGCGCGTGTATGTTGTGTATCCGCGTGGAAGATCCCGGCAAGCACGCGGCGCTCGCGGGTTTGGCCGGGGCATACTTGGCGTACGTCGATTGCGTGCGTCCGGCGACGAATGAGAAGATCCAAGTCGTCGCGGTGGTGACGGACGGCAACAGCGACAACCTGATGGTGGGTCGTAACGGGCTCTTTTACGATCGGCACGGCAAGGATTACGACGCGACGATCGTAAAAATCATCGACAATCCCATCAGTTTGCGGCAAGCGTTCTTTTCGCCGTACAAAAAGCTCGTGCGGCTCATTGAAGAGCAGGTCGCGAAACGCGCCAGTGCGGCGGATACCGAAGCGGACGGCAAATTGACCGAAGCTGCGACGCACGTGACGACGGCGGATCAAGCGGCGCCTCCGAAGAAGACCAAACCGGTGGATGTCGGCACGGTGGCGGCTTTGGGCGTTGCGGTGGCCGGCATCGGGACGTTCTTTACGGCATTCGTCGGTTACGCGACGGGAATCATGCAAATGGGGCTCGCAGCGACGATCGCCGCATTCTTGGGGCTCATTTTGATGATTTCATTGCCGGCGTTGATCATGGCCTACATCAAGCTGCGTAAACGCAACTTGGGCCCGCTTCTCGATGCCAGCGGCTGGGCCATCAATTCCCAAGCCAAACTGAGCGTCCGTTTTGGATCGACCCTGACGAGTTTGTCGCAATTGCCCGAAGGAGCGCAGCGGACGATTTCCGACGCGTACGCCGATCAAGGAATACCTTGGAGGCGATGGGTTTTCGTCGTGCTGGTCATTTACACCGGCTACAAGTGGACGCAGGGGACCTTCGACCGGTTTTTGCCCGAGCGGTTTTCGAGCCGGCAATGGTCGGCCCTATTTGCTCCACCTCCGGCACCGGCCGCGCCGGCTCCCGCCACATCCGCCGGGCCTTGATTCGCAGAATTCGGGCCTCCCGAATGCATCGTTTTCGGCTGGACATGCGGCGCGCAGCATGAGACAGACGTAATGCATGTCCTCATCACAAGCGCGCTCGCCTTATCATTGCCCTCGCTGTATGACCCCGATGCTTCTGGGACGCGCCGGCGGCATGGACGTTCACGGCTGCTCCACGTGCGGAGGCATTTGGCTCGGCGTAAATTGTGCTCAAAAGTTTTCCCAGGAACTTCCTTCCGAAGCGCTCGAGCTCGCTGCACGGCATTCGGCCAACGCAACGGACGCCGTGGCGACGGCCCCGGTGATACCGTGTCCGGTCTGTGGAGTGACGATGCAGCGAACCCACGCCCTCGCGGCAAAGCTCGATTTGGATTTCTGCAATGAACACGGCACTTGGTACGATCGCAATGAAATGGAGAGCATTGCCCGAACGCTCGAGAATGCCCGGTGGCAGACGAAGCAGCAGACCTCGGCCGATGCGGTCAATCCCGGCACGCGCAACGGAGGCGCCGGAAGCGACACCAAGACCCTGGATACCGTGATTGACGGAGCGGGCATTGCGATCGATATTCTGGATTCGGTGGATACAGGCGGCGAAGTGGTCGGAGGGGTATTCGATTTCTTCGGGTCGTTGTTCGATTGATTGGTTTGGCTGGGTCAATCAGCCTGTTGCTTCCACAATACGCGCAGCGCAAAAACGTACGCCACTAAGAATGGCACGAACGATAGGGCCATGAGCGCCCCAGGCTCACCCGGCGGAGCAAATTTCCAAGCAAGGAAGGCATCAACCGTTTCCCTTGCCAAACCCATGAGCACGACGGCGGCCATGAGTCCGGGGCGTCGGAAGACCAAAGCCAACAGCGATACGAGCATCATCGCGATGTTTCGACCAGCCAATTCCGACAAAACGACGGCGCCACCACGAGCGGCCGGATCGAGCGCTTTGTAGACCATTTGCGGTGCCCAGAGGGCGGAATATGTTTTGAATGTCAAAATCGCCAGGATGACGATGTTCAGGCCGTCAATCCATCGCGGCCACCGCGACGCTGGTCGTTGTTCATTCTTTTCGGGGGGATTCATCTTTTGCACCTGTTTCAATCTGGTTTTACCAAGCAAACAAAATTTTCAGTACTCGAGCATGAAAACGTACGATGTCGCCGATTCACCGCCGCGATTTCTCGGTGCCATCGGGCTCCGACAAACGATTCCAGAAACCAGCCATGGTTTCGAGCTCCTCAGCGCTGAAATGGGAGAGGAATTCCCGGCGTACCAAAACCACGTGTTCTTTGGCCGCGGCAAAAAAATGCTGTTTGCCCGTCGCCGTCAAGACCGCATACGCCCCGCGCCCGTCTTCCTCCGCCTCCTCGCGCGTGACATGCCCTGCGCGTTCGAGTCGCTCCACGACGCGGCTGGTTCCGCTGCGCGTCAGGAGGCTTTTGGCGGCAAGGTCTTGAATCCGCGCGCGATTTTCAGGGGCCATCGCCAAGCGCAGCAGCACCTCGAATTCCGCGTGCGTAATTCCGAAGCGACGCCGCAGATCCTCTTCGATTCGCTGGAAGAGCCGCGATTGCGTCGCAATGAACCCGCCCCACGCGTTGCTCTCCACCTTGCTGAAAAATTCACCCATACGTCGACCTTGACAGCAAACATGCCTTCTGTCAAGATAGATGCGTGCGCACGCATCTACTTTACGATGCGGCACGAAGGAGCGGATAAATGCCGATGTTGGAGTTTACGGGGGTGGCGACATGAGTGCGAAATTGCAGTACCGCCTCGTACGAGCCATTGGAGCCTTGTTGGCGCTGATGTATGTCGACTCGGCGCGAAAGTTCGTCTTTACGCACAACATTGATTTCGTGCATTACGTGGCGACGAGTCCGGTCGAGGTTTGGACGGTACGAAATCTTGGATTGCGCCTGTTGGCGATTGCGTCGGGATTCATCATTGCCTTGGTGGCCAAAGATCGACGTATGCTTGCGATGATGTTTGCCGTGCGTCTCATTGCGGATGCGGGCGATACATTGAATTCGGCGATGACTCCGGGGCTCGAGGGGTTTGTTGTGCCCGTACTGGGCCTGTTTGTCGCGGTGGAACTTGGGTGCTTGATTGCGTTGTTGCGAATGAAAGACGAGGTCGCATGAGCCGGGGAATTGCGTTGATTACTGGAGCGACAGACGGTGTTGGCAAAGCCACGGCCCGACAGTTGTTGCTGGAGGGTTGGGAGGTTGTCGTGACGGGACGCAGCCGCGCGAAGTGCGATGCGACTGTGGACGAACTCCGGCAATCGGTGTCGGACGCAAAAGTATCGGCGCTCGTTGCTGACTTGAGCCAAATGGCGGACGTGAAAGCGCTGGCGGATGCGTTTGTTGGGGCGCACGAGCGTTTGGACTTGTTGGTGCTCAACGCCAATTCGATCTCGCAAGAGCACAAGCGAACAGTCGATGGATTCGAGTCCAATCTGGCTATTGGTTACTTCGGTCGCGTACTTTTGACCTGGCGTCTCGAGAGCGTTTTGAAAAAAACGCCGGAATCGCAGGTGCTCACCGTCGTGGGCCTCAATCTCGAACGGCTGGATTTTGCGGATCCATCCACGGCGAATGGTTTTTCGGCCATGAAAGCCCTCGGTCGTTGGCAATGGGCGATGCAAGTATTCGTGCGCGAATGGAATCGAAGAAAGCCGAATGTGGCGATGAACGTGTACATGCCCGGGCTCGTGAAAACCAAGATTCTCGCCAATGAGCCGCAACCGATGCGGTTATTCGTCCAAATCGCCAAATTCGTCGTCGGCGTTTCTGTGGAAGCGAGCGGCAAAGAGTTGGCGCACGTGATCAATGAAGTGAAAAAGAATGATCAGCGGGACGCGTATTATGCTCGGACAAAGCTTCAACCGGCGCGTGACTTACGCGAAACGCCGCAAGACGGCGCTCAATTGTGGAGCCTGACCGAACGATTACTCGAGCGCTGGAAATAAGTGCCTCCCTTCGTGTAATGCTCGAATCAACCAGGTGAAGTAGACAACTCGAATAACTTATCCGCCGAACACCCGTCGCGAAGCCGAGCATAACGATCCGCGTATACCCGGTGAAGTTCGCGACTTGATTTCTGTATACACACGCGTAGCATCGCGTGACGAGGTTCATCGATGAAGCAACAAATCGTCTTGCCGGGCCAGGGAAAAAGCTACGATTGGGCCAAGGATCATATTTTCGTCAAATCCACGTTGGACCTGAGCGACGGGCGACTGACGCTCGTCGAAGATCGGCTCAAGCCCGGGTTTTTCCTCGAACGTCACCATCACAAGAAAATGATCGAGATTTTTTACATTCTCGATGGGGTCGTCGAATTTGCATTCGATGACGAAATCGTGGTGGCCACTGCGGGTACGACATTGAATGTGCCGCCCGACGTTTGGCACGAAGTACGGAGTGCCGAAGGAGCGAAATTGCTGACGATCTTCAGCCCCGGAGGCTTTGATCAGTACCTTGAAGAGCTTGTGGTGTTGACGGAAAGTCAATATGCGGACGCGGCGTTCATGCGGGAGTTGTCCGAGAAATACGATATCTTCAATCGTTGAAGGTTCGCCGCGCTTGCCCGCCCCGGCGTTCCCCTGACTGCCCATAACGATATTCGAAAAGCTGCTTACCAGTCCGTTGATTTATTGAAGCGGCCCATGTAGGGGCGTGATTTATCGCGCCCTCGGAAGGCGTTTCCCAAGAGGGCGTGATGAATCACGCCCCTACACGTGCATGATTCAACAGGCTGCTTACTCGAGTTCGATTCCCGCCACAGCACAGAATAACGTTACGGCACCATTGCGAAATAGCCTGGCATTTTCAACTTGGCGCGGTATCATCGGCGCCATGAAAACAACCTTTCCGCTTTCTTCAGTGGGTCTCGTTCTTCTCGTCGTCAGCCCTTTCTTCAGCTTTGCGTGCGGCAGCGAAGTGAATCAAGGCACGACGACATCGTCGAGCAGCAGCAGCAGCAGCACCTCGGGCAGTTCGGGTTCCGGCGATCCGGTGCAAGACTGCGCGGATGCTTGCCATAAATACGAAACGCTCAATTGCAATCTTCCGGGCGGGAGCGATTGCAATACGATGTGTGCCGAGCAGGTGGCCGCTTATCCGATGGAATGCGCGGACTTGGTCGCCGCCTATTTCGCGTGCCTCGTGCAGAACACCACCACATGCGACTTTCCGACGATGTGCCAAGCCCCGCTGGATTCGCTCGATGCCTGCCAGGCCATGTATGGCTGCACGGGTGATGGTATCTGTTCCGCCGGTATGGATATGAACGGCAATACCTCGTGCGGTTGCGAAGATACCTGCAAAAACATCAAGTATTCCACGGATTGCACGACGCCCGCCGGTGGTGGCATGACGACGTGTGATTGCCTCGTCGGGGGACAATCCGCCGGCACGTGTCAACAAGCGGATGCGAATGCTTGCGGCCCGCAAGACAGCTGCTGCAACGCAATGTATTTCAAGCTCTGATCCCGCCTCCCGCTTCCGCATTCTTCCCTCTTTACATCCCTCACGGCTTGTTGTTATGCTCGGCGCCATGTCGGAGCATGGGCACCTATTCGATACAGTCAGGCGCATGGTTCAACGGGGGCAGTCGAAAAAGGAGCTTTTCGACACCATCCGAGCGATGGCGGCGAGCCCGAACGCGGCGCCCATCGAGGGCAAACTCCGCGGTTACGCCGCGAAACTCTGGAATCAAGCCGAAGCGGAAGAACGAACGTGGCAGGGCGTCAGTACGAACGATCGCTTGGACAAGGCATTTGAATTTCTGAAGCAATCCGGCATTTTCTCGGCGCAGGATTATTGGTGTTGCTCGAGTTGCGGGCATGCCGCAGCCGCCGAATCGATGACCGAACAAAAGACCCGCGGTTACGTCTTTTATCACGAACAAGATACCGATCGCGCCATGGAAGGTGGCGGTCTGATGCTCGCTTACGGCTCGTACGAAGGGGAAGACGAGAAAACCACCGCCATTGCGCGCGAGATTGGATCGGCATTGGATCGATTTGGAGTTCCGTACGAATGGAATGGTTCGCCGGATTCGCGGATTTTCATTCTGCCCTTCGAATGGCGAAAACGCCGCACGACGCAGGCTCCTCCGATTCCCCCGGGAGGACGAGGCGAAGTCATTGCCCGAAAAACCGCTGATGACTCGGTATCGACGCAGCCGGCCGAAGGAACGCCCTTGAAAGAGCCGATCGTGGACGCTCGTTTGGTGCATTCCGATGGACGAATCTGGTCGGCAACCATCGGAGACGAATCGCTCATGCTCGTCATTCGCGATGCGGATGGCGATGAATTTCGGCGCACCGTGCCGTGTCCCAATCCGCGCGCGGAGCTCGATTCGCGGATCGCCGAGCTTATCGCGGATGGGTTTGTCAAGGAATAATACGGCTCGAAGATCGCCGCCGGCAAGAGCGGACGCGGGCATGCAGGACCGCTCACTTCTGCAAAAGTGCCCGGCACCTTCTCCAAGGCCTTCCCAACGTCCGAGAACGCGCGTAACATCAGCCCATGACCGCTCGTCTCCATCGTTGCCCTTCGTGTCGAGTTCACATCTTCGAGGATGCGTCGACGTGTCCGTTTTGTGCCGCTCGCGTGCCGGTGAAAGGCATCGTCGCCGCCGCAGCGGGCGTGGTTGCGCTCGTCGCCGGCATCGGATGCGCCTACGGTTGTCCCGACGCACAATGCTCGGGCGGAACGGGTGGAGCCGCAGGCTCGGGTGGTGAAGGCGGACAAACCACCATGACCGGCTCGGGTGGCGCCGCCGGCGCAGGCGGTATGGTTGTCAATGACGCCGGGACCGACTGAATCCACCACCGCCCAGCGCGTCGCCACGGCTTCCCACAGCCCAACCGGGCTTGTTTACGTCGTCTGGGAACTGACGCTCCGCTGCGATCACGCCTGTAACCATTGCGGCAGTCGCGCCGCGCGAGCTCGTCCGGACGAACTCGCGACCTCCGAAGCCTTGGATGTCGTCGCGCAGCTTGCGGGCATGGGCGCGCGGGAGATTACGCTGATTGGCGGCGAGGCGTATTTGCGTGAAGATTGGGACACGATTGCCCGAGCGATCGTGAACCACGGAATGCGTTGCACGATGACCACCGGGGGTCGCGGCATGACGCGGGAGCGTGCGCTACGCGCGAAAAACGCCGGGCTTTCGAGCATTTCCGTTTCGGTCGACGGTCTTCGGGACGCGCATGATTCGCAACGGGGCCGAGGCAGTTTCGACTCGGCGCTCGAAGCGATGGACAACATTCGCGACGCGGGCCTCGAGCTTTCGGCGAATACGCAAATCAATCGCCAATCGTTACCGGACCTGGAAGCGCTGCTCGATATGTGGATAACGCGGGGCGTGCGTGGTTGGCAAATGCAGTTGACGGTGCCGATGGGACGCGCTGCGGAAACTCCGCAATGGCTGCTCCAGCCGTATGAATTGGCGTCCGTGTACGATCGTTTGGCGGCGATCGCCGAGCGCGGTGCCAAGCATGGCGTGCAATTTTGGCCGGCCAACAACATTGGGTATTTCGGGCCTTATGAAGCTCTTTTGCGAGGTCGAGGGGTCGTGGAAGATCGCGTTTGGGGCGGATGTGTCGCGGGAAAACACGCGATAGGTCTCGAATCCGACGGCACGGTCAAAGGTTGCCCATCGCTGCCGACGCAAGGGTATGCCGGGGGAAACGTTCGCGAAAAACCCATCGCGGAAATATGGGATACGACGCGGGAATTACGCTTCGTCCGGGATCGATCGGTGGACGATTTATGGGGTTATTGTCGCGGTTGTTATTACGCCGATGTTTGTCGCGCCGGATGTACCTGGACGAGCCATGTTTTTTTCGGCCGCGCGGGCAACAATCCTTATTGCCATCATCGCGCCATTGATTTTGCACGACGCGGACTGCGCGAGCGGCTCGTTCCGGTCGAATCCGCCCCCGGCGTGCCCTTTGATCACGGCCGATTCGATCTCGTCGTCGAACCGATCGACGCCCCGGTTCCGGATCTGCCCGACATTCGTCGGCGATTGCCGTTGACCGCCCGTTGACCTGACACGACTCCGCCACTTCGTATCATGCGCTTGTCGAGGCTTGATTTTCAGGCACTCTCCAAGCACCGTTTCGATAAGTTGATTTATTCAAGACGCGAAATGTAGGGGCGCGATTTATCGCGCCCTTGGAAGGCGTTTCCCACGAGGGCGTGATGAATCACGCCCCTACACTCGTAAAATCAACGGGCTGTTACGCATGATGCCGATTCAGAAGGCTCCGTCGATGCCCAAAAAGGTTTGGCCGGGTTGAATTTGAATCCGCAGGTTCGCCGAAGCGGAGCTCGCCGGGCGTCGATATCCCATCACGACGAGCGTCGTTCCCGCCGCCAAGACAGCTCCGCCCGCGGCGAACGCCACGGTGCTCGCATTGCCGAACGTTTGCAATTGTGAAGCTGCCGTAAGTCCGGTTTTGTCGCAACGATGGTCGGCATTGCAATGAGCGTCGAGGGTTTTCTTTTCGGTCATGGCCATATTTCCCAAGACGGCGCCCGCGGCAACTCCGGCCGCACCCAAGCCCACGCCGACAAATCCTCCCACCTTCAGTGGATTCAGTGGTTTTGTGACCGGCGGTGGAGGCGGCGGTGGAGGCGGTGGTGGAGGCGGCGGAGGCGGCGGTGGGGGCGGCGGTGGCGGCGGCGGAGCGAATTGGGCGGTAAAATCGATCTCCCGCGTTTCGCTTTCGGCCAAGGGAATGGTTTGTCGATATTCGGGCTTGTCCGGAAGAACCAACACGACGTCGTGTTGTCCGGGATCCATCGGCAAGTTTCCCTCCAGCGTCGACGGTCGAAACTCGAGTTTGTCAATGATGATCTTCGCGCCCTCGGGAGGGGTCGCATTCCAGACGAATTTGAGGTTCGGGACGCGCGGTTTGAGTTCTTTGATGCGTTTTTTGGCCAGCTCGGAGCGTTCGAGGTGCGCGAATTTGGTGGCGCCCGTCATGCGAGCATACACGCGCAAGTAAGCTTCGTACACTCCGACGGCGGTGGCGATTTGCCCGGTTTTGTCGCGACAATCGGCTCGGGCAAACAGGACGCCGTCCTTGGCGTCGAATTCGTAGCTTTTGTCGAGCAACGGACAAGCTTCGACCAATTTTCCTTCGTCCTTGAGACGTTTGGCTTCGTCGAGGAGTTTTTTGGCCAGCTCATCCGATTGCGCGTACGCGGGTGTGGACGAGAAAAACCCGGTCGCACCGATGACCGGCAATGCCCCAAGAAGGCCCACGGCAAAACGAGAATTGAAGCGGGATCGTCGCATCACAGGGGTTTGTCTTTCTATTGGCACATATTCAAAACGCACGTAAATCCGGGTGCGCAGTCCACAGCGGTCATGCAGATCGTTTTGCAGGCACTGCCGCCGCAGAGATAGGGATTGCAGGGGGTCGTACCATTATCGACGCAAATCCCCGAACCGTCGCACGTATCGGCGTTGGTCTGGGTCGAACCGGAGCAACTCTGCGCGGCGCAGATCGTGCCCATGGGGGAGAAAACATCGAGGGGGCAGGAGGCGGAAGTGCCGTCGCACATTTCAGCAACGTCACATGCACCGACAGCGGTGCGACAAACCGTGGTTGCGGGCTCGAGTGAGTCTACCGGACACGGCGCGCTCGAGCCCGTGCACATCTCCTCCACATCGCAATCACCTGCAGCGGGACGACACACGGTTATCGAGGGCTTGAACACATCCACGGGACAGGCGGCCGAAGAGCCGGTGCAGGTTTCTTGGGCATCGCAGACATCGACGGGGGAGCGACAAACCGTGCCGTTCAACTTGAAGGCATCGAAGGGGCACGACGCCGAAGAACCCGTGCACGTTTCGGCGATATCGCAAAGACCGCCTGCCGGGCGACAAACCGTGCCCATCGGATTGAAAGTATCGATTGGACACGACGCCGAAGAACCCGTGCACTTTTCGGCAACATCGCAACCGCCGGCCGCCGGGCGACAAACCGTCGTCGATGGCTGGACTGCATCAGTCGGGCAGACGCCGGAAAGTCCCGTGCACAATTCGGCGACGTCACATCCTCCCGCAACGGCTGCGCGACAAACCGTCGACGATGACAGGACTGCATCCGCCGGGCACGTCTTCGCCATGCCGTTGCACGTTTCGGCAACGTCGCACGAGCCCGCTACGGCGCGACAAACCGTGCCGTTGGCCGCCACGCCGTCCACCGGACACGTCGTCGCCGAACCATTGCAGGTCTCGGCCACGTCGCACGCACCGCTCAATGCGCGACAAACCGATCCCGCCGTCCGGGGAGCACATGTGCCGTTCACCGTTGCCCCGGCACTCACGCTGCATGCTTGGCAATCCGTCGTGTCGCCGTTGCCGCACGCCGAATTGCAGCAAACACCGTCCGCGCAGAACCCGGACAAACATTGCGTCGCCATCGAGCAAGTCGTGCCAAGGTCCTGCTTGCAAGTGCCCGATCCATTGCAGCTGCCATTGACGCATTCATTGTCGGGATCCGTTCCCAAAATGATGTTGCCGCACGTTCCATTGGTGCCTTGGCCTTGAATCAACGCCGAACAGGCTTGGCAGGTTCCGGTGCACGCAGTGTTGCAGCAGAATCCGTCGACGCAGAAGCCGCTCAAGCAATTGGCGTTGGTCGAGCAAGCCGTGCCGAGTTCGGATTTACACGCCCCCGCCCCATCGCACGATTGGCTTGCCCCGGAACACGTGCCCACGTCGTCTTGACCGCTCGCGACGTTGGTGCACGAGCCGATACTGCCCGCAAGGTTGCACGCTTGGCACGTCCCGGTACAGGCCGCATTGCAACAAACGCCGTCGGCGCAGAACCCGCTGAGGCAGTCCGTTGCTCCCCCACAGGTTTGTCCGTTTTCTTTCTTGCACCCACCCATGCCGTCGCAGGATTGGTTTGTCCCCGAACACGCGGGCACACCATTGGGGTCATCCAGCCCGGCCGCGACGTTCGAACAAGTGCCGACCGCGCCCGCAATGTTGCACGACTTGCACGTACCGCTGCACGCGACGTTGCAGCAAACGCCGTCGAAACATTGGCCGCTGACACATTCGGCTCCCATGGTGCAGGCTTGCCCATTATCGGATTTGCAGATGCCGGACGCGTCGCATCCCTTGGGACCGTTACAAACATTGGCGGGCACGTTGTCTTCGCCCGAGGTGAGCGGCGTGCAAGTGCCGACGCTGCCCATGATGTTGCACGCATTGCACGCGGCGGTACACGCCGAGGCGCAACAAACGCCATCCACGCAGAAATTGCTCACGCATTCGCCCGTCGCCCCGCACCCCTGCCCGTCGTCTTTTTTGCACGTTCCCAGGCCGTCGCATGAGTTCGTCCCGGTGCAACCCGGAGCGTCTTCAATGCCTTTCGGAACGTTGACACACTTGCCCACGTTTCCGGGCACATTGCACGACTTGCACGAAGAGCCGCAAGCCGCGTCGCAACAAACGCCGTCGACGCAGAAACCGCTCAAACAATCCCCGGCGGCGGCACATGTATTGCCGTTAGCGACTTTGCAAGCGCCCGCGCCATTACAAAGCGTACCACCATTTTGATTACACGCCGTGTTGACGGGCTCCGGCGGATTCGATGGAACCCCTTGCAAACTGCAAACATCCAACGTGCATTGATTGCCGTCGTTCGGTTTGTCGGTCGGATCCGGCGACGCGACGACGTTGCCCACAGCATCGCATTCGAGGACTTTGCAATCCATGCTGGTTTGTCCCGTCGGCAAATCCGTGCCGGCGGGCGTAAAGCTGAGCCCGCACATCGAATTGATACACGTGCGCACTTTACAAAAATCATTCGGGGGCAGGTCCGTGCAATCATTCGGGGTGATGCACCCGAGACAATTGCCCATTCCGTCACAAACCCGAGGGCTCCCACAGGAAATACCCGGCGCTTCATTGGGATTGTTGGGAACTCCGTTCGTGCACAGGTTCATCGTACACGGGTTGTTGTCTTCCGGGACGTCCGTGTCGAGATTGACGATCATCGTTTTACCGGTGCCGTCGCATACGGTTTGTTTGCAATCACCGGCGCTCTGGGTCGATATCGGCGTACCCATCGCGGTGAAGTCCTGACCGCAGATGTTGTTGACACACGTGCGCGTCTGACAATCATCGTCCGGGGGCAAATTCACGCAATCGGCAGGCACGTTGCATTCGACACAGGAGCCGGCGCCATCGCAAACCGCCGGTTGCCCGACGACACATGGCGTTCCGCTCGCAATGGGCGGATTCGACGGCGCTCCATTCGTGCAAATATCATCGGTACACGAATTCATATCGACGGGAATATCCACGTCATCCATGACCGCGGTATCGGCGCCCATTTGGCAGACATGCACCTGGCAATCGCCCGCCGGCTCTTGAAATCCGGGCGTCGGCATTCCATCGAGCGGCGTAAACGTACACGTCCCGTTGGTCGTATCGCATGAATCCGTCGAACAAGGATTCATATCGTCGCAAGGTTTCGTGTCGCTACAATCGACTGTACACACGCCCGCCGCACACAATCCGCCGGCCATGCCCACCGTACACGCCGATTGATCGGCCAACGCCGTGTGTACGGGGTTTCCCCCGCTGCACGTATCCGTCGTGCAGGATTCGCCGTCATCGGCGATGTCGGTATCATCGTTGGTCGGGACAACCTCGCCGCCCAAACAATCATCCCGCCGACAATCTCCCGTGACTTGCGTCGCCAGCGGGCCGTCGGGCAACGCCGTATGCTCGCAAGCTGCAAGCTCCGCCGAACAACTGTCGCTCGTACAAGGGTTACCGTCATCGCACTCGGTATCCGTCGTGCACTGCGGCTTGTATTCGTAGTCCGCATCCAGGATCTGGACACAACCGCCCCAAATCAACGCCAAGCCCAATCCAACGGCACTTCGAAGCTTCATCGGCTCACCTGCGAGGTTCGCGTCAAGCTATCGCAAAAACCCCGCCGGTTCGTCAACGAGAATTTTACAAAAGCGCCGGGGTTCACATCAGCGCCAACCCATACCGCCTCGAGATGCCGGGGCCATGTCGGAATTCAATGCTTTCTGGTATCCTGCTGCAAAAGGAGCCAGACTCATGAATGGTTTGTTTTGCCGAACGGCACTCTTGATTTTCGTATCGCAAGCCGCGGTTTTCGCGCTCGGTTGTAGCGACGATCCAAAACCGGCCGGCGGCTCGACCTCGTCAAGCTCGGGAAGCGGCAGTTCCAGCGGAGAAACCGGGGGCTCGGGCGGACATGCCGGTCAAGGCAGCGCGGGCCAAGGCGGCGCAGGTCAAGGCGGAAATGCAGGGCAAGGCGGAAATGCAGGGCAAGGCGGCGCAGGTCAAGGTGGAAATGCAGGGCAAGGCGGCGCAGGTCAAGGTGGAAATGCAGGACAAGGCGGCGCAGGCGGCGGTTCGGGCGGAGGCGGCGGAAGTGGCGGCGGAGGCAACGTTGGTCCCTCCACGGCGAGTTTTTCGCTCGCGCTCGGCGGGGATCACAGCTGCGTGGTCGTGGGCCCGAATGGGAACGTGCGCTGCTGGGGAGCGAATAACCTGGGTCAACTCGGTAATGGCAACAATACCAATTCACTGGTGCCGGTCGATGTCACGGGCCTCGGAAATGTGCAAATAGCCACGGGAGGTACGGACCATTCCTGCGTTCTCTTGGGCGGCGGAGCGAAATGCTGGGGTGGTAATTCGACAGGGCAAATCGGCGATGGCAGCAAAGGCGACGCCAATACCCCGAAAGACGTGATTGCGCTCGATATGGCCACGGCCATTGACGGCGGTATGGGTCATACTTGCGCCATTCGTAGCGACGGATCCGTGCGTTGCTGGGGCTGGAACAACTTCGGGCAGCTCGGCGACAACAGCACCGTCGACAAAACCGCGGCCGTACCGGTCGTCGCGTTGCTCGGTGCGGTTTCGATCTCGACCGGCGTGGTTCATACGTGTGCCGCCATGTCCGACGGAACCGCCTATTGCTGGGGGCGTAATCAATTCGGCGAAATCGGCGATGGATCGAAAACTCAACGCATTACGGCCATTGCGGTGAGCGGATTGACCAACGCCAAAACCGTGTCCATCGGTGTGCAACATTCATGCGCCCTGCTCGCTACGGGCACCGTGAAATGCTGGGGACGCAATGACGTCGGCCAAATCGGCAACGCGACAAACCTCGATGTCAACACGCCCGTCGACGTCATCGGCCTCGACAATGTCAAGCAAATCGTCTCCGGGTATCGTCACAATTGCGCCTTGCGAAATGACGGTACCGTTCGCTGCTGGGGAGAAAACACCAATGGCCAATTGGGTGACGGCACGACAAACGACAAGAGCGCCCCGGGCGCCGTGACGGGTCTCGCAAATATCGCCGCCATCGGCGCAGGACCGAATCATACGTGCGCGGTGAGCAACGACCGCAAGGTCTATTGTTGGGGCAATGGTTCGTCCGGGCAACTTGGGAACGGAATGACCATGATGCAAAAATTGCCCGTCGAAGTGATGGGGCTTTGATCGCCCGAGCGACTTCAATCAACCGCCGCGTAATGCCGCCGCTACGCGGGACAAACGCGCCGTCGCATCCGCAGCGACCTCCGCAAGCGCCGGACTGGCTCCCAAGGTGCCCACGCCCATCATCGCATCGGGATTGATGAACCGCACCACCGATCCCCCTTGCGCCGCTGCTTCCACGGTCACATTGCAAGGAAGCATCAAGCCGACGAGCGACTCGGCGCTGATCGCGCGAAATGCCAAGGGCGGATTGCACGCGCCAAGGATCGTATAAGGGCGAAATTCCGCTCCGAGTTTTTCGCGAAATGCCGCTTGCATGTCAATGCTGGTCAAGACGCCGAACCCCTCCGCCTTGAGCGCGGCGGATACGCGCGCAATCGCGGCGGCGTGATCCTCGGGAAGGTGAACATCGGCGGCGAGGGACAGATCCATGGCTGACTCCAGAGGCAACGAGTGCCGGTTGACGATACGCGCCCACCATAGCCACGTTGGCCAAAACCTGCAACCCATGACGCTGCGACGAGCCCAAAGCGCCGAACGCCGCGGTTTTCCCGAATGTCACGCCGGCGTGATCTTCTCCGCACAAGCTCGGGCATGGTCGAGCAGGCGCGTTTGTTCTTCCGAACCACACGCCGACCAGGCTTGTGTAAATGCCAATTCGAGGTCCACGGCGACGTCGAGCACCACTTCATCGACAATGGCCGATCGCTCCGCG
>WBZU01000602.1_pt2 | contig 29735 bp, 23 predicted proteins | sample 5204311 | NCBI WGS metagenome assembly WBZU01 (sample SAMN12344359, study PRJNA552823) | activated sludge metagenome | biome: Activated sludge suspended growth; feature: Nitrification reactor; material: Wastewater; isolation source: activated sludge from nitrification reactor of wastewater...
GCACCGCTTCGCCCGCAGAACCGCGGGGTTCGAAATTCGTACTGCGTTCGAAGACGGCGACCGGTTTTCGTACGGGTTTCGATATTGCGAAAAGGATCGGACTCGCCGGCTCGCGCGTTTGCCTGCGTTCAGTCGAAAGCGGCGATTCCGGCAAACAGGTAGCGGTTGGCGGGCAGCCAATGCGGCCGATTCGACGGCTTACCTGCAACCGGCGTTGGTCGCCACGGCCGGTGCACGCCTGACGGTATCGTGGCCGTCAGGCTGCAGGGCGCATGGGGTGGAATGCTGCAGGCACGTGACCCTGCGCGGCGCGCGGGACGGGCCTGTCAGGCACGCCATGCCCGGAAGCCCACACCCATGCGGTCTCCGGGCCGGTGCCTTGCAAGGAGATCAGAGCTTGCCTTTGACGACGGCGAAGGTGGATTCGGCTTGCGCGACGGCGTCGCGCAGCAGGGCCTCGACTTCGGCGACGCGGGTGTCGGCGAAGGCGCGGTCCTTGATGGCCGGCACGTTGATATAGACGTTGAGCGCTGCGCTGCGCAGCGCGGCCTGGGCGGCGAGGGCGGCCACGCCGGCGTCGCTGATGACGTTCAGGTTGCCCTTCGCGGCCGCGCGGTGCGACAGCGCGATCACCTCGGCGCACAGGCGCGCACAGGAGAGCGGCACTTCGGTCGCCTGCTTGAGTCCGGCCTGGATCGCCGTGCTGCGTGCGGCCTTCTGTTCGTCGGTATCCTTCGGCATGGCGTAGGCGGCCATCAGCGAATCGAATGCCGCGATGTCTTCGGCGATGGCATCGGTCAGGGCCACGCGCAGGCTCTCGGCCTCGCGCAGCACGTCCTTCATCTCGCCTTCGACTTCGGCGTAGTTCTTCTTGCCGACGGTGAGGTTGCACACCATGCTCACCAGCGCCGCGCCCATGGCACCCATGATGGCGGCCGCACTGCCGCCGCCGGGCGTGGCAGCGCTGCTGGCGAGTTTGTCGAGGAATTCCTGGATGGGCTGGTTCTTGATCATGGTGGTATCAGTACGTGCAGGGCCGGCCCAAGCGTACTGACACCCCCTCGGGGGGCAGCGAACGCAGTGAGCGCGGGGGTGGTCATTCTCGTCATGCCATCGTCTTGGCTTTGGCGTAGATCTCTTCCGCGTCGAACACCTGGTCCGGTGCCTCGAAGAGTTGCGCGATGCAGGCGCGGTGCAGCGAGAGCTTGAGCGCGCCGAAACCGATCGCGCCCCACACCACCTTGCCGTTGCGTTCGTTGCCCTTGTCCATCATGTCCACGCCCTCGATGCCGAGCGGCGGCGTGGCGTTGGCGTCGGCCATGATCTGGATGCCGGGATTGTTCTGCCAATGCTTCGGCTCGAGCAGCAGGGCGCTCGCCGCGCCGGTGGCGAACACCAGTTGCGCGCCTTCGATGGCGCGGCCGCGGGCCTCGCAGTCGAAGGCTTCGACCGGCGTTACGTCGAGGCCGAAGCGTTGCTTGATCGCGTCTGCGGCGTCCTGCGCACGCTGCATCGAGCGCGAGGTCAGCGAAACCTGCGCGCCTTCGCGCGCCAGCATGACGGCGGCACGGCGCCCGACCGGGCCGGTGCCGGCCAGCACCACGGCGCGCTTGCCGGCGATCGAACCGCCCGCGCTCTTGACGATGCAGGCCACGCCGGCTGCGGCGGTGGTGTTCGAGCCGTTGCTGTCGAGCATGATCGAGACGCGGAAGTTGGCGAAGAACTTCTTCTTCACCGCCTTGAACAGTTCTTCGCCGGCCGCCATGTTGCTGCCGCCGACGAAGATGGCGGTGAATTTCTTTTCCTTCGGCGCCCGCGTGAAGATCGCGCCGTCGACCAGCGGACCGACGTTCGACGGGTTGATGCCGCCGTAGGCCGTCACGTGGTCGGCGCCGCCGTCGTAGGCGACGACGGTGTCGAACACCGCGGGGATCGGATCGGTGTCGATCTGGAACAGCAGTTTCTTCATGTCTCGTCCCTCTCTTTCGGATGGGTGTGGGTGGCGCGTGATGCGGCGCTCTGGAGGCGGGCGTGTGCGCGTGTCGCGGGCAGCGCCGGCCTGCCCGCAGGCGCCTTTCGTCAGGTCACCAGATGCTGTGGCGTGCCCTTGAGGAACAGCTCGATGTTGTCGATCAGCTGGTCAGCGAGGAACTGCATCGCGCCGTCCGAGGCCCAGGCCACGTGCGGTGTCAGGATGAAATTGGGCATGCGCAGGTCGAGCAGCGGGTTGCCTTCCTTCGGCGGTTCCTTGGTCAGCACGTCGAAGCCGGCGCCGGCGATCAGGCCATCCTTGAGCGCGGTGACCAGCGCCTGCTCGTCGACCAGCCCGCCGCGCGCCGTGTTGATGAGGATTGCGCTGCGTTTCATCTTGCGGAACTGCTCGAGGCCGAACATGTTGCGGCTGTCGGGCGTGAGCGGGCAGTGCAGCGAGATGACGTCGCTCTCTGCCAGCACCTGCTCGACCGGCGTGAAGGCGACATTTGGCATCTTGGGTGGCGGGTGGTCGGCAAACAGCACGCGCATGCCGAAGGCGCGCGCGATGGTCGCCGTGCCCTGGCCGAGCACGCCTTCGCCGAAGATGCCGATGGTGCTGCCGTGCAGGTCGCGTATCGGATGGTCGAAGAAGCAGAACTGGTCGACTTCCTGCCAGCGCCCGCGCTCCACGTCCTGCCGGTATTCGAGCAGGCTGCGGCGCAGCGCGAGGATCAGCGCGAAGGCGTGCTCCGGCACCGTATGGACCGCGTAGTTGCGGATGTTCGCCACCGCGATGCCGCGCTCGCGGCACGCCGGCACGTCGATGACGTCGTAGCCGGTGGCGGCCACCGCGATCATCTTCAGCTTCGGCAGTTGCGCCAGCGTGTCGGCACGCAGCGGCGCCTTGTTGGTGATGGCGACGGTGGCGTCCTTCAGGCGCTCGACCGTCTGTGCCGGCGAGGTGGTGGCGTACTCCTCCCAGGTGTGCTCGAAGGCAGGTCGCCTCACGTTGGCCTGCAGCGTCGAGCGGTCGAGAAACACGATATGTTCGGCCATGCCGGGGTTCCCTCTCTGTGTTGTGGTTTTGGACCGACTAGTTTAGTTCACCGAACCCATCTGCTGCGACGCGTAGATCACTTCCTCGCGGCTGACGCGCTTCTTGGGGATCGGGTCGTGCGTGCGCCAGTAGTTCGACGCGGCGGCGACACCGCTGCCCGGCGTGACCTGGATGCCGATGTCGAGCATCGACATCTCGGCGCCGGCGATTGCGCCCATCAGCATCAGTTCGTTGAGGTCGCCGAGGTGGCCGATGCGGAACACCTTGCCGGCCACCTTCGACAGGCCTGCGCCCAGCGCCAGGTTGTAGCGGCGGAACGCGACGTCGATCACGTGCGCGGCATTGAAGCCTTCCGGCACCACGATCGCGCTGACGGTGTTGGAGTACCACTTCGGTTCCTTGGCGCACAGCTTGAGGCCCCAGCCCTGCGTGATTGCGGCGCGCACGCCCTCGGCCAGGTAGGCGTGGCGGAAGAAGATGTTCTCGAGCCCCTCTTCTTCGATGATGTCGAGCGATTCGCGCAGGCCGTAGAGCATCGGCAGCGACGGCGTGTAGGGGAAATAGCCGGTGGCGTTGGCCTTCAGCATGTCGCCGAAGTCGAAGTAGCAGCGGCGCGACTTGGCGCCTTCCATGCAGCCGATCGCCTTCTGGCTGACGCCGAGGATGCCCATGCCGGCCGGCAGCATCAGGCCCTTCTGCGAGCCGGAAACCGCGAGGTCCACGCCCCATTCGTCCATACGGAAGTCGATGCTGCCGAGCGAGCTGACGGTGTCGACCGCGAGCAGCGCCGGGTGCTTCGCCGCATCGAGCGCGCGGCGCACGCCGGCGATGTCGCTGGTCACGCCGGTGGCCGTCTCGTTATGACAGGCGAGCACCGCCTTGATGCGGTGCTCCTTGTCGGCACGCAGGATTTCCTCGTACTGCTCGACCGGCACCCCGGTGCCCCATTCGACGTCGAGTTCCTGCACGTCGAAGCCGAGCCGCTTGGCCATGTCGATCCACAGGTGGCTGAACTGGCCGAAGCGCGACGCGAGCACCTTGTCCCCCGGCGACAGCGTGTTGGTCAGCGCGGCTTCCCACATACCGGTGCCGGATGAGGGAAACACGAACATGCTGCCGGTCTCGGTCTTGAATACCTTCTTCAGGTCGTCCAGCACGCTGCGCGTGAGTTCCGGGAACTTGGACGAGCGGTGGTCCTCCATCGCCACCATCATCGCGCGCTGCACGCGATCGGGCACGTTGGTGGGACCGGGAACGAAGAGGAAGTTGCGGCCAGCCATGCGCATGATGTTGTCTCCTGGATTCGGGTTCGTTGGATATCGTGGTTCGCTTGCGACAGCGTGTCTGGGGTATCGTCGGTTCAGCGCCGGCCGTACACCGGGAAGGCGGACGTGAGCGCCTTCACCTGCGCCGTGACGCGCGCGATGTTCGCGTCGTCGTTCGGTGCTTCGAGCACGTCGGCAACCAGATTGGCGACCTGCTTCGCTTCTGCTGTCTTGAAGCCGCGTGTGGTCATCGCCGGGCTGCCGACGCGCACGCCGCTGGTGACGAAGGGCTTCTGCGGATCGTTGGGGATGGCGTTCTTGTTGATCGTGATGTGGGCGCGGCCGAGCGCGGCTTCTGCGTCCTTGCCGGTGATGTTCTTGGCGCGCAGGTCTAGCAGGAAGACGTGCGATTCGGTGCGGCCCGACACGATGCGGAGGCCGCGCTCGGTGAGCTGGCCAGCCATGGTCTTAGCGTTGTCGAGCACCTGCTGCTGGTAGGCCTTGAACGCGGGCGAGGCGGCTTCCTTCAGCGCCACCGCCTTGGCGGCGATCACGTGCATCAGTGGACCGCCCTGGATGCCGGGAAAGATCATGGAGTTGAGCGCCTTCTCGTGCTCCGCCTTCGCGAGGATGATGCCGCCGCGCGGGCCGCGCAGCGTCTTGTGGGTGGTGCTGGTGACGAAGTCGGCGGTGCCGACCGGGCTCGGGTAGAGGCCCGCGGCGATCAGGCCGGCGTAATGCGCCATGTCCACCATCAGGTACGCGCCGATCGAATCGGCGATCTCGCGGAAACGCTGCCAGTCGATGTGCAGCGCATAGGCCGAGGCGCCGGCGACGATCATGCGCGGCTTGTGCTCTTTCGCGAGCTGCGCCACCTGGTCGTAGTCGATCGCTTCCGTCTCGGTGTTCAGGCCATAGGACACCGCGTTGTAGATCTTGCCGCTGAAGTTCACGCTCGCGCCATGCGTCAGGTGGCCGCCATGCGCGAGCGACATGCCGAGGATGGTGTCGCCCGGCTTCAGCATCGCCATGTAGACGCCCGCGTTCGCCTGTGAGCCGGAGTGCGGCTGCACGTTGGCATAATCGGCGCCGAACAGCGCCTTGGCGCGATCGATCGCGAGTTGTTCGGCGACATCGACGTACTCGCAGCCGCCGTAGTAGCGCTTGCCCGGATAACCCTCGGCGTACTTGTTGGTCAGCACCGAACCCTGTGCCTGCATCACGGCGGGGCTGGCGTAGTTCTCCGATGCGATCAATTCGATGTGCTCTTCCTGACGCGAAAGCTCGTGTTGCATCGCAACCCAAAGTTCGGGGTCGACGGTCTCGATGGTCTGGCTGGGATCGAACATGTGCGGGCCTTTCGTGTGGGACAGCAGAGCGGGGTTTCGGATTTCGAGGCTGTCCGGCCATGCCTTGTGCAAGTGCCCGCGCGCCGCAGCACGCGAGCCGTTACAGCCCCTCGTTTCGAAAGATTCTATTTTGAAAATAATTTCCGATGTATCGGTCTTTCTTGGGCTAGCGATAACAAAAGCTGATTCGGTGCCTGAGGCTTCAACCATCGGCGTTTCTTGGGGAAGCGATAACAAACTCTGAATATCCCGGGCAACGGCGAATCCCGATAATGCGCGCAGTCGATCGTCCGACGGCGCGCACCATCGCGCCGGAACCCGGCAGTTCCCATGTCATCAGCGTGGGAATCATTTTCAAAATAATATTGAAAGGTGGAGCATGGACATACACGAATACCAGGCCAAGGAGTTGCTCGCCGGCTTCGGCGTGCCGGTGCCGCGCGGCAGCGTGGCCTACAGTGCGGATCAGGCCGTCTATAACGCCAACGAGCTTGGCGGCTGGCACTGGGCGGTCAAGGCCCAGGTGCATTCCGGCGCGCGCGGCAAGGCGGGTGGCATCAAGTTGTGCCGCACCTACAACGACGTCGAGAAGGCTGCGCGCGAATTGCTCGGCAAGCGGCTGGTGACCCAACAGACTGGGCCGGAAGGCAAGCCGGTGCAGCGCGTCTATGTCGAAGTCGCCGAACCTTTCGAGCGCGAGTTGTATCTGGGCATCGTGCTCGACCGCAAGGCGGAACGCGTGCGCGTGATCGCCTCCGCCGAAGGCGGTATGGAGATCGAGGAACTGGCGCGCACCGCACCGGAAAAGATCATGCAGGTGGTGGTCGAGCCGGCGGTCGGCCTGCAGGCTTTCCAGGCGCGCGAAATTGCGTTCGGCCTGGGGCTGAACATCAAGCAGGTGTCACGCGCGGTGACCACGATCATGGGCGTCTATCGCGCCTTCCGTGACCTCGATGCGACGATGGTCGAGATCAACCCGCTGGTGGTGACCAAGGACGACCGCATCCTTGCGCTGGACGCCAAGATGTCGTTCGACGAAAACGCGATGTTCCGTCAGCGCGACGTTTCCGGCATGCGCGACCCGTCGCAGGAGGATCCGCGCGAGGTGCAGGCGGCCGAGCACAACCTCAACTACGTCGGACTCGATGGCGACATCGGCTGCATCATCAATGGCGCCGGCCTCGCGATGGCCACCATGGACACCATCAAGTACGCCGGCGGGGCACCGGCGAACTTCCTCGACGTCGGTGGCGGGGCCTCGCCGGAGCGCGTCGCCAACTCGTTCCGCCTCGTGCTCTCCGATGCCAACGTCAAGGCAATCCTGGTGAACATCTTCGCCGGTATCAACCGCTGCGACTGGGTGGCGCAGGGCGTGGTGCAGGCCTGCCAGTCGATCGAGATCAAGGTGCCGCTGATCGTGCGCCTGGCTGGTACCAACGAGGAGGAGGGCCGCCGCATCATCCGCGAAAGCGGCCTGCCGATCATCAGCGCCGACACGTTGACCGAGGCGGCCACCAGGGCCGTCGAAGCCGCGAAGCAACAGCGCGCTGCCTACTGAACCCCGGGAGAGACTGCGACATGAGCATACTGATCGACGAGAAGTCGAAAATCATCATCCAGGGCTTCACCGGCGACAAAGGCACGTTCCATGCCAAGGAGATGATCGCCTACGGCAGCAATGTGGTCGGCGGCGTGACACCCGGCAAGGGCGGCAGCAAGCACCTCGGCGTGCCGGTGTTCAACACGGTGAAGGATGCGGTGGAAGCTACGGGCGCCGACACCAGCATCACCTTCGTCGCCCCGGCCTTTTGTGCCGACGCCATCATGGAAGCGGCCGATGCCGGCATCCGCCTCGTCTGCTCCATCACCGACGGCATTCCGGCGCAGGACATGATGCGCGTGAAACGATTCCTGCTGCGCTATCCCAAGGAGCGGCGCACCATGATGGTCGGCCCCAACTGCGCCGGTATCATCAGCCCGGGCAAGGCGATGCTCGGCATCATGCCGGGCCACATCTACAAGCAGGGCAACGTCGGCATCGTGTCGCGTTCGGGGACGCTGGGCTACGAAGCCGCGGCACAGATGAAGACGCTCGGCATCGGCGTATCGACCAGCGTCGGCATCGGCGGCGATCCGATCAACGGCAGCGCCTTTCTCGACCACCTCAAGCTGTTCGAGCAGGATCCGGACACCCACGCAGTCGTGATGATCGGCGAGATCGGGGGGCCCCAGGAAGCCGAAGCGTCGGCTTGGGTGAAGGAGAACATGTCGAAACCCGTGGTCGGCTACGTGGCCGGGCTGACCGCGCCGAAGGGACGCCGCATGGGCCATGCCGGCGCCATCATCTCGGCGGCAGGCGATTCGGCGGCGGAGAAATCCGAGATCATGAAATCGTTCGGCTTGACCGTGGCGCCCAGCGCCGGCGAACTGGGCAGTACCGTCGCCGCAGTGCTCGCGCGAACGCGTTGAGCGGCGCGACATCGGTGGACGCGGCCGTGCAGGACCGTTCGCGGTTCGCGCTGGACAATTCGTCCGGCGCGAACTTCACGCATGACGCGATAGCGTTGCTGTTCTCGCTTCTGCAAGAGGTGATCGGCCGGCACGATCCCGACATCGTCGATGTCGTGCAGGGCGTCGAGCGGCCGCTTGCGCCGGACCGGCTTGCGCGCGCGCTGCAGGCGCAGGGCATGATGTTCCAGTTGCTCAGCCTGGCCGAGCAGAACGGGGCGATGCGCAGACGGCGCAAGATCGAGACCGATCGCGGGCCGCAGCATGTCTCCGGCACTTTCTTCCAGGTCGTGGCCGACGCAGCCGCAGCCGGGGTGCCGGCGCACGTCGTCGGCAGCCAACTGCGCCGATTGCGCGTGCGGCCGGTGCTGACGGCGCATCCGACCGAAGCGAAACGCGTCACCGTTCTGGAGCGCCATCGCCGCATCTACCGCCTGCTGATGGATCTCGAGTCGCCGCGCTGGACGCCACGCGAACGCGATGCCCTGGTCGATTCGCTGCGCAACGAGATCGAACTGCTCTGGCTCACCGGCGAACTGCGGCTGGAGAAGCCGAGCGTCGAGCAGGAGGTTGCCTGGAGCCTGCACTTCTTCAACGAGACGCTGTTCGAGGTGGCGCCCGAACTGATTGCGCGCGCCGAGCAGGCGCTCGAGCGCTACTATGGCGATCAGGCGCCCGAGGTGCCGGCCTTCTTCGAGTTTGGCTCCTGGGTCGGCGGCGATCGCGACGGTAACCCCTTCGTGACCAACGAGGTCACGCGCAGCGCGCTCCAAACCTGTCGCGAAGCCGCACTGCAACGCCATCGCCAGAAACTGCGGGAACTGATCAAGGCGCTGTCCATCACCGAACATGCGTTGCCGGTGGATGCCGCGTTTCGCGCCGCGCTGGACAACGTGCTGGCTGCAAGCGGCGAGGGTGCGCAGGTCGCGGTGCGCAATCCCGGCGAACCTTTCCGCCAGTTCCTGGTATGCGTGCTGGCGCGGCTCGATGCCACGCGCTCCGGCGATCAGCGGACCGGCTACGACAATGCCGATCGCCTGCTCGACGATCTGCGCGCGCTCGAGGCAGGGCTCGCACGCAGCGAGTGCGGGCAACTCGCGCGCGGGCTGGTACGGCCGCTGCGCCGGCAAGTCGAGATCTTCCGCTTCTGCACGGTGCGCCTCGACATCCGCGAGAACTCGACGCGCATCACGCAGGCGCTCGCCGCGCTCTGGGCAATCGACACCGGACACGCCGCGGAACACGTGCCGGTCCAGGATTCCGCCGAGTGGAAACGCTGGCTGCTCGATGAGCTGGAAATGCCGCGCGCCGCGCCGCGCGATCTTGCCGCGGCCTCGCCCCAGGTGCGCGAGACCATCGGCACCTTCGAACTTGTGCGCGACATGATCGGCCGCTACGGGCGCGATGCGTTCGGCAGCCTGATCCTGTCGATGACGCGCAATGCGGCCGACGTTCTCGGCGTCTATGTGTTGGCGAAGCAGGCCGGCCTGTTCGCCGATCCGGCCGGAGTGGAGCGCTGCAGCCTGCCGATCATGCCGCTATTCGAAACCATCGGCGACCTGCGCCGCGCACCGGCCATCATGCGCGAGCTGCTCGCGCTGCCGCTGGTGCGCCGCTCGGTGCGCGGAATGGGCGGCGTGGGTGGCATGCAGGAAGTCATGATCGGCTACTCGGACTCGAACAAGGACGGCGGCTTCCTGCCTTCCAACTGGGAGCTTGCCAAGGCGCAGACGCAGCTTACCGCCGTCGGCCAGGACAGCGGTATCGACATCGGATTTTTCCACGGGCGTGGCGGTTCGGTGAGCCGTGGCGGATTGCCGGCGAGCCGTGCGATCGCCGCGCAACCGCCCGGTTCGATCCGCAGCTTGTTCCGCCTGACCGAGCAGGGCGAGGTCGTGTCGGCCAAGTACGCCAACCGCGGTACCGCGGCCTATAACGTGGAGCTGCTTGCGGCCAGCGTTTTCGAGCATGCGCTCAAGTCCGGCCACGGCGAAACGACGGCGCATCCCGAATTCGACGATGCGCTCGAGGCACTCGCCGGCGCGGCCCACGCGGCCTATGTCGGACTGGTATCCAACCCGGGACTGGTTGCCTATTTTCAGGACGCGAGCCCGCTCGAGGAAATCTCGCTGCTCAACATCGGTTCGCGACCGGCGCGACGTTTCGGCGCCAAATCGCTCGCCGAGCTGCGCGCGATTCCCTGGGTGTTCGCCTGGTCGCAGAACCGGCACCTCGTCACCGGCTGGTACGGCATCGGCAGTGCGCTGGCTGCGTTCTGCCAAGTGCGCGGTGCGACGGGCGAAGCGCTGCTAGGGCGCATGTTCGAACGCTCGAAACTGTTCCGCCTGATCATCGACGAGGTGGAAAAGACGCTCGCCGTGGTCGATCTCGACATCGCCGCCGAGTACGCGCGCCTGGTGCCGGACGAGGGTCTGCGCAGATCCGTTTTCGCGCAGATCGAAAGCGAATACCGGCTGTCGATGCAGCAGGTGCTGCGTGTCAGCGGCAGCGATCGGCCGGGTTCTCGCTTTGCCGACTTCAGCGCGCGTCTGGCGCACCGGCTGCCGATCATCAATCGCGTCAATCGCGAGCAGGTCGGTCTGCTGCGCGAATTCCGCGCGGCGCCCGACGGCGTGGCGCGCGAGGAACTGCGTCGTGCGCTGCTGCTGTCGATCAACTGCGTGGCGGCCGGCTTCGGCTCGACCGGATAAACCATATCAATATGCGACTGGAGGAGAAACCATGAGCTTCACCATCATCGAGCAGGCCACGCCCCGGCTGCACCGCTCCGAACTCGCGGTGCCGGGTTCCAATCCCGCGATGTTCGAGAAGGCCGCGAAATCCGCGGCCGACATCATCTTCCTCGACTGCGAAGATGCCGTCGCGCCCGACGACAAGGAGATGGCCCGCCGCAACATCGTGCAGGCGCTCAACGAGATCGACTGGGGCACGAAGACGATGATGGTGCGCATCAACGGCCTCGACACGCACTATATGTATCGCGACGTGGTGGATATCGTCGAGGCCTGTCCGCGCCTCGACATGATTCTGATTCCGAAGGTCGGCGTGCCGCAGGACGTCTATGCGGTGGACATGATGGTGACGCAGATCGAGGCGGCCAGGAAGCGCAGCAAGCGCATCGGTTTCGAGGTGCTGATCGAGACTGCGCTCGGCATGGCCAACGTCGAGGCGATCGCGCAGTCGTCGAAGCGGCTCGAGGCGATGAGCTTCGGCGTTGCGGACTATGCGGCGTCGACGCGCGCGCGCACCACGGTGATCGGCGGCGTCAACAAGGATTCGGTCGTGCTGACCGACCGCGACGAGGCCGGCAAGCGCCAGGCATTCTGGACCGACCCCTGGCACGCGGCGCAGACGCGCATGCTGGTCGCCTGCCGCGCCTACGGCCTGCGCCCGATCGACGGGCCGTTCGGCGATTTCGGCGACCCGGAGGGCTACGTCAGCGCGGCCAACCGCGCCGCGGTGCTCGGCTACGAGGGCAAGTGGGCGATCCACCCGTCGCAGATCGAGCTGGCGAACACGGTGTTCACGCCGTCGGAGGCAGAGGTGACCAAGGCGCGTCGCATTCTTGACGCCATGACGCAGGCCGCGAAGGAGGGCAAGGGTGCCGTGTCGCTCGACGGGCGCCTGATCGACATCGCGAGCATCCGCATGGCGGAAGCCTTGCTCGCCAAGGCAGACGCGATATCATCCGCCCGCTAGGCATATTGAACGCAGTCCAACACAACAAGACGGAGACACAGGATGGATTCCGATATCGAGATCGCACAGCGGGCGAAGCTGCAGCGCGTGACCGCGATTGCCGCCAAACTCGGCATTCCCGAGGAGCACCTCGAGCCCTACGGCCACTACAAGGCCAAGTTCTCGCTCGACTACGTCAATAGCCTGGCCGACAAGCCGGACGGCAAGCTGATCCTCGTCACCGCCATCAGCCCGACGCCGGCCGGCGAAGGCAAGACCACCACCACGGTGGGCCTCGGCGATGCGCTCAACCGCATCGGCAAGAAGACCGTCATCTGCCTGCGCGAGCCGTCGCTCGGCCCGGTGTTCGGCGTCAAGGGTGGCGCGGCCGGTGGCGGTCATGCCCAAGTGGTGCCGATGGAAGACATCAACCTGCATTTCACCGGCGATTTTTCGGCGATCGCGCTGGCCAACAACCTGCTTGCGGCGATGCTGGACAACCACATCCACCACGGCAACGAACTCGGCATCGACGTGCGCCGCATCACCTGGAAGCGCGTGGTCGACATGAACGATCGCGCGCTGCGCCAGGTGGTCGGCTCGCTCGGCGGACCGGGCAACGGCTATCCGCGCGAAGACGGCTTCGACATCGTGGTCGCCTCCGAAGTGATGGCCATCTTCTGCCTTGCCACCTCGGTCGAGGATCTCAAGGAACGCCTGGGCAACATCGTCGTCGGCTATACCGGCGCGCAGAAACCGGTGACCGCACGCGACCTCAAGGCGCATGGCGCGATGACCGTGCTGCTCAAGGACGCCCTCAAGCCCAACCTGGTGCAGACGCTGGAGAACAACCCGGCCTTCATCCACGGCGGGCCGTTCGCCAACATCGCACACGGTTGCAACTCCGTGATCGCGACCAAGTCGGCCTTGAAGCTGGCCGATTACGTGGTGACCGAAGCCGGTTTCGGCGCGGATCTGGGGGCCGAAAAGTTCGTCGACATCAAGTGCCGCAAATCGGGCCTGCGCCCCTCGGCTTGCGCGATCGTTGCCACCATCCGTGCGCTCAAGTACCACGGCGGCGTCGATCTCAAGCAGCTCAACACCGAGAACCTCGACGCGCTGGAGAAGGGACTGGTCAACCTCGAACGCCACGTCAACAACGTCACCCAGCACTATGGCATTCCCTGCGTGGTATCGATCAACCGCTTCACCGCCGACACCGAAGCCGAGATCGAACTGGTGCGCACCCGCGTCAAGGCGCTCGGCGCCAACGTTGTGCTGGCCGAGCACTGGGCGAAGGGCGGCGCGGGTGCGGAAGCGCTCGCGCACGAGGTGGTGCGTCTCGCGGAAAGCCCGAGCCAGTTCAGCTTCGTCTATCAGAACGAAGACAGCCTGTGGGACAAGATGACCAAGGTCGCGACGAAGATCTACGGCGCCGCCGGCATCTCCGCATCGAGCAAGGTGCGCCAGCAGATCGACAAGCTGCAGGCCGACGGCTATGGCCACTACCCGATCTGCGTGGCCAAGACGCAATCGTCGTTCTCCACCGATGCCGGCGTGCGCGGCGCGCCGAGCGGCCACACGGTGACCATTCGCGAAGTGCGGCTGGCTGCGGGTGCCGAGTTCATCGTCATGATCTGCGGCGACATCATGACCATGCCCGGCCTGCCCAAGGTGCCCTCTGCCGAGAAGATCGACCTCGACGAGAACGGCAAGGTCGTGGGATTGTTCTGAAGCGTATCGTCGCGCGATGCCATCGTGTGAATAACGTCGCGCAAGCGGCGTTATTCTTTTGGTTGTAGCCTCAAGGCTGCCCAGGACGGGCCGTTGATTCCGCATTCGAACGCCCGGATCTCCCTTTTGCAGGTGACTTACGGACTGCCACAACCGCCCGACGTACGCGCCAAGCAGACGTTGCGCATGCGCCGCTTTTTCATGGCGGCGGCCACCTATGGCGCGTGCGGACTTTTTGCGCAGACCTGTGCGTGGATGGGCTACCTGCCCGGCTGGCTGCCCGCATGGTGGTCGGGTGGCGTCCTCGTGGTCAATCTGGCGCTGTTCGTCGCCTTCCGCCGGGGATGGAATCTGCGATTCAGCGATCCCAGCCTGACCGAGCTGCAACTCGTGCTGTCGAATACCGCAGTGCTGGTGCTGATCTTTCACGCCGGCGCGGCGCGGGCCGCCTTCCTGACGCTGCTCGTGGTGCCGCTGCTGTTCGGGGTGCTGCGCCTTCGCTCCCACCAGATGGCGCGTGTCGGCGCCTTCGGCGTGATCGGCTACGCAGTGTTGATCGCCGTGCTCGACATGCGTCAGCCGCGCGAAATCCGGCTTGGCGTCGAGATGCTCAACCTGCTGGCGTTAACGCTGACAACGGTCTTCGTCTGCCTGCTCGGCGGTTATATCAGCAAGGTGCGCGCCGAACTTTCGCGCTCGGTTGCGACGATACGCGACATGGCCCAACGCGACCCGCTCACCGGAGTATTCAACCGTGGCCACCTGATGGATGCGCTCGAGCGCGAGGTGGCACGTTGCGAGCGGCATGGCGGCCGCGGCTTGGCGGTGTGCATGGTCGATCTGGACTACTTCAAGCGCATCAACGATACCTACGGACACCCGGCCGGCGATGCGGTGCTGGTTGCGGTGGGGCGTTGCGTGTCGGAGTCGATCCGCGGATCGGATTACCTCGCCCGCCATGGCGGCGAGGAGTTCGTTGCGCTGCTCGAGGGCGATTCGGCCGAGCAGGCAAGCCTCGTGTGCGAGCGCATCCGCGGGCAGATCGGGCAGCTGCGCATGGCGGCACTGCAGGACACGGCGCTCAGTGCGTCGATCGGCGTCGCGGTATACGAGCCAGGTGACGACGCGGGCTCGCTGCTGGAACGGGCCGACAAGGCGCTCTACCAGGCCAAGGCGGAAGGACGCAATTGCGTACGTATGCTGTCGCTGGACGGCATCGGTGCGAGCCTGCTGGCTTCAGCGGCGACGTCCGGCATGGCATCTCCCGAGCGCTGCTGCGCCTGAACTGCCCGACCGCTCCGGCTTGGCGTCAGTTGATCGGCCACCGGCCCGCGCCGTGCAGCACGGCGGCGCCTAATCCGTTTGCATGACACGCCTGCTTCTGGGAAGATGCGGCGGATTTCCATCGAGAGTCGCAATGAGCGAATCCTCCAACGCATTTCCCGGTGCCGGCCACGGTGACCTGACGATTCCCGCGCCATTTGAGAGCCGGGCCGAACCCGGCCGTCTGCCGTTCCATTTCAGCGGGCGCGGCGGCGAGTACTTCGGCATCTGGATCGTCAACCTGGTACTGACCATCCTCACGCTCGGCATCTACTCGGCGTGGGCCAAGGTGCGGCGCATGCAGTACTTCTACCGCAATACCACGCTGGCGGGCGCCAGCTTCGATTATCACGGCGATCCGAAGGCCATCCTCAAGGGGCGGCTGATCATCTTCGCGCTGCTGGTGGTCTATAACCTCACCATCGAGTTCGCACCGCTGATCGGCATCGCCATCTTTGTCGCCATTGCGCTGATCATGCCCAACCTGCTGCTGCGCTCGCTGCGCTTTCGCGCAGTCAACACGAGCTGGTCAGGTCTGCGCTTCGGCTTCGACGGCGACCAGGCCGGCGCCTACAAGGTATTCCTGGCGTGGCCGATCCTCGCGGTCATTACGCTGTATCTGCTCGCGCCGATGTGGCACCAGCGCATGAAGGCCTACCAGCACAATTTTGCGCGCTTCGGCGCGACGCGCTTCGCCTTCGATGCGCCGGTCGGCGGCTTCTATCGCGTCTACCTGCTGGCCTTCGGCGTGCTGATTCTCGGCGGCATCGTGGTCGGGGCCATCGTCGGCCTGGGTTCCGTGACCAGCCCGATCGTGGCCGGCATCGCGCCGCTGGTGCTGGTCGGGCTCATGCTCTTCATCCAGCCCTTCCTTATGGCGCGGCTGCAGAACCTGGTATGGAACCACACGCAGGTCGGCAATCACCGCTTCGAGAGCCGCGTCGAAAGCGGTCGCCTGTTCTGGATCGTGTTCACCAACCTGCTCGGCATCGTGTTCACGCTCGGCCTGTTCCAGCCCTTCGCCGCGATCCGGCTGGCGCGCTATCGCATCGAGTCCATGTCGCTGCTCGCCGCGGGGCCGATCGACGAATTCGTCGCCGGGCAGCAGGAGGCGGTCGCCGCTACCGGTGAAGGCGCGGCCGACCTGTTCGACATCGACATTGGCCTGTGAGCCCGTGAGCGGCAACGATTCGTCTCCGGCCGCGCCGGCGGTCGACGCGGTGTACTTCGACGGGCGCAGCACGAAGCGGCACGCGGTGCGCCTCACGCTGTCGGGCGATGTGCTGCACATGCAGGGCGACTCTGCCGCGCGCGAAGCGCCGCTCGCCGTGCTGCGCATTTCCGAGCCGATGGGTGCGGCTCCGCGGCTGATCACCTTTGGCGACGGTGCCTATTGCGAAGTGCGAGACCATACCGCGCTGGCGCATCTGCTCGCCGCGAGCGGCCACCGTGACCGGGCGCACATCCGCTGGCAGTTCGACCTGCGCATGGTGCTGGCGAGCTGTGCCCTGTTCCTCGTGCTGACGCTCGCCGGCTACTACATCGGGCTGCCGCTCGCCGCGGAACTCGCCGCACCCGCGGTACCCGCCGGCGTGCGCCAGGCGATCTCGGAGCAGACGCTGGAACTCATCGACGGCGGCATGCTCTCCGCCTCGAAGCTCGCACCCGAGCGCACCGAACCGATCGTTCGCCGCTTTGCCGCAATGCGTGCGCCAGGCGGTCAGGTGGTCGGTCATCGCGTGCTGTTCCGCGATGGCGGTGCGTTCGGCGCCAACGCTTTTGCGCTGCCCGACGGCACGCTGGTGGTGACGGACCAACTCGTGCAACTGGCAGCGAACGATGACGAAGTGCTCGCCGTGCTGACCCACGAACTCGGCCATGCCGCGCGCCACCACGGCCTGCGCATGGTGCTGCAGGGGTCGCTGGTCGGGCTGTTCCTCACCTGGTATATCGGCGACGCGAGCACGCTGCTCGCCGCCGCGCCGGCGGCATTGCTCCAGGCGCGCTATTCGCGCGGCATGGAAAGCGAAGCCGACACCTGGGGTGCCGCCATGCTGCGCGAGAACGGCATGTCGCCGGGCCTGCTTGCCAGCATCCTGGAGCGGCTCGAATCAGCGCATCGCGGCAAGGGCATCGACGTGCCGGAATACCTCAACAGCCATCCCGAGACCGAAGCGCGCATTCGCGCCCTGCGCGGCGCGTCCTGATCCGCTGCAGCTGCACCGCCCGAAATCCCCGCGGATTTCCGATTGCGGCGTCGCCTGCCGTGAGACGGCCGGCGACGCCACCCCGATGCATTCGCAGTGCGTGCCGAGATTGAGGTGCCCGTCGGCGTTGAAGCGCAGTCGCCCGTCGGGCGCGCCGCTGGCGCGGCAGGCTGCAACGCATTCGCCCACGCGCGTCCACGCGCTGTATGCGATCAGGGCGAGCGCCGCGGACGCTGCCACGGCGAGCAGCCAGCGCAGTACGCGGCGTTCGACGCGAGAGGCGGGCAGGGGCGGTCGCATGGTGCCGTGGCAGTTCAGTTCGGGCGGCAGTTCAGGCAGCACCGGCCTGGAACCCGCATGGATATTGGGCTGCAGCCATGCATGCCGCGGGATCGCCGAACCATGCGCCGGTCGGGCTAGTGGCGCTGTGGGCCTGCGGGATTGGACGGCGGCAAGGGTCACCCGTCGCTCACGCCATGTGGTGGATGTGCATTGCGGCGACCACCCACAGCACGATGAGAACGGCATTGCTCGCGGCGAAGGCCGCCAGCCGATGCAACACGTTGTTGTAGCCGAGGTGGATCAGGCCGTGCAGCATGCGCAAGGCCACGTAGTTCCAGGCCAGCGCGAGGGCCGTCGGCGTGACCCCACGCACCGTGAAGAGCATCAGGCATGCCACGTAGAACAGCACTGGCAGTTCGAGCAGGTTCATGTAGTTGCGGTTCGGCAACCGTACCGACTCCGGCACGGCAGCCGACTCGCCGAGGCGGAAATCCGACGCACGCACTTCGCCGCGCCGTGCCGCGCGGATGCGCACCACGGGCAGGATGGACAGCACGCCGAAGGTCCACGTGGCGAGCGCAAACAGCGGATAGAGGATGGCGATCTGATCCACGGCATCACTCCGGATTTCGTTCGGTTGCGATGCTACGCCAGTTGTGCAGCGTCGTCGCCGGAGGGCCGCACGCACAGTCTTGCGGCAGCATGCCTTGCCGGAGAGGCACGCAGGGCTTGCCGCGCGCGGCAGCCTGCCTCTGGATGTCCGATAGGTGCGCCTCTTCGGGTGGCAGTGCGCCGCGCCGGTTTGCTACTGTTCGCGCAGTTGCGCGTAGAGCAGCGGCAGGCGCTTGGGCAGTTCCTCGGGCTGGCGCAGGATGGTGAAACCGGCCGGGCCGAACAGGTGGGGCAGGTAGTCGGCGCCTTCGCGGTCGATCGTGACGCAGAAAGGCTTGAGGCCCTGCTTGCGCGCCTCGATCAGGCTCATGCGCGTGTCCTCGATCGCGTAGCGACCTTCGTAGTGGTCGTAGTCGTTCGGCTTGCCGTCGGAGAGGATCAGCAGCAGGCGCTGCGCATTGCGTTGCTCGCCGAGGATGCGCGAGGCCATGCGGATCGCTGCGCCCATGCGCGTGTAGTAGCCGGGCTTGAGCGCGCCGATGCGTCCGCGCGCCGCAGCATCGAAAGGCTCGCCGAACTCCTTGATGGTGTGCAGGCGCACGTTGTCGCGTTTGAGCGATGAGAATCCGACCATGCCGAAGGCGTCACCGGTGGCGGCGAGCGCCTCGCCGAACAGCATCAGCGAATCGCGGATCACATCGATCACGCGGTGTTGGTTCGAAACATAGGCATCGGTCGACAGCGATAGATCGGCGAGTACCAGGCAGGCCATGTCCCGCGTGTTGCGCACTTGCGCGAGGTAGCCGCCCTCGGCGCCGCTGTGGCCGGCCAGTCGGTCGGCGCTGCTGCGCACGCAGGCGTCGACGTCGAGTTCGCTGCCGTCGGGCTGGTTCTTGAGCCAGGTGCGCGCCGGTGCGAGGGCGGCAAACTGCGCGCGCAGTCGCTTGGCGGTGCGGCGCAGGTGCGGCGGCACCGGCCCCGGTTGCGCGTCGCGCGCCAGCATCGGCTGGATGCGGCAGTAGTCGGGCCGCATGAGGTGTTTGCGGTAGTCCCATTCGGGTACCAGGATGCCGGGACCGAGCGGCAGGTCGTCGGCGGCCGCACTCGGCAGGTCGAGGTCGAAGCGCACGCGCGAGGCACCGGCCTTGCCGCCGCGCTGGATCGCGAGTTCGTCCATCTCGTCGGCGGCGCGCACTGCATCCTCGTTCTCGTCGTCGTCGTGCGGGCGATTGACCTTGATGTACTCGGCCCAGGAAAGCAGGCTCTCGGCGCGGAACATGAGCAGGAACCCGTCCTTGCCGTCGCCGTGCTCGACGCGCTTGGCGCGCCGGCGCTTCGTGCCGCCGTCCTGCGATTTGCCGCCGCCGCCTTCAGGCGCGGCATCGCCGGATCGCGGCGCCTCTGCCGTGCGCGGCGGCTGCGGCACCAGCCAAAGCGGCACCGGCTGGGGAGGACGCTTGGCCGACGGCAGCATGGCGATCGTACCCGGCTGGCGCAACGCGGCGCGGATCGCGTTCTCGGCTTGCGATTCGTCGCGCGGCAGCTTGTCCGGCGCGATCCGCAATGCAATGGCCGCTTCGACCAGGCGCTCGTATCGCTCGCGCAGACCGGGGTAGCGTTTCAGCACGGCGAGGGTGGCCTGCTGGTTGCCGGAAAGCCAGTCGTCACCCGGCCGATGTTCCGCCGCGACTGCCGCAAGCCACAGGTAGAGATCGCGGTTCAGCGTCGTGTCGGCGAACAGCGCGATGCGCGGGGGCAGGCGCAGCGTTTCCTCGTCGCGCGTGGCGGGGGCGTTGCGCTCGCCGCTGCCGGCAATGCGTTCGAGCCAGCGACGGCGCGCGCCGTGTGCCTCGTCCTGCGACGCGGCAACGCGCAGCCCGGCATCGCCGCCCATGGCACGGAACATCACGCCGAGCGTCTTTTCCACCATTGCGAGTTCCACTGCGGCGGCGGCGTGCTCGCGCGACGCCGCGCGCGAGATCAGCTTGTGCCAGAGTTCGCCGACGTATTCTTCCACTACGCCGATTCCTTCCTCGAACCGGTGAGTCCCATGGTGGCCTCGTTGCGGCGTGCCGCCTCGTCGCTCACCCAGGTAAGCAGCGAACCGTGCGGGTTGTGGCGCTGCACCGTTTCGCAGGCGGCAACGCATTGCGCACATTGCGTGCAGGTGAACATCGCCTGCTTGACGTTGCGCGGCTTCAGGCGCATCGGGCAGACGTGGTCGCAGGCCGAATAGCAGCTTGCGCAATCGGCCGCGCGCTCGCGCCGGAAACCGACCACCATCGCGTCGCGATTGCTCATCCAGGCCAAGCTCTGGAAGAGGCCGACGGCGCAGGCATAGCGGCAGAACAGGTGGCGCGCAAAGAGAAATTCGATCGACAGTAGCGCGGTGCCCGCCGTGATGAAGATCGTCTGATTGCGCGTCGGCGTGCCGTGCAGCAGGTTGCCGTAGACCTCGAACGGCGGCAGCAGGTAGGTGAGCAGCACGACCGCCCAGAGGAAGGCGAAGGCGATCGCGCAAGGCACGACGACGAACCACCAGCGCGCGTCGTAACGCGTGCTCGTGCCGTCGGGGTTGCGTGCCGGCACCGGCCGCTTGTCCCAGATGCTGTGCTTGCCGCTAGCGCGCCGCATCAGGCGGTTGATCGTCTCGACCACCGAAAAATGGGGGCACAGCCAGCCGCAATAGAGGCGGCCCCAACGCCATGCGACATAGAGCAACGCGCCGCCCACCGCGAGGATCGGCACGAACACGCGCAACAGGACATCGAGCCCGGCTTCGAGTGCGCTGCTGCGTCCGCTGCTCAGGCTCTCCAGCCCGGCCTGCCAGGGATGGCCGAGCAGCCAGGCGTGGCCGGCAACGAGGTCATAGCGCAGCAGGTCGAATACCGGCGCCATGATGAAAAGCATGAAAAAGGAGGCCTGCGCGAGCAGCCGCGCCGCCTGGCGCTCGCTCTTGCGCACCGCTTCCGGGTTGGCCGTGCCGACCGGCACCAGCGGAATCACGCGCCGCACGTTGGTCGCCGGCTCAGCCATCGCAGTACGCGCCGGGCCGTTCCAAGCGTACTGACGCCCCCTCGGGGGGCCGCGAACGCAGTGAGCGTGGGGGTCGTTTCATTTCTTGCCGATCAGCGGAAACACGTAGAGTTTGCCCGACATAGCCTTGGCCAGCCCCAGCATGCCGAACATGATCAGCGTCGAGTGGATCAGCGTGAAGTAGAGCACCACGATGACCCAGGTCCACGCCCAGTCGAGGCCGCCGGCGAGGATCACGAGCGTGACGGCGACGACGATCGCTGCCCCGCCGATCAGGCTCACGTAGAAGGTCTGGTCGAGGTGGCAGCGCGCCAGCGGCGGCGCATCGCGATGATGCCGATGCCATAGCCACGCGAGCACCAGGAAGGCGAGGCCGGGTGCGAGCATCAGGTTCACCAGATACATCGACTCCGCCATGACCGCGATGCGGTAACCGGGTACGTCGGCGGGATCGCTGCGTTCGGCCATGGGCTTATTTGCCGAAGGTGGCGCGCACGACTTCCATCAGCGCCACGGCCACTTCCGTGTCGTCGGTCAGCGCCTCGACCAGTGCGGCGCGGCAGGCGGAAAGCGGCGCCATGCCGTCGCGGATCAGTGTGGCGGCGTAGACCAGCAGTCGCGTGCTGGCGACCTCCTCGAGATCGACGTCCTTGAGTGCGCGCAGGCTGCGGCCGATGGAAACGAGCTGTTTCGCGAGCATCGGCTCGCAACCGGTCTCGCCGACGAGGATAGCCTCTTCGCGATCTGCGGCCGGAAAATCGAAGCTCAGCGCGACAAAGCGCTGGCGCGTCGAAGGTTTGAGGCCCTTGAGGAAGTTCTGGTAGCCGGGGTTGTACGAAATTACCAGCATGAATCCGGCCGGCGCCTCGAGCAACTCGCCGGTGCGTTCGATCGGCAGCACGCGCCGATCGTCCGCCAGCGGGTGCAGCACGACGGTGGTGTCCTTGCGCGCCTCGACGATCTCGTCGAGATAGCAGATGCCGCCTTCGCGCACGGCACGGGTCAGCGGTCCGTCGCACCAGCGCGTCTGGCCGTCGCCGATCAGGTGGCGGCCGACGAGATCGGCCGCCGTCAGGTCGTCGTGGCATGACACCGTGGTCAGCGGCAGGCCGAGGCGTGCGGCCATGTGGGCGACGAAGCGCGTCTTGCCGCAGCCGGTCGGCCCCTTGATGAGCAGCGGCAGGCGGTTGCGCCAGGCATGCTCGAACAGGTCCACCTCTCCGCCGGCGGGCGCATAGAAAGGCAGGTCCTTGTCGACGGGCGTGGTTTTCATGTCCATGGTTCGATCGATGTCTTGCAGCGCAGTATGCACAGATTCGGCATGGTTGTTCACCCGGGCAAACCGTTCCTTGATCGGGAGCAAGCCGACCGGACGCCCCTGGCCGGAATCGCCTTGCGCCGGGTGTATAATTCGCGGGTAGCAGAATCCCTTGAAACATGAAGGGTTTTGTTCCTTTCGCGGGCCGTCGTGTCGAGGCGACCGACGTCCTCATCTTCAATCGCCTTGGCGCCCGGGCTACGGGCGCCGAATACGGACGATCGTCCAGTTCCTGAAGTCACGCAGCCGGTGCGCCGGTTGTGCCCCCTTCGCGGGGAAACACGCAGAATCAATCGTCGCCACGAGAAGTGGCGCAGTACTCGGTTACGACGCGTCCGCTCGGTTCGGCGCGTCGGGAGGAGGCACCGACATGGTGGAATCCCTGATCTGGCCCGCGTGGCCGTTGCAGGGCAACGAGCTGATGCGGCTCGCCTTTGCCCTGCTACTCGCTGCGGTCTGCGGCGAAGGGGTAGCGCGGCTGGCGGGGTTGCCGCGCGTGACCGGCTATTCGCTTGCCGGGCTGCTGATGGGGCCGGCGCTGCTTGGCTGGTTCGGCCCGGCGGACCTCGACAACGTGCGCATCGCGATCGACCTGGCGTTGGCGCTGCTGCTGTTCGAACTCGGCGTGCGTCTCGACGTGCGCTGGTTTCGCGCCAATCCCTGGGTGCTCGTGTCGAGCTTGGCGGAGGCAACGCTGGCCTTCGTGCTGAGTTTCGCCGTGATGCGTGCGCTCGGACATCCGAACGGCCTTGCGGCAACCGTGGCGGCGATCGCCGTCGGCACCTCGCCGTCTGTGGTGATGCGGGTGGCGGCGGAATCACGCGCGGAAGGCCAGGTCACGCAGCGCCTTTTCGTGTTGTGCGCCTTGAACGTCGCCTACTCGATCGTGTTGTCGAAGCTGATCGTCGGCGGCATGCACGGCGTGTTTCGTGGCGACTGGCTTTCGGCGGTGCTGCATCCCGTCTATCTGCTGGCGGGGTCGCTGCTGGTCGGTGCCGTGCTGGCCCTCGCCTTCCGCTTGTTGCGGCGCGCCTTCGACCTGACCGACGAGCAGGGCGTGGTGGTGCTGTTCGGCCTGCTGCTGCTGACGTTGTCGCTATTGTCGATGCTCAAGCTGCCCAGCATGCTGGCGCCGCTTATTGCCGGCGCGATCATCAAGTATGGTGACCCGCGCCCCCATCTTTGGCCACGTCACTTCGGCACCGCGGGCGGCGTGCTGGTAATTGCGCTGTTCATGTTGACCGGGATGACGCTGACGCCGGCCTCGGTGGCGGCGGGCGGTGTGGCGGCGGTGGCGCTGCTTGCCGCGCGGCTGGTCGGCAAGCTGGGCGGCGTGATGCTGATCGGCGCCCCGAGCGGACTCAGCGTGCGCCAGTCGACCGCGCTGGGCATGGCGCTGCTGCCGATGTCCGGCGTGGCGTTCCTGCTCACCGAGGACATCCGCGCGATCTATCCGTTCTTCGGCTCGCAGCTTGCGCCGATCGTGCTCAGCATGGTGGCGATACTCGAACTGTTCGGGCCGATCGCGGTCCAGTGGGCATTGCGCAAGACGGGCGAAGCCCGCACCGGAGGCTGACCATGGCACTCGAAGCATTTGCGGAATCGCGTTCCCTGACGCTTGGCGTCGAACTCGAGCTGCAGATCGTCAATACGCATGACTACGATCTGGTCGGCGGGGCGGAGGATCTGCTGCGTGCACTGGCCAAATGCACGCTGCCCGGCGACGTCAAGCCGGAGATGACGGTGAGCATGATCGAAATGTCCACCGGCGTGTGCGAGCGCCATGCCGACGTGCTCGACCAGCTCGGCACGATACGCGACGCCATGGTCGACGCCGCGAAGAAGCTCAACATCGGCGTTTGCGGCGGCGGTACCCACGGCTTTCAGCGCTGGGACGAGCGCAAGATCTTCGACAAGCCGCGCTTCCATTACCTCTCGGAGCTCTACGGCTACCTGGCGAAGCAGTTCACGATATTCGGACAGCATGTCCATGTCGGCTGCCCGGGCCCGGACTGCGCGCTCTACCTTGCGCATTCGTTGTCGCGCTACATCCCGCATTTCATCGCGCTATCGGCTTCGTCGCCCTTCGTGCAGGGCGCGGATACCGGTTTCCAGTCGGCGCGGCTCAACTCGGTGTTCGCCTTTCCGCTGTCGGGCCGCCTGCCGTTCGTCGAGAGCTGGACGGAGTTCGAAGCCTACTTCGACAAGATGACGGCCACCGGCGTGGTGCAGAGCATGAAAGATTTCTATTGGGACATCCGGCCCAAGCCCGAGTACGGTACGGTCGAGGTGCGCGTGATGGATACGCCGCTCACCGTGCGCCGCGCAGCGGAGATCGCCGCCTACATCCAGGCCGTGGCGCGCTGGCTGATGGTCGAGCGCCCGCTGCGGCCGTGCGACGACGATTACCTCGTCTACACCTTCAACCGCTTCCAGGCCTGCCGCTTCGGGCTGGCCGGCACCTACGTCGATCCGCGATCGCACGAGCATCGCACGATCGCCGACGACATACTCGCCACGCTGCAGAAGATCGAACAGCATGCGATCGAGCTGGGCGCGGATTCGGCGTGCCGCGTCCTGCGCGAGGTTGCGCAGTCGGGCGTAAACGATGCGACCGTCCTGCGCGGCGAATATGCCGATGCGCGCTCGCTGAACGAGGTGGTGCGCAGGCAGTGTCTGCGCTGGCAGACCTGAGCGGGATTCCGACGGGCGGGACCTCGTGCGAACCCTGCGCATCGGACTCTCGGCGCGGCTGCTGCACACGCCGCCCAAGGAGCTGGGCTTTCCCGGCAAGACACTGCAATATCTGGAGCAGTCGGTCGCCCACTGGATCATGTCGCACGGCGCGCTGGCCTACATGATGCCGACCGTCAGCGCGGACCTCGCGGTCGAACGTGCGGCGATCTCGGTGCGGGAATACGTCGCGGCGATGGACGGCCTGGTGCTGCAGGGCGGTGCGGACGTCAGTCCGGAGAGCTACGGCGAGCTGGCGCAGAAGCCGGAGTGGGCGGGCGATCGTGTGCGCGACCTCTACGAGATCGAGCTGCTGTGGGAGTTCGTGATCCAGGCCAAGCCGGTACTCGGCATCTGCCGCGGCGCGCAACTGATCAACGTCGCGTGCGGCGGGTCACTCTACCAGGACATCATCGAGCAGAACCCGGGCGCCAATGCGCACCGTGACGAGGGCCTCTACGACCGCTTCCACCACGAGATCGATCTCGAGCCTGGCACGCGCCTCGCGGCGCTCTATCCGGGGCATGCGAGCGGGCGTGTCAACAGCATCCACCATCAGGCGATTCGCAAGCTCGGCGACGATCTGCGCGTCGAGGCGCGATCGAGCGGCGACGGCATCATCGAGGCGATCCGCTGGCAGGGCACCGGTTACATGTTCGGCTGCCAGTGGCATCCCGAATTCCACGGCGACACGCCCGACCTGCTCGACGGCGGGCCGATCATGGCCGAGTTTCTCGAGGCGGCGCGCGTGGCGGTGAAGTGAAAGCGCGCGGGCCGTCGCTACGATTTGCGCCCTGGCGATGGCTCGAAACCGGCATGCACAGAGCGTCCCAAGCCGGCATGCGCCACGTGCTGCATGGCATCCCGCTCCTGGCGATGCCGTGCCTGCGCGCGCCGATCCATGCGCCTCGCAGGCCGGCCGCTTTCAGGCGAACAGGTCGAACGGCGCCAGCGGGGCGAGTTGATTGGTGACATCGTCGAGCAGGCGGTAGAAGTCGCCCATCATCATGTCCTGGTTGTTGCCGGCGGCGGTGTTGGGCTGGCGCGTGTTGACCAGCGCCGCCTGGCTGATGCCGTTGGCGTAGCGCTTGAGCACGCTGAGCGAGCCGGGCAGGGCGCCGTTGTGGTTCCAGTTGCCGGCGCCGTCGACCCCCCATCCGAGCGCCACGTTGGGATTGGCGGCGCAGCCGGTGGTCATGCGTGTGATGCTGGTGGCGTTGAGCAGGTCGCCGGGTGGCGAGAAACCGTCGACCACGCGCAGGAAGCGCAGCAGGTCGATGGCGGTGGCGACCCAGCCGCCGTGCGCATCCATGCGCGCGATCTTCATGCCGTACGGGTTCTCGCCCGACTGGCCGTGGTAGACCACTTCGTCAGGCAGGCGCTGCGCCAGCGTGTCGCCGCCGATCGCGAAGGATGCGGCACCGGCCGGCTGGAAGAGCGCCTGCTTCACGTGATCGGCATAGGATTTGAGCGTCGCCTTTTCGATTACGCGGCCGAGCACGCAGTAGCCGAAGTTGGAATAGTTGCACGCGGTGCCGGGTACGGTGGCCGGCGTGCGCGTGTCGAGCACCCAGCCGATCAGGCTGGCATGGTCGCGCGCCGGTTCGCTGAACATCGGGTCGCCCGGCACGTTGGCAAAGCCTGCGGTGTGGGTGAGCAGATGCTCGATGGTGATCTTCAGTTCATCGACGTCGTAGGGCGGCGTGCCGTAGCTGTTACCCAGCACGCCGTTGCTGCCGAACACGCGCCGCGACGTGGTGAGCTTGAGCTGCTGCGCGAGCAGCATGATGGCGGCGGCGGTAATCGGTTTCGACACGCTGGCGATGCGCATTCGATGGCGCACGGTCAGCGGCGCCTGCGTCGCCTGTTCGGCCACGCCGAGGGCACGCGCATAGACGAGCCGCCCGCCGTTGCTGATGGCGAGCGAGAGGCCCGGCACGTTGTAGCGTGCCATGAAGGTGCGCGCGGCCTGCTCGGCGGCGGCCAGCCGCGCGGCGTCGTAGTGCTGGCTTTCCCACACCGCGGCGAACTGTGTGCCGGCCGGCGTGGCGTAGCCGCACACCTTCAACAGGCGCTGGCCCTGGTAGAGCGCGTCGTCGAAGGCACGCTGGTAGGTCGCCGAGTCTATGCCGTGGCGCGCCTGCCAGCCGATGCTTGCGCGCTGTTGCCAGATCGCGGCGTATCGTGTGATGCCGCCGACCGTGTAGCCGCTGATGCGCAGGGGCACGTAGCCCTGTCCGGCGAGCTGGGTGAATTGTGCCTGGTACTGCGCGGCGTCGAGCGCGTGGAAGGCCTGCCAGGCCGGGCCGGGCGACATTTCCCAGATCGCGGCATATTGGTCCTGTCCGCCTTCTTCGTAGCCGCACACATCGACCAGCCGGTAACCGGCCGCCGCCATCTGGTTGAACTTGGTGTGGTAGGCCGCGGCGCTCATGCCGTGCTGCGCCTGCCACTGCGCGACCGGCGATTTGTCCCAGATCGCACTGAAAAGGGTGCCGCCCGGCGTGGCGAAGGCGCTGATCCGGCGTAGCCGGTAGCCCTGGGCCGACAGGGCATTGAACGCGGTCTGGAAGTTGACTGCCGTCATTGCGTGGCGCGCTTGCCAGGCCGGTCCGGCCTGCTTGACCCAGACGCCGGCGAAGCGCGGCGTGCCGCCGTCGAGATAACCGCTGATGTCGATCAGGCGGTAACCGACGCCGACGAGCTGGTTGAAGGTGTTCTGGAACGCGGCCGCGTCGAGATCGTGCCGTGCCTGCCATGGGTCCATGCGGCGCCTCCCCTCATCCGATGGTCGTCCCGACCCGCTGGCCGGGCACAAACAAGCTGCAGTAACGAGACTGCCACGCCGGCGGCCGGAAGAGAATAGGCCGGGCGGATGATGGGCGGGAGGATGGGAACCGCCGGGCGACAGGCGACGAAAGGCTGCGTTGCGCTGCGCAAGGAGGCGGCACCCGGCCACGCCCGAGGGTGCGGCCGGTATGCGTCAGTGTGATCGGTAGCGGTCGGTCAGGGGTCGACCAGTTCCACGGTGGCGGTTGCCGTGCCGCCACGACCGTCGCTCACGGTGTAGGTGATGTACTGCACCGTGAACTTGCCGGCGCCGGTGTAAACGAGCCGATTGCCGGACTGCGAGACGGTGCCGAGCGCCGGCTGGGTGAACGAGACAATGGTCAACGCATCGCCATCGGGGTCGTTGTCGTTGGCGAGCACGTCGAGATCATTGGTGCCCTCGTAGCGCACCAGATAGCGGTCGTCGCGCGCCGAGGGCGGCCGGTTGCCGCTGGTGCCTTCGACGGTCACGTTCACGCGCGCCGTCGCTCGGCCGCCTTGGCCATCGTCGATGGTATAGGTGAAGCTGTCGCTGCCGGCATAGCCGGTCCCTGGCGTATAGACCACCGACGTGCCCGAGATCGTCGCCGTGCCGTGCGACGGGGTGCCGACCGAAGCAATCGAGAGCGTGTTGCCGTCGGGGTCGGAGTCGTTGGCCAGCACGCCGATCGTGGCGGCTGCGCCCATGGCCACGGTGATCGCGTCGTCCAGCGCGACCGGCACGCGGTTGCCGTAGACGCGCGTGGTGGTCGCGGTGCGGCGTGTGTCGGCACCGCGATAGGTGTCGACGGTCTGCTTGTGGCGCACGGTGTTGTGCAGCGCGCGGCGCACCCAGGCCGGCTCGGTTTCGACGACCTCGGTCTTCCATTCGACCAGCGGCACGTCGCGTGTGGAGGCCGGCGTGGCCGGCGTGACGACCGGCGCGGGCGCCGGCACCGGCACCTCGACCGACTCGCTCTTGTCCTGGTACTGGATGAACTCGAGGTCGACGCGGCGGTTCTTCGGTCGCATGTCGGGCGTGTTCGGGAACTTCGGATCGCGTTCGCCCATGCCTTCGGTCAGGAACACGTCGGCGTTGCCCGCACCCTTGCTCACCAGGTAGTCGCGCACCGCGGCGGCGCGGCGCATCGAGAGCTTGAGGTTGTAGGCGTCGCTGCCGAGGTCGCAGGTGTGGCCGGTGATCTTGATGTTGCCGGCGTGGCCGCTGGCCTTCAGCACGTCGACGATGCGGTCGAGCTCGCGCCGCGCGGCGTCGGTGAGCGTTGCCTTGTTGAGTTCGAAGAAGGCATCGCTCGTCATCGTCGCCGTGGTCTTGACGATGCGCGTTTCGCTGCGTGTGAGCATCGCGGGCGGCGGTGCGGGCGGAGCCGGCTCGGTGCGCGCCGCAGTGCCCGAGGTTTCTACCGGCAGCTGGCGCGCAACGCGCGTCTGGCGCCAGCCGGCCGCGTTGGCCCATTCCGAGCCGCCGAAGCTGTAGCGATACATCACCTGCACGCGCGTGTTGCTGCCGCGGGTTTCGTAATCACCCGACTTGTTGTAGTGCTCGACGTACAGCGCCAGGCTGTGCGGCGAGCCGGCGAAGAACTTCTCGGCATTGAGCGAGACGGTGTTCTGGTGCGAGGAAAACTCGGCCCACTCGCGGTCGTAGCCCAGCGTCAGGCGCAGCAGCGCCGGCGTGTAGTAGTGGCCGGCGCGCACGCCGATGCCGTGTTCGTAGGCGCGCTCGAACAACTGCGTCGTGGTGGTCGTGGTGATGGTGTCGACATAGGGTCGGTCGTTGTCGAAGCCGCTTTGCTGCGACGTTTCGGT
>WBZU01000619.1_pt1 | contig 29712 bp, 30 predicted proteins | sample 5204311 | NCBI WGS metagenome assembly WBZU01 (sample SAMN12344359, study PRJNA552823) | activated sludge metagenome | biome: Activated sludge suspended growth; feature: Nitrification reactor; material: Wastewater; isolation source: activated sludge from nitrification reactor of wastewater...
CTCGATGCGCTCGGCCCGCCGCCACCGCAGCAGTGCCTCCACCACCGGGTGGGCGTCCCGGACCTCCTCGAGGCGCCACGCCCGGGTGTCGGCCACCTCGACGCCGACCGAGCGCAGGAGCGCCTTGACCTGGCCGGGGCTGCGCAGGTCGAACCGTTCGCCGCCGGGCACGTGGCGCCACACCGCCTCGTCGCGGGCTCGGCGGATCTCGGCGGCGTCGGCCGCGGTGGTCGGGCGCGGCCCGATGAAGCCGCCGATCACCGCGTCGGCCGCGGCCCGGTCGACCGGCAGCCCGTCGGCGGCCAGCTCGACGGCGAGCAGTTCGGCGCCCGACTCGGACCGGGCCGTGGCCGCCAGCCGGGGGCGATCGGTCACCGCCGCGACGGCCCGGTCCTGGCCCTCGGCGGCGACCAGCGCCAGCTCGGCCCAGCGCGCCGTCCGCTCGGGCGAGTCGATCCACGCGCCGGCCGCCCACTCCGCGTCGAGGTGGCCGTCGGCACGGACGGGGTCGTCGGGGACGGCGACGACCGGGTGGAACAGGTCGACGACCTCGCGGCGCGGCCGATCGGTCGGATCGAGGCCGGTGGCCGTCGCCCACACCCGGCCGGACCCGGCCCGCCAGCCGCCGACGAGGAGGCGATGGACCGCAGCGAGGTCCGAGCAGGTGGCCACCCGCAGGCCGCCGGCCACCAGCACCGCGGCCGTCTCGTTCGACCACCAGGTCCAGCGCGGCCGCAGCTCGTCTTCCACGGGGCGCAGGAGCGTGGCCACCGCGACGGGATCGGCCCGCCCCGCCGCCGGCGCGACCAGGACGTGTCCCGGCGCCACCGCCAGGGCCACGCCGTCGTCGCCGACCGCCAACGCCAGGCGGCCTCCCCGCGTCGCCCCCAGCCGGTGCAGCTCGGCCACCAGCGTCGACGGGTCCACCCCGGCACCCTGCCACCGACGGCCGGCGGTCCACGCCGAGGCCCGGGTCGACGAGCCCCGACGGGCCGTCGGCGAGCCGCCGTTCGAGCGCGGGCTCAGGCGGGGACGAGCGCCGGCACGGGGGCGGCGACCGCCGCCTCGTCCGCCACCGCCGGGCCCCGGCTGATCCGGCGGACGTGGTCGCCACCGGACCGCCAGATGGCGGCGTCCACCGCGTAGTGGTGCAGGTTGAAGTACGCGAACAGCAGCGCGCCGGCCAGGCCGGGCAGCCCGGCCACCACCACCCGGGCGTCGCCCACCGAGGTCAGGTAGCGGGTCAGCAGCAGGCCGCCGGCCGCCGCTCCGCCCATCACGCACGCCCACCGGTGGACCAGGTGGCGCTCGCCGCGCTCGATCGCGAGGTCGAGCTCGGCCCGGTGCACGCACGCCAGGTACTGGATCGAGTGGAGGCCGGCCAGCACCACCGAGGCGGCGACGGCGTTCGGGGGCCAGATGAACCAGAGCCCCGCGGTCAGGTAGGCGCCCCACAGCCCCATCGGCACCCGGGCCCGATCCCGCATCGCCACCCGGGCCATCGTGGCGAAGGTGACCAGCAGCGAGGCGATGGCGATCGCCCGCCCCCACGGCGTCCAGGCGGCCGGCACGATCCCGACCGACACGTCGTAGGCCCCGAACGTCGCCGGTCGGCCACGGCCGTAGATCTCCAGCACGTCGAACAGCCACACCGGATAGAGCCCGAACCGCAGCACCTTGGCCTCGATCGCGCTCGGCCGCATCCCGGCGCCCCGGCCGACGAGGATCCCCACGCCGAACGCCTGCTTCACGTAGTGCCAGCCGGTCAGGGTGAAGACGGTGATCAGCAGGACCCGGAGGAGGCCCTCGGCCGCACCGTCGGCCCCGGCCCCGTGGACGACCGGCACCGCGAGGCAGGCGGCCAGCAGCGCCAGCGGCAGCACCCCGAGGAAGAACGGGCGCCGCCGAACCGACGCCACGCCGTCGCCGTAGGCCAGGTGGTAGCTGGCCCCGAAGTGGGTGGCGGTGGCGGTGGTCAGCGCCCCGACCACGACCGACGGGACCAGCCAGGCCGGCCCCCAGCGCACGCCGGCCCAGGCGACGATGCCGAGCCCGCCGAGCAGCCAGCCGTCGACATGTCGGTGCACCAGCGGGCGGGAGGCGGCCACGGGCGCCGATGCTACCGCCGGGCGGACCGCCACCTCCCGCCGAAGAGCTACAGTCGTCCCGCCGTCGGCCACTCCCCCATCCCTTGCCGACGTGGACGGGAAAGGAACCACTCTCATGAAGGCTCGCCTGATCGGCCCCGCGCTGATGATCGTGCTCGGCGCCGTGCTGCTCGCCGCCCCCGGAGGCGCTTCGTCGATGGACATCGGCGAGGTGAACCCGTGCACGACCACCACGACCAGCACCACCTTCCCGATCGTGAAGGCCGCCGCCGGCAAGGCCCAGGAGGCCCCCTGCGGGTGCTACGACCGCGCCGCGATCGTCGATCCGTGCGCGACCACCACCACCGGCACCCCCGGCACCCCGGTCTCGTTCCCGACGACCACCACGACCGAGGCGCCCACCACCACGGTGCAGACCACCACCACGGCGGCGGAGACCACCACCACCGAGGGGACCACCGACACCACGGTGATCGAGCCCACCACGATGGTCGAGCCCACCACCACGATGGCGGCCACCACCACCACCGCCGGCGGCGGCGTGTCGGGTGCTGACACCACCACCGGCACCGGTGGCGCCACGCTGGCCCGCACCGGCTCGAACCCGCTGCCGATGACGATGGTCGGCATCTCGCTGATCGTCGCCGGCTTCGCCCTGGCCATCGCCGGCCAGCGCCGGGCCCGCCTGGCCGCCGTCAAGGCCTGATCCTTCCGGATCCTTCGGCGTCGTCACCGCCGGTCGGGCTGCGGCCCGGCCGGCGGTGTCGCGTCAGCGCTCGTGCAGGAACTCGGCGGTGGTCCCGCCGAGGGCCAGCGGCTCCATCCCGAGCTTGCGGTGGTCCCACGAACGCACCCGGTCGGTGGTGATGCGCACGGCGATCCGGTTGTGGAGCATGAACTCCACCAGCGGCCGGCACTCCTCGGTGTAGGGGCCGGTGTAGCGCTCCCAGATGTCGACGCCGACCCGCCAGAGCGCGTCGGCGTCGTCGACCACGGTGGCGGTGCCGTCGATGGCCACGCCCCGCAGCGAGTCGTAGGTCTCGCCGTCCTCCACCAGCACGGTGACCCGCGGGTCCCGGCGGAGGTTGACCGCCTTCTGCGAGCGGGCCTTGGTCTCGAACCACAGCTCGCCGTCGATCAGCGAGTACCACATGGCCACCAGGTGGGGGCGACCGTCGGCGCCGATGGTGGCCAGGGTGCAGGTGCGCTGCCGGGCGAGGTACGCCTGCACCTCGTCGTCGGCCATCTGGATCTGCGCCCGCTGGTTCGAACCCACGGTCCCTCCTCGGTGTGGCCGCCCCGGTGGCGGCGCCGGACCCTACCGCCGCCCCGTCGCCGCGGCCCCCGCCGGTGGGCGATGCTGGGGCGGTGACCGAGCCCACCCGCCACACGATCGCCTGCCTCGACCTCGAGGGGGTGCTCGTCCCCGAGATCTGGATCGCGGTGGCCGAGCGCACCGGGATCGAGGAGCTGCGCCGCACGACGCGCGACGAGCCCGACTACGACGTCCTGATGCGGTACCGACTCGACCTGCTCGACCGCCACGGCCTGACGATGTCGACGATCCAAGACGTCATCGGCGGCCTCGAACCGCTCCCAGGCGCCGCCGACTTCCTCGCCGAGCTGCGGCGCCGCACCCAGGTGGTGATCCTCTCGGACACCTTCGAGCAGTTCGCCGCCCCGCTGATGGCCCAGCTCGACTTCCCCACGATCCTCTGCCACCGCCTCGAGGTGGCCGACGACCGCATCACCGGCTACCGCATCCGCATCGAGGACCCGAAGCGCAAGGCGGTGGAGGCGTTCCGCTCGCTCAACTACCGGATCCTCGCCGCCGGCGACTCCTACAACGACACCTCGATGCTCCTCGCCGCCGACGCCGGCTTCCTCTTCCACGCCCCCGACAACGTCGCCGCCGAGTTCCCCCAGCTCCCCTCCCTCCACGCCTACGACGACCTCCTCGCCGCCTTCACCGCCCAGCTCTGACCCCACCGAGCACGAACTTGTCTACGTCAGCCCCGTATGTGCGGCTGACGTAGACAAGTTCGGCCTGGTGGGGGGCGGTCAGGGGCGCGACGGGGCGAGGACGTCGGCGACGAGGGTGTCGAGCTGGGCGCGGAGGGTGTCTTCGTCGAAGGCGAGGCAGAGGACGACGAGGCGGTCGACGCCGGCGTCGCGGTAGGCCTCGACCTCGGCGGGGCCGCAGGGCTGGAAGTAGGGCGACAGGGTGACGGTCACGTCGGCCCGGGTGCGGTGCTCGGCGGCGAGGGCGGCGTCGAGGCGGGCGAGGCCCTCGGGGACGTCGGCGGGGACGCGGCCGAAGGTGAACCAGCCCTGGCCGTGGCGGGCCACGCGGCGGAGCGCGGCGTCGGATTCGCCGCCGACGTGGATCGGCGGGTGTGGCGCCTGCACGGGCTTGGGGTACATGCGGCAGGCGGGCAGGTCGTAGTGGGCGCCGTGGAACTCGGAGACCTCGTCGCACCAGAGCGAGCGCATGACCGCCAGGTGCTCGTCGGCCCGGGCGCCCCGCTGCTCGAACGGCATCGCCACCGCCTCGAACTCCTCGCGGAGCCAGCCGATCCCGACGCCGAAGTCGACCCGCCCACCGGACAGGTTGTCGAGGTCGGTGACCGCCTTGGCCGTGTACACGGGGTTGCGCTGGGGCACGAGGCAGATGGCGGTGCCGAGGCGGATGCGGTCGGTGACGCCGGCCAGGAAGGTGAGGGCGCCGAGCGGCTCGAGCATCCCCGAGTCGGCGCCGCCGGGGAACCGTCCCGAGTCGTCGTAGGGGTACTCGGACGCGTAGTCGTCGAACAGCACGACGTGCTCGGGCAGCCAGATCGACTCGAACCCCCGCGCCTCGGCCTCTCGGCCGACGGCGCGGACCAGCCCCGGCGTGGCGTTCCCGTTCCCGAGCGGCACGAACACCCCGACGTCCACGAGCACCTCCGGCGCCGGCCGCCGCGCCGGCGGCGCCGCTTCTTGACCAGGCGGTCAAGTCGGAACCGTACACTCGGTCCGTGGCCACGACCGTCCGCACCATCCCCGTCGCCCCGGACCTGCTCGACCCCACGTTCTGGGTCGACCTGCCGGCGATGCACGACACGTTCACCGCCCTCCGGGCCCAGGGGCCGCTGGCCCGCGACGAGGCCAACGGCCTGTGGGCGGTGCTGTCCCACGAGGCCGTGCTCGATGTCGAGCGCCGTGACGACGTGTTCGTGAGCGGGCGGGGCTACCGGTCCTTCGACCCCGGCGGCGAGGACAACATGATCAGCCTCGACGACCCGCGCCACGCCGAGCAGCGCCGCCTGATCAGCCGGCGCTTCACCCCCAAGGCGGTGCGCGAGCTCGAGCCGTACCTCGCATCGCTGATCGACGAGCTGATCGCCGGGTTCGTCGGCGCCGGTCGCCTCGAGGTGATCGCCGAGCTGGCCGCCCAGCTCCCGGCCCGCCTGACCGCCCACCTGCTCGGCTTCGACGAGGACCGCTGGCCCGACATCCAGACCTGGTCCGAGCGGCTGATGCGCTACGACGCCGCCTTGTCGGACCCGGACGCCCAGCTCGGGTTCCTCACCGCGATCATGGAGTTCAGCCCGCCGTTGTTCGACCTGGCCGACGCCCGCCGCGGCGCCCCGGTCGACGACCTGATCTCGGTGTGGGCCAACGCCGAGGTCGACGGCTGCCCGTTCACCCGCCAGACCCTCGTCAACGAGACCGGCCTGGTGATCTCCGGCGGCGCCGAGACCACCCGCACGGTGATCGCCCGTGGCCTCGTCGCCCTCGCCGAGCACCCCGACCAGTGGGAGGCGATGGCCGCCGATCCCGCCCTGATCCCGGGCGCGGTCGAGGAGCTGATCCGGTGGGTCACCCCGCTCAACAACTTCTTCCGGGTGGCCGCTGTCGACGCCGAGGTGGCGGGCGTGGCGGTGGCCGCCGGCGATCGGCTGCTGCTGGCCTACCCGTCGGCCAACCGGGACGCGGCGGTGTTCGACGACCCGTTCCGCTTCGACATCACCCGCCATCCCAACCCCCACGTCGCCTTCGGCTTCGGCACCCACTTCTGCCTCGGCGCCTCGCTGGCCCGCTTCGAGCTCGGCCTGCTGTTCCGCCGGCTCACCGCCCAGCTCACCGACCTCGAGGTCCTCACCCCGCCCGATCTCGAGGCCAACGTGTTCGTGACCGCCGTGCGCTCGCTCGAGCTCGGGTTCGCCCGGCGCTGAGCTCGGCCGGCCCGGGCGGCCGGCCCCCGACCGGGCGCCCGGGGGTACCGTTCGCCCGCCAGGCCCCCCGCCCCCACCCCTGGAGGACCGATGATCCACCTCGACCGCGACGGCGACGTCTTCGTGCTGCGCATGGACGACGGTGAGAACCGCCTCACCACCGATGCGCTCGCCGCCTGGAACGACGCGCTGGCCACCGTGGAGACCGCCGAGGGGCCCCGAGCCCTGGTCACCACCGGCACCGACCGGTTCTTCTCCAACGGCCTCGACCTCGACTGGATGGCGGCCAACAGCACCGAGGCCCTCCCCTACGTGGACCGGGTGCAGCGCCTCTTCGCCCGCGTCCTCGCCCTGCCCTGCTTCACCGTCGCCGCCTGCAACGGCCACACGTTCGCGGCCGGCGCCATGCTCGCCTTGGCCCACGACGTGTCGATCATGCGGTCCGAGCGGGGCTACTGGTGCCTCCCCGAGGTCGACCTCGGCATCCCGTTCACCGCCGGCATGGACGCGCTGATCTCCTCGCGCCTGTCCCGCCGCACCGCCCACGAGGCGATGGTCACCGGCCGGCGCTACAGCGCGTGGGACGCGGTGCAGGCCGGCATCGTCGACGAGGAGGCCGGCGAGGCCGACCTCCTCCCCCGGGCGATCTCGCTGGCCGGCGAGCACGCCGCCAAGGCCGGCCACGCCATCGGCACCATCCGCACGATGCTCCACCACGTGGCCCACGAGGCGCTCACCGGCGCCCCCCACCTGGGCCACCCGTGACCGATCCCGCCGCCGCGCCACCGGCGGCCGGTGCGGTCCGCCTGGAGGTGGACGGGCCGATCGCCACGATCACCAACGATCGGCCCGAGCGCCACAACGCCTTCGACGACGCGATGGACCTCCAGCTCTTCGAGGCCCTCGGCGAGCTGCGGAGCCGGCCCGAGGTGCGGGCGATCATCTGGCGGGGCGAGGGGCCGTCGTTCTCCTCGGGCCGCGACGTCTCGGCCATCGGCGGCGGCCAGGTCTCGCTGTCCCACCACGAGCTGATGGTGCGCGGCCATCGCGGCATCCAGCAGCTCTTCGAGCTCGACGCCCCCGTGCTGGTGGCCTGCCACGGCTGGACGATGGGCGCCTCGTTCCAGCGGGCCCTGCTCTGCGACATCCGGGTGGGCGCCGACGACGCCCGCTTCCGCCTCCCCGAGGTCGGCCACGGGGTCATCCCCGACACCGGCGGCGTGGCCCGCCTGTTCCAGATCTGCGGCCACGGCGTCGCCGCCGACCTCGTGCTCACCGGCCGGGTCATGGGGGCGGCCGAGGCGCTGGGCCACGGCGTGGTCTCGCGCGTCGTGGCGCCCGAGCGCCTCGACGACGAGGTGCGCGAGATGGCCGAGGCGATCGCCGCCGCGCCGGCGGTCACCGTGCGCACCGCCCGCCGGGTGATCCGCCACCTGGCCGAGCCCGAGGTGCGGTCCTCGATGGCCGAGGAGCTGATCGGCCAGACCTTCATCAGCCGCTCCGACGACCTGGCCGAGCGGCGAGCGGCGGCGGCCGAGGATCGCCCGCCCCGCTACACCGGGAGCTGACCGTGTCGGACCCGATCGAGCCCCCCGGCCTCCCCGAGCCGCCGCCGCTCGGCGCCGCCGCGCTGCCGGACGGCACCTTCGCCGGCACCGTCGTGTTCGTCACCGGCGGCGGGACCGGCATCGGGCGGGCCATCGCCGTCGAGTTCGCCCGCCTCGGCGCCGACGTCGTGGTCGCCAGCCGCAAGGCCGAGCACCTCGACGCGGCCCGCGCCGCCCTCGATGGCTTCGTCGGCCGGGTGGAGACCGTCCCCTGCGACATCCGCGACGCCGACCAGATCGCCGCCGCGATCGACCACGCCGAGGCCACCGTCGGCCGGCCCTCGGTGCTCGTCAACAACGCCGCCGCCAACTTCCCGTCGCCGGCCGAGGACCTGTCGCCCAACGCCTGGCGCACCGTGGTCGACATCACCCTCACCGGGACCTACCTCGCGGCCCGCGAGGTGGCCCGCCGCCACCTGGCGGCCGGGACGCCGGCGTCGATCGTGAACGTCGGCGCGTCCTACGCCTGGACCGGCGGGCCGGGCTTCGCCCACTCGGCGGCGGCCAAGGCCGGCGTGAAGAACCTGACCGAGACCCTCGCCGTCGAATGGGGTCCCTACGGCATCGCGGTGAACGGGCTCGTCCCCGGCCTGTTCCCCCACGACGACATGACCGCCGACATCCGCGCCAACCTCGACCGCAACCCCGGCGGCGAGCGCAACCAGCCGGCCTTCCGGGCCGGGCGGCTCCGCGAGCTCGGCTGGGCGGCCACGTTCCTCGCCTCGCCCTACGCCCGCTTCGTGTCCGGCCACACCTTCGTGGTCGACGGCGCCAACTGGCAGCGCCGCTCGCTCACCACCCCCGAGGTCGTCCCGGTCCGCGACCAGCTCGGCCGTCCACCCTTCTCGCTCGGCTAGGCCAGCGGAGGGCGGCAGACGCCGTCGACGACCGCGGCCTCGGCCACCGCGGTGGCCACCAGCTCGGCCACGCGGGTGTCGAACACCGAGGGGATCACGAAGCCGGGGCGGAGCTCGTCGGGCTCGACGGCGGAGGCGATCGCCTCCGCGGCGGCCACCTTCATGTGCTCGGTGATGTCGGTGGCGCCGGCGTCCAGCGCGCCCCGGAAGATGCCGGGGAAGGCGAGCACGTTGTTGATCTGGTTCGGGTAGTCGGACCGGCCGGTGGCCATGACCGCCACCAGGTCTCGGGCCAGCTCGGGGCGGATCTCGGGGTTCGGGTTCGACATGGCGAACACGATCGGGTCCGAGGCCATCTTGCGGAGGTCGTCCGGGGTGACCAGGTCCGGTGCGCTGACGCCGATGAACACGTCGGCCCCGGGCAGCACGTCGGACAGCGAGCCCGAGATCTGCTCGGGGTTGGTGATCTCGGCGAACATCCGCTTGACGTCGTTCAGGTCGGTGCGGCCCCGGTGGATGGCGCCCTGGCGGTCGGTGGCCACCACGTTGCCGACCCCGGCGTTCATCAGGATCTTGGCGATGGCCACGCCGGCCGCGCCGGCGCCGGCGATCACGACCCGGAGGTCGGCCATGGCCTTGCCGACGATCTTCAGCGAGTTCTCCAGGGCGGCGAGGGTGACCACCGCGGTGCCGTGCTGGTCGTCGTGGAAGACCGGGATCGACAGGCGCTGGCGGAGCTGCTCCTCCACCGCGAAGCAGGCCGGGGCGGCGATGTCCTCGAGGTTGATGCCGCCGAAGACCGGGGCGATGCGCTCGACGGTGTCGACGATGACCTGGACCCGCTCCTCGACCGAGGCGACCTCGCCCACGTCGATGCAGATCGGGAACCCGTCGACCCCGGCGAAGTTCTTGAACAGGAGGGCCTTGCCCTCCATCACCGGCAGGGAGGCGGCCGGGCCGATGTCGCCCAGGCCGAGCACGGCGGTGCCGTCGGTGACGATGGCGACGGTGTTCTGCTTGATCGTGAGCTCGTGGACCCGCTCGGGGCGCCGCTCGATCTCGGTGCAGACCCGGGCGACGCCCGGCGTGTAGGCCATCGACAGGTCGTCTCGGTCGTTGACCGGCATCCGGGCCAGGACCTCGATCTTGCCGCCCTGGTGCATGTCGAAGGTGCGGTCGCTGACCGACAGGACCTCGATGCCCTCGAGGTCGGCGATGGCCTGGGCCACCTGCGCGCTGTGCTCCTCGGAGATGCAGTTGACGATCAGGTCCTCGTCGAGGAACTCGTCGCGGGCCTCGAAGCCCTCGAAGGCCACGATGTTGCCGCCCACGTCACCGATGGCCGCGGCGAGCCGGCCGAGGACCCCCGGCTGGTTGTCGAACCGGACCCGGATGGACACGGAGAAGGCGGCAGTGGGCGAGACCATCGTCGTTCGACGCTAGCCGTCCTCCCCCGACGCCCCCCAACCACCTGCGGGCCGCGACGGACGGCCAAGCGATCGCTCAGGTGGAGGCGGGGACGTTCCCGTGGAGCTCGTCGTAGACCGCCTGCACGGCACGGGCCGGGAAGCGACGGTGACCCCCGAGGGTCCGGACGACGGGCAGCTTGCCGGCCTCCGCCCAACGGGTGATCGTCTTTGGGGTGACGCGGAACAGCGCCGCCACCTCACCGGGGGTGAGCATGGGCTCGAGGTCGGGGTGGGGGACACCCATCAGCCGATTTCCTTCCGGGCGGGACGTCGGCCCCGGGCGGGTGGACCGATCGGGCGACACGATACCCGCGGAAGCCGAACGGAGAATGAACCTGGTTCACGGGCGTCGTCCGTCCGGGCCGGCTCGGCCACCCGATCGGGTGGCCGAGCCGGGGGATCAGCCGTAGGGGAACCCCAGGTCCGGCGCCGTGACCAAGGCGTGGACGGCCAGGCCGTGCTCGGCGGCCATCGCGGTGACGGTGCCGCCGCGATCGACCACCGGCACCAGCAGGATCGGCTCGGCCCCGGCCGCTCGCACCACCTCGGCCGCCTCGAGCATCGACACCCCGCGGGTGACCGCGTCCTCGGTGATGGCCACCTTGTCGCCGGGTTCGAGCGCGCCGGCGATGCGACCGCCGCCGCCGTGGTCCTTCACCTCCTTGCGCACGCTGAAGGCCCGGAGGGGCCGCCCCCGCAGCGCCGCCACCGCGGCGATGGTGAACGCCGGTGCGTCTGCGCCCATCGTGAGCCCGCCGACCGCGGTGACCTCCGGGGGCAGGATCTCGAGCGCGGCGTCGGCCACCAGCAGCATCCCCTCGGGCGAGCAGGTGGTCTGCTTGGCGTCGATGAACCACTCGCTGCGCTTGCCCGACTTGAGCACGAAGTCGCCCCGTCGGACCGAGTGGGCCAGCAGGTGCTCGACCAGCGCGGCGTGGGTCATGGGGGGCTCCTCGTGGTCCGGCGTCCGAGGGACGGTAGCGCCGGCGCCGGGCGCCCTCGTCCGACGGCGAGCGGGGGTGGCACACTCGTCGCCGTGACCGTGACCGCGGTGGCCAACCAGAAGGGCGGGGTGGCGAAGACCACCTCGGTCCACGCCCTGGGCGTGGGCCTGGCCGAGCGCGGCCGGCGCGTGCTGCTGGTCGACCTCGACCCGCAGGCCTCGCTCACCTGGGCCTGCGGCGCCGACCCCGACGCCCTCGAGGTGTCGGTGCACGACGTGCTGCTCAAGCGGGCCAAGGCGGCCGATGCGCTGATCGAGCTGACCACGCCCGCGCCCCGTCCCGAGGGCGGCAAGCCGGGCCGGCTCGACCTGTTGCCGTCCACGATCGACCTCGCCGGCACCGAGCTCCACCTGCTCACCCGCACCGGCCGCGAGTACGTGCTCCGCAAGGCGCTCTCCAAGCTGGCCGAGGGCTACGACCACGTGCTGATCGACTGCCCGCCCTCGCTCGGCATCCTCACGATCAACGGCCTCACCGCCGCCGACGAGGTGCTGATCCCGCTCCAGTGCGAGTCGCTCAGCCAGCGCGGCGTCGGCCAGCTCCTCGACACGATCGAGGACGTGCGGGACTACACCAACGAGGACCTCAAGGTGCGCGGCGCCATCGCCACCCTGTTCGACGGCCGCACCAAGCTGGCCCACCAGGTGGTCGACCAGGTCCGAGAGCAGTACGGCATCGAGGTGCTCGAACCGTTCGTGCCGAAGTCGGTCAAGGTGGCCGAGGCCCCGGCCCGGGGTCGCTCGGTGCTCACCCACGCCCCGAAGTCGCGCAGCGCCGAGGCCTACCGGGCCATCGTGGACCAGCTCCTCGCCCGCAAGGGCAAGCGGCGATGACCGAACCGGCCCAGGAGCGGCGGCGGGCGGGCGACCGACGCTCCGGCGAGGACCGGCGGGCCGGCGGCGAGGTGCGCCCGCCGAGCGGCCGCACCGCATCCGGCCGGCGGCGCTCGCTCGACCCCCAGGGCCGCCGAGCCCTGTTCGAGACCCCGGTCAGCGCGGCGCGCGACACGATCCGCTCGGGCACGCCCCGCGAGGGCAAGGCCGCCCTGTTCTCCACCGGCCCCCGCCAGACCGGCACCGTCGTCGTCGAGTGCGGCGGCTGCCAGGCCAAGACCCGCATCAACCTGACCGACCTCGGCCTGCGCTGGCTCACCGGCTCGGTCTGGCTCCCCACCCGCCGCCACGCCCACTGGATGCGCTGCCCCGCCTGCGGCCGCCGCACCTGGTGCCGCGTCGGCTGGCAGGAGTAGCGCCACCGCACCGTCACCCGCCGTGGCCCGACGGGTGGGCGGGCTCAGGCGAAGTGGACGTGGCCGTCGCCGCGCTCGACGCGGCCGATCTCCACGGCCCGCTGGCCCTTGGTGCGGAGCAGGTCGATCGCCCGGTAGGCCTCGTCGGCGGGGACGATCACCACCATGCCGATGCCGAGGTTGAACACCTTGCGCATCTCGTCCTCCGACACCGACCCGGCGTGGCGGATCTCCGAGAAGATCCGAGGCTCCTCCCACGTGCGGGGGTCGACGGTCACGTCGGCGCCCTTGGGCAGCACCCGCTCGAGGTTGCCGGCCAGCCCGCCGCCGGTCACGTGGGCCACCGCCCGCACGTCGACCTGGCGCTGGAGGGCGAGCACCGCCGGCGCGTAGATCACCGAGGGCACGAGGAGCTCCTCGGCCAGGCTGTGGTGGGCGCCGTCGAAGGCCGGGCCGTCGAGCGACCGGCCGGCGGTGGTCAGCAGGACGTGGCGGGCCAGCGAGTAGCCGTTGGAGCGCAGGCCCGGCGAGGGCAGGCCGATCACGACGTCGCCGGCCTTGACGTGCTCGCCGGTGATCAGCTGGTCCCGCTCGGCCACGCCCACCGCGAAGCCCACGAGGTCGAACTCGCCGGGCTCCATGGCCCCGGGGTGCTCGGCCATCTCGCCGCCGATCAGCGCGCAGCCGGCCTGGCGGCAGCCCTCGGCCACGCCCTCGACGAGCTGCTCGATGTGGTCGGGGTCGAGCTTGCCGACGGCGATGTAGTCGAGGAAGAACAGCGGCTCGGCGCCCTGGCACACGAGGTCGTCGACGCACATGGCCACGAGGTCGACGCCGATCGTGTCGAAGCGGTCGGCGGCCTGGGCGATCAGCGCCTTGGTGCCGACGCCGTCGGTGGACGACACGAGCACCGGGTGGCGGAAGCGGTGGTTGGCGAAGCTGAACAGGCCGCCGAAGCCCCCGATGTCGCCGATCACCTCGGGCCGGAACGTCGAACGCACCTTGGCCTTGATGCGCTCGACGGCTTCCTCGCCGGCGGCGATGTCCACGCCGGCGGCCTCGTAGGTCTCACCCATGGTCGGTCCTCGGGGGGTCGGGCGGTCGGGGCGGGTCAGGCGCGCCGGGCGTCGTCGGCCGGCAACGAGGTGCTGAACAGGTCGCCGAGCTCGTGCTCGCCGGGGGTGGGCTCGCAGGCCGCGGTCGGCCCGCCCTCGAGCACCTCCTTGCTCAGCGAGACCGGCACCGGCACCGGGTACCGGCCGGTGAAGCAGGCGTCGCAGAAGCCGGCGCCGGAGGTGCCGGTGGAGGCGATCAGGCGATCGAGGGTGATGAAGGCGAGCGAGTCGACGTTCAGGTAGTCCCGGATCTCGTCGACGGTCAGGTTGTGGGCCAGCAGCTCGGAGCGGCGGCCGGTGTCGATGCCGTAGAAGCAGGGCCACTTGATCGGCGGGCTGGTCAGCCGCAGGTGCACCTCGGTCACCCCCGCCTCGCGCAGCATCTTGACCAGCTGCTTCTGGGTGGTGCCCCGCACGACCGAGTCGTCGACCACCACCACCCGCTTGCCGACCAGGTTCTCCTTGAGCGGGTTGAGCTTCATCCGCACGCCCTTGGCCCGCAGCTCCTGGCTGGGGGCGATGAACGTGCGGCCGATGTAGCGGTTCTTCACCAGGCCCTGGCCGTAGGGGATGCCGCTGGCCCGGGCGTAACCCTCCGCCGCCGGGATGCCGGACTCGGGCACGCCCATGACCATGTCGGCCTCGACCGGCGCCTGCTCGGCCAGCAGCTCGCCCTGGCGGACCCGAGCGTGGTGGACGCTGCGCCCGTAGAGGCGGGTGTCGGGGCGGGCGAAGTAGACGAACTCGAAGACGCAGAGCTTGGGGTCGAGGCGCTCCGGCGGGAACGGCCGCTCCGAGCGGACGCCGCCCTCGTCGATCACCACCATCTCGCCGGGATCGACCTCGCGCACGAAGTGGGCGCCGACCACGTCGAGCGCCGGCGACTCCGACGCGAGCACCCACCCGCCCTCCTCGAGCTTGCCGAGGCAGAGGGGCCGGAAGCCGTTGGGGTCGCGCACGCCGATCACCCGGTGCTCGTCCATGAACACCAGCGAGAACGCCCCCCGGAGGCGGGGCAGCACGGCGGCCACCGCGGCGTCGAGCGACGCTCCGGGCACCACCTCGGGCGCCGCTGCGGCGGGCTCGTCGGCGGCGTGGGTCCCTGCCTCCTCCCGCTCCAGCTCGGCGGCCACCAGCTCGGCGACGAGGTCGGAGTCCGACGCCACCGTCCCCGGCAGCATCCCGGCCTCCTCGGCCAGCTCGGCGGTGTTGACGAGGTTGCCGTTGTGGCCGAGGGCGAACTGGGTCTCGCCCACCGCCCGGTACACCGGCTGGGCGTTGCGCCAGGTGCTCGAGCCGGTGGTGGAGTACCGCGTGTGGCCGATGGCGAGGTCCCCGGTGAGCGGGGCGAGCGTGCGGTCGTCGAACACGTGGGACACGAGGCCCATGTCCTTGACCACCATCACCTCCCGCCGGTCCGACACCGCCATGCCAGCCGACTCCTGGCCGCGGTGCTGGAGGGCGTACAGGCCGAGGTAGGTCAGGTGGGCGACCGGCTGGCCGGGGGCGTAGACCCCGAAGACCCCGCACGCCTCCTTGGGCGAGTCGTCGTCGGCGGCGACGACCGCCGGGCCCGGGGTGGTCACGGGTTCCGAGGACGCGGCCACGGGCGCCAGTCTCGCACGCCGCTCCGCCGCTCCGACCAATCCACCCCCTCCCCCGGGAACGTCGTGCCGAAACCACACCCCACGAACACGCACCCCACGAACGACCTCGGCACGAAGTTCCGCTGGGGGGGCCGGGCGACCGGCCCGATCGACGAGCGGATCAGGCGTGCCAGACGCCGTAGGCGAACAGGTAGCCGAGGCCGTTGGTGGCCCAGTGGAGGGCCATCGGGGCCAGCAGGCTGCCCGAGCGGTGCCGCAGCCACCAGAACCAGACCCCGACCGCCGCGGTCGAGGCGACCGACGCCGCCACCGTCACCCACCCCGGGAGCTGGCCGACGGTCTCCTCGGTGACCGGGTTGACGCCCTGGAGGCCGATGGCCGGGAGGATGTGCCAGAGGCCGAAGGCCAGCGCCGCGAAGCCCACCGCCCGGGCCGGGCCGACCCGCCGCCACAGCACCGCCGGCAGGACGCCCCGGAACGCCACCTCCTCGAGCAGCACCGTCCCGAGCGGGACCCGCACGAAGGCGGCGTAGAGGGTGCGGGCGAAGGACCAGTCGTCGACCCGGTCGTCGCGGAACAGGTCGCGCGTGGCGGGGATCGCCACCCCGATCACGTAGATCACCACCACCGACCCGGCCAGCACGAGGCCCCAGCGCAGCCCCCGCCCCACCGCCGCCCGCCCCAGGCCGAGCTGGCTCCAACTCACGCCGTCGGCCCGGGCGAGGACCAGCAGCGCGGCCACCGCGGCCACCGCCCACGGCACGTACCAGGCCGCCGACACCACCCGGTTGGACACCACGTTGACCACCACGAGCACCGTTACGATCGCCGCGATGGCCGACCAGCCGCGAGCCCGGGCCATGGCCGGCGACGGTAGCGCGCCGGCCGGATCGGGCCACCTCGCCCCTGGCGAGCGCGACCCGTTCATCGACTTCATCCGCGCCTTCTCGCTGCTGGTCGTCGTGGCCTGGCACTGGGTCTTCACGATCATCATCTGGCGCCCCGACGGCCCCCACGCCTCCAACCCGATCGGGTTCACCAAGGGCCTGTTCATCGCCACCTGGCTGTTCCAGGTCATGCCGCTGTTCTTCTTCGTCGGCGGCTTCGCCCACAGCGAGGCGTGGGAGGCCGGCCACGAGAAGGGGCGGTTCCGCACCCCGTTCGGCTTCGCGTGGAGCCGGGCCGGCCAGCTGGCCCGCCCGGCGCTCGCGCTGGCCGCCGGGTGGTGGGCACTCGGCTCGGTCGGCGTGGCCCTGTTCGACCTCCACGGCGTGCCGCGGGCCGTGAAGCTGATCCTCAGCCCGCTCTGGTTCATCGCCGTCTACCTGCTGCTGATCCTCCTGTTCCCGCTCACCCACCGGCTCCACCAGCGCTACGGCGCCCTGGTGCTGGTGTGGGGCGTGGGCATCTCCGTCCTGGTGGACGTGGCCCGCTTCAGCCACGACGTCGCCTGGGCCGGCTGGATCAACATGATCGTGGTCTGGGCCACCTGCCACCAGCTCGGGTACTTCTGGGAACGACTGGTGGCCGCCGGCCGACGGACGGCGTGGGGGATGACGTGGGGCGGCCTGTTCGCCCTCGCCGCGCTGGTCGGCTCGAAGCTCTACCCGGGCTCGATGGTGGGCGTGCCCGGCGAGAAGTTCTCCAACATGGCCCCGCCCACGATCTGCATCCTCGCCCTCCTGCTCTTCCAGGCCGGCGTCGCCCTCCTGATCCGCCCGTGGGTGCTCGACCGCCTCCGCACCTCGCACCGCTGGGCCACCGTCAGCAGCGTCATCAACCGCTTCTCGCTGCCGCTGTTCCTGTTCCACTCGACCGGCATGGCCCTGTGGGCGGCCTTCGGCCACTTCGTCCTCGACAACCAGCAGCTCCGCCGCCCCGACCTCCAGTGGTGGCTCACCCGCCCGATCGCCTTCGTCGGCCCCCTGCTGCTCACGCTCCCGGTGATCTTCCTGCTCGGCCGCCAGTACGTGAAGAAGCCGAGGCGCGGGGCGACGCCCGCCCCCGCCTAACGACCACCCGGGCCCCGACGCCGAGTTGGAGGCCCACGTCACCGCCAGCGTGACACCAAGCCTCCGAGTTCCCGGGCGACGGCCGGCGCTGGCACGCTGGATCGGTGACCGACACGACCGTGGACCGACCGGCCGAAGGCGCCGCCGACGGTCCGCGGTCGCCGACCCCGGGGCGGGCGGCGCTGCGGATCGGGCCCCACGAGGTGTGGCCGCCGGTGGTGCTGGCGCCGATGGCCGGGGTGACCAACGCCCCGTTCCGCGACCTCTGCCGCGGCTACGGGGCCGGGCTGTACGTGAGCGAGATGGTGGCGGCGCGGGGGCTGGTCGAGGGCTCGGAGAAGACCTACCAGCTGGCCCGGTTCGGGCCGAACGAGGCGCCCCGCTCGATCCAGCTCTACGGCACCGACCCGACGGTGATGGGCGAGGCGGTGCGCCGGTTGGTGGGCGACCTCGGGACCCAGCACGTCGACCTCAACTTCGGCTGCCCGGTGCGCAAGGTCACCCGCCACGGCGGGGGCGCCGCCCTCCCCTGGCGCCGCCGGCTCTACCAGGCGGTGGTGGGCGCCGCGGTCCGAGCCGCCGGCGACGTGCCGGTCACCGTCAAGCTCCGCATGGGCCTCGACGACGACCACCTGACCCACCTCGACGCCGGCCCGATCGCCGAGGCCGAGGGCGTGGCCGCCGTGGCGCTGCACGCCCGCACCGCCGAGCAGGCCTACTCCGGCCATGCCCGGTGGGACGCCATCGGCGAGCTCAAGGCGGCGGTCGCCTCGGTGCCGGTGCTCGGCAACGGCGACATCTGGGTGGCGGCCGACGCCCTCGCCATGGTCGAGGCCACGGGCTGCGACGGCGTGGTGGTCGGACGCGGCTGCCTCGGCCGGCCGTGGCTCTTCGCCGACCTCGCCGCCGCGTTCGAGGGGCGGCCCGCCGATCGCCCGCCGACCGTCGGCACCGTCGTGGAGGCGTTGCGGGACCATGCCCGTCGCCTGGTCGAGTGGCACGGCGCCGACGTCGGCATCCGCGACCTCCGCAAGCACGTCGGCTGGTACCTCCAGGGCTACCCGGTCGGCCCGATGGCCCGGAAGGACCTCGTGCTGGCCGACGACCTCGCCTCGTTCGAGGCCCGCCTCGACGAGCTCGACCCCAGCGTGGCCCTCCCGCCCGAATCGGTCGGCCTGCCCCGCGGCCACCAGCACGGCCCCAAGCCGGTCACCGTCCCCGAGGGCTTCTGGCTCGACCGAGACGACCCCCGCCCCCTCGGTGCCGCCGCCGACGCCCTCGCCAGCGGCGGCTGATCTCCGATCGGCGGCGGGGCCGCCCGCTACCGGAGCGGGTCGATGCCGGCGGCGGCGAGGAGGCGGCGGGTGGTGGCGAGCGGGAGGCCGATCACGTTGTCGGGGCTGCCGCGGACCTCCCGCACCAGCACGGCGCCGGCGCCCTGGAGGGCGTAGGCACCGGCCTTGTCGAGCGGCTCGCCGGTGGCGACGTACCAGGCGACGTCGGCGTCGGCCAGGTCCTCGAACACCACGTCGGTGACCACCACCTCGACGTCGAGCGACGTGGCGGCACCGACCACCACCGCCGGGTCGGCCGAACGGGGCGCCACCGTCCGACGCCGGGCGACGGCCACGCCGGTCAGCACGCGATGGGTCCGACCCGAGAGCCGACGCAGCATGCGGGCGGCGTCGGCGCCGTCGACCGGCTTGCCGAGCACCTCGAGGTCGATGGTCACGACGGTGTCGGCGCCAACGACCACCACGTCGGGCTCGGGCGCCGCCGCCAGCCCGGCCCGCGCCTTGTCGACCGCCAGCCGCCGCACGAGATCGGCCGGCCGCTCCCCCGCCCGCATCGTCTCGTCGACATCGGCAACCCGCACCTCGAACGGTGCCCCGAGTCGCCCGAGCAGCTCGTGCCGCCGCGGCGACGCCGAGGCGAGCACGAGCGTCGGGGCGGGACCGGGCATCGGGCGCGTGATGCGTTTCAGCCCTGGACGGTGCCGGCGCCGAGGGCGTCGGGGAGGCGGTTCCGCCACGCCGCCGTGAGGTCGGCGACCGGGAGGTCGACCAGCGCCTCGCCCTCGCTGCCGCTCACGCGGAAGGCGTCGCCACCGGCGCGGCCGAGCGTTGCCACCGCAACGCCGCCCTGCTCGGCTCGGGCTCGCACCTCGGCTTCGGCGGCCGCCGGCACCGACAGCACGACCCGGGACGATGCCTCGGAGAACAGGTGGGCCACCGACGGCACGACGGCCTCGACCCCCATGCCCGATCGCGCCGACAGCTCGGCCAGCGCCACCCCGAGCCCGCCGGCGGCGACGTCGTGGAGGCCGCCGGGCACCCCGTCGACGACCAGGCCCCGCACGAGGTCGGCCACCGCGGTGTGGGCCCGCAGGTCGAGCGGCGGCAGCTCGCCGCCCCGCTCGTCACGGGCCCAGGCCACCGCCGAGCCGGCCAGCGACGGCGCCGGGCCGACCAGGTCGTCGCCGAGCAGCAGCAGCACCTCGCCGTCGGCGGTGGTGACCCCGGGGGGCCGCCGCTCAAGCCGGTCGACCACGCCGAGCAGCCCGATCACCGGCGTGGGGTCGATGTCGACGCCCTTGGACTCGTTGTAGAGGCTGACGTTGCCGCCCACGACGGGGAGCCCGAGGGCCGAGCACGCCTCGGCCATCCCGTCGATCGCCTCGGAGAGCTGCCACATCACCTCGGGGTGCTCGGGGTTGCCGAAGTTGAGGCAGTTGACGACGGCGATCGGGCGGGCGCCCACGCAGGCCAGGTTGAGCACGCTCTCGGCCACCGTGGCCGCCGTGCCGGCCCGCGGGTCCACCGCGCACCAGCGGTGGTTGCCGTCGGTGGTGAGGGCGAGGCCGCGGCCGGTGTCGGCCCCGGAGGTGGGGTGCTTGAGGCGCAGCACCACGGCGTCGCCGCCCGGGCCCTCGACCGTGTTGAGGAAGAGCTGGTGGTCGTACTGCGAGGAGACCCAGCGGGTGTCGTAGAGCAGGTCCACCAGGGCCGCCTGGGCCTCCGCCGCCGACGGACCGGTCGGGGCGGCGGACCGGCGAGCGGCGAGGTCGGCCGGCTCGGCCATCGGGCGGTCGTAGAGGGGGGCGGCGTCGTGCAGGCTCGACGCCGGCACCGCGGCGAGCACCTCGCCGTCGAACCCGTCCACGATGCGCAACCAGCCCACGCCGGCCTCGTCGGGATCGGTGACGCGGCCCACCACCGTGGCCCGGACCTCCCATCGGGCGCAGAGCCGCAGCACCTCGTCCACCCCCTCGGGGGTGACGATGGCGAGCATGCGCTCCTGGGACTCGGAGGTCATGACCTCGAACGGCTCCATGCCGTCCTCGCGGCGGGGCACGGCGGACACGTCGAAGTCCATGCCCATCTTCCCGTTCGCGGCGGTCTCGCTCGCCGCGCAGGTGAGCCCGGCGCCGCCGAGGTCCTGGATGCCCACCACCAGCCCGGCGTCGAGCAGGGCGAGGCACGCCTCGATGAGCCGCTTCTCCTCGAACGGGTCGCCCACCTGGACCGCGGGGCGCTTGTCCTCGCTGCCCTCCTCGAAGCCGGCCGACGCCAGCACGCTCACGCCGCCGATGCCGTCGCGGCCGGTGGCCGAGCCGAGCAGCACGGCCAGGTTGCCGGTGCCGGTGGCCTTGGCCAGCACGAGGCGCTCCACCGGCAGCGTGCCGAGGCAGAGGACGTTGACCAGCGGGTTGCCGCGGTAGCACTCGTCGAACACCACCTCGCCGCCCACCGTGGGCACGCCCACCGAGTTGCCGTAGCCCGAGATCCCCGAGACGACGCCCTCGGCCACCCAGCGGCTGCGAGGGTCCTCGAGCGGGCCGAACCGCAACGGATCCATGAGCGCGATCGGACGAGCGCCCATCGTGAAGATGTCCCGCAGGATCCCCCCCGCCCCGGTGGCCGCTCCTTGGTAGGGCTCGATGAAGGAGGGGTGGTTGTGGCTCTCGATGCGGATGGCGGCGGCGATGCCGTCGCCCACGTCCATCACGCCGGCGTTCTCGCCGGGACCGACCAGCACGCCCTCGCCGGTGGTGGGCAGGCGCTTGAGGTGGATCCGCGACGACTTGTACGAGCAGTGCTCGGACCACATCACCGAGTACATCGACAGCTCGAGGCGGTTCGGCTCCCGGCCGAGGATGTCGACGATGTCGCCGAGCTCCTCGTCGGTCAGCCCGAGCGCCCGGTGGATCGGCTCGGCGGCGGGGTCGGTCACGGGCGCCGATCGTACCGGTGCGCCCTCCGGCCCCCGAACGGGCGGCGCCCGGCGAGCGGGGCCGTCCGATCCGGCTCAGGCGCTCGGGGCCGGGACCTCGACGACGACCGAGGTGGCCTTGACCGACGCGGTGGCGATCATGCCGGGGACCAACCCGAGGTCGTCCACCGCCTCCGCGGTGAGCAACGAGACCACCCGGTGGGGCCCGGCCTGGAGCTCGACCTGGGCCACCAGGCCGTCGACCACCACCTTGGTGACCAGGCCGGTGAAGCGGTTGCGGGCCGAGCGGGCCACCGCCGGTGGCGGCTCGGCGGCGCCGGCGTGGGCGGCGAGGTACCGGGCGAGGTCGGCGCCGTCCACGTAGCGCCGGTCGCGCTCGTCGCGTCCGCCGGCCACCTCGCCCCGGTCGACCAGGCGCCGGACCGTGTCCGCGCTGGTGCCGAGCAGGTCGGCGGCCCGACCCACCGCCAGGCGCACGGGTTCGGCCTCCGATGCCACGTCGTGGACCGTACCCCTCGCCGCTCGATCGACCGTCGTCTCCGGGCCGGTCCGTCGGCGGCGAGCCGCCTCCGGCCACCGGTGAGTTGCCAGCAATCCGACCGCCGATTGATCAGAAATGATGAAGCGGTTGGATCTTGACGTCATCGCCTGACTTGTTCGGGTCGAACGGAAATGGTTGGCTAAGGGAATGGCCCCCAAGAAGAAGAACCGAACCATGTCAGATGAGCACAAGGCGGCGCTCGCAGAAGGCCGGGCCCAGGGTCGCGCCGTTCGCGCATACCTGGAAGCGCTCGCCGCCAACAAGCCGAAGCGAGGGCGCAAGCGCACCCCCGATTCGATCAACAAGCGCTTGGCCTCGATCGCCGAGCAGATCCCCACCGCCGATCCGTTCGCCCTCCTCCAGCTCACCCAGGACCAGCTCGACCTCGAGGCCGAGCTCGAGTCGCTCGGCGGGCCCGTGGTCGATCTCGGCGCCCTCGAGGCCGAGTTCATCGCCGCCGCCGGCCCCTACGCCGCCCGCAAGGGCCTGTCCTACGCCGCCTTCCGGGCGGTGGGCGTGTCGCCCACCGTGCTGGGCAAGGCCGGCATCAAGCGCGGCGCCTGAGCCCGCCCTCGTCCCGCCGTGCGCCGAGCCGCCTCCGAGCGGCCGGCGCCGGTGGGCCGGGCGACGCCGAGGCGCCGCTCAGACCGAGGCGCCGCTGGCCGCGTCGAGCAGCGAGTGCAGCAGCGGCAGCCCGTCGGCGGAACCCAACAGGTCGCTGCTGGCCCGCTCGGGGTGTGGCATCAACCCGACCACGTTGCGACCCTCGCTGGTGATTCCGGCGATGTCGTCCACCGATCCATTCGGATTGTCGACGTAGCGCAACACCACCCGATCCTCGGCCCGCAGCTCGGCCAGCGTCTCGGGTGAACAGGTGTAGTTGCCCTCGAAATGGTTGATCGGCACCCGCAGGACCGCACCCACCTCCGTGCCGCCGGTCAACACCGAACGGGTGCTCTCGACCCGAAGTTCGGCCATCTCGCAGAGGAACTTGAGGCCGCGGTTCTTCTGGAGCGCCCCGGGGAGCAACCCGGCCTCAGTAAGGACCTGGAAGCCGTTGCAGATGCCGACGACCGGTCCGCCGGACGCCGCGAACTCGACCACTGCGCCCATCACCGGCGAGAACCGGGCGATGGCGCCGGGCCGCAGGTAGTCGCCGTGGGCGAACCCGCCCGGCACCACGACCGCGTCAACCGCCCCGACGGTGGCGTCGCCGTGCCAGAGGATCTCGGCGTCGCCGCCGAGGGCCCGGACCGCCTCGACCACGTCGAGCTCGCAGTTCGACCCGGGGAACAGGACCACCCCCACCCGCGGCGCCACGATCAGGCTCCCGCGGGCGCCGCGTCGAGCGCGGCGACCGTGACCGTGACGTCCTCGATCACCGGGTTGGTGAGGAACCGACGGCACAGGTCGTCCACCTCACCGCGGGCGGCCGCTTCGTCGGCCGCCTCGAGGTCGAACCGGATCGACTTGCCGACCCGCACGCCTCGGACCCCGTCGAAGCCCAGGTGGGGCAACGACCGCTCGATGGTGGCGCCTTGCGGGTCGGCCACCCCCTCCCGGAGCGACACCTCGACCTGCACGGAGAACCACATGCCGGCCATCGTCGCACACCGCCCGACCCCCCAACTCCAACACGGCACCGAAGGAGGGCGCCTGGGTCGGATTCGGTGCCGAGTTGGCGCGGGTCAGGCGGCGGTGACGCCCGGCCAGCTCGCGAAGGAGCGGCCGGTGATGCGCTCGTAGCCCTCGACGTACCGGGCGCGGGTGGCGGCCACCACCTCGGCGGGCAGCGGGGGCGGGGGCGGCGTCTTGCCCCAGCCGGTCTCCTCGAGGAAGTCCCGAAGCGGCTGCTTGTCGAACGACGGCGGCGTGGTGCCCGGCGCCCAGGTCTCCGCCGCCCAGTAGCGCGAGGAGTCCGGGGTGAGCACCTCGTCGGCCACCACCAGCTCGCCGTCGACCAGGCCCAGCTCGAACTTGGTGTCGGCCAGCAGGATCCCCCGCTCCGCCGCCCACTCGGCCCCCCGCCGGTAGAGGTCGAGGGAGAGGTCCCGGGCCCGCCCGGCCAGCTCGGCGCCGACGAGGTCGACCGCCTGGGCGTAGCTGATGTTCTCGTCGTGGAGGCCCTGCTCGGCCTTGGTGGACGGCGTGAACACCGGCTCGGGGAGGCGGTCGGACTCCTGGAGGCCCGCGGGGAGCGGCTCGCCGTTCATCGTCCCCGACGTCCGGTACTCCTTCCACGCCGAGCCGGTGATGTAGCCCCGCACGATGCACTCGATCGACAGCATCTCGGCCTTGCGGCAGAGCATGACCCGGCCGGCGAGATCGGGGTCGGGGTCGGCCACCGGCACGTCGGCCAGGTCGGTGGAGAGCAGGTGGCTGGGCACGTCGGCGAACTGCTCGAACCAGAACGCCGACATCGCGGTGAGCACGCGGCCCTTGTCCGGGATCGGCTCGGCCATCACCACGTCGAAGGCCGACATCCGGTCCGAGGTGACCATCAGCAGCCGGCCGTCGCCGGCGTCGTAGATGTCGCGGACCTTGCCGGTGGAGAGGTGGGGCAGATCGATGGTGGGCACCCGGGGAACCTACCCGCACCCGTCCCGGCGACGGGCGCCCGTTCGGTGCCCCAGGGGCGGCCGGGCCAGGCCTCGCCTCAGAGGATGGCGCCCGGGCGGTACCCCGCCGCCTCGGGATCGGCGGCCACCAGCTCGGCCACCTCGGAGACGAACGCGCCCACCTGGGCGGGCGCAGCGCCGACGAAGGCCAGCGGATCGGCGGCCACCGCCCGGATCGCCCCCTCGTCGAGGCCGAGGCGCGGATCGGCCCCCAGGCGGGCGAACAGGTCGTTGCCGGCGCTGCCCTGCTCGCGCATGGCGAGGGCGACGGCGACGGCGTGCTCCTTGATCGCCTCGTGGGCCGCCTCCCGCCCCACCCCGGCCCGCACCGCGGCCATCAGCACCTTGGTGGTGGCGAGGAACGGGAGGTAGCGGTCGAGCTCCCGAGCGATCACCGCCGGGTAGGCGCCGAACTCGTCCAGCACGGTGAGGAACGTCTCGAACAGGCCGTCGATCGCGTAGAAGGCGTCGGGCAGGGCGACGCGGCGCACCACCGAGTCGCTCACGTCGCCCTCGTTCCACTGCCCGCCCGAGAGGTGGGCGACCATCGTGAGGTGGCCGGCGAGGACCGCCGCGAAGCCGCACACCCGCTCGCAGGACCGGGAGTTCATCTTGTGGGGCATGGCCGACGAGCCGACCTGGCCCGGCTTGAACCCCTCGGTGACCAGCTCCTGGCCCGCCATCAGCCGCAGCGTGGTGGCGAAGCTGGCCGGACCGGCCGCCACCTGCACGAGGGTGGCCACCACCTCGAGGTCGAGCGAGCGGGGGTACACCTGGCTGACGTTGGTCAGGCGGTGCTCGAAGCCGAGGTGGCCGGCCACCGCCTCCTCGAGCTGCTCGACCGCCTCGGGCGAACCCAACAGGTCGAGCATGTCCTGCTGGGTGCCCACCGGCCCCTTGATCCCTCGCAGGGGATAGGCGGCCAGCAGGTCGTCGAGCCGCCGCAACGCCACCAGCAGCTCCTGGCCGGCGTTGGCGAACCGCTTGCCGAGCGTGGTGGCCTGGGCGGGGACGTTGTGGCTGCGCCCGGCCACCACCAGCGAGGCGTGCTCGGCGGCCCGCTCGGCGAGCCGGGCGAGGGTGGCGAGGACCCGGCAGCGCACCAGCACGAGCGCATCGCGCACCTGGAGCTGCTCGACGTTCTCGGTCAGGTCTCGGGAGGTCATCCCCTTGTGGATGTGCTCGTGGCCGGCCAGCGCCGAGAACTCCTCGATGCGGGCCTTCACGTCGTGGCGGGTCACCCGCTCGCGCTCGGCGATCGAGGGGAGATCGACCTGGTCCACCACCGCCTCGTAGTCGGCCACCACCCCCTCGGGAACGGCGACGCCCAGCTCCTGCTGGGCCCGCAGCACCGCCAGCCACAGCCGCCGCTCGAGCACGACCTTGCCCTCCGCCGACCACAGGCCGACCATCGCCGGGCTCGCATACCGGTCGGCCAGGACGTTGGGCGTGCTCGTCACCCGGCGATCCTACGACCCGGGGTCCTTCAGATCGGAGCCCGCCGGCCGATCAGACACCCGACCGTCGAGCCGCACCCCACCCCAGGAGGACGGGTTGAGCACCCACTGCCGCCGCCACGTCGAGGAGCTCGCCGCCGGCCGCTGCCGCACCTGCCAGCACGGGTACTGCGTCCGCTGCCTCGTCTACGCGTTCGGGCCATCCAAGCCGCCGTACTGCGTCAACTGCGCGATCCACGCGGCCGGGGTCCGCACCCGCGGGATGCCGGCCCGCGCCCTCGCCGTGCCCACCGCCGGCCTCGTGGGCGACGGCGACCCGGGCGGGCCCGGGCCGGTGGCGCCGATGGACAAGCGCACCGAGCGGGCCTACCGGCGCGCCGAGAAGGCGGCGGCCAAGGCGGCGGCGCGCGCCGCCCGGAAGGCGCGCGTCCCCGACGGCGCGGCGCTGGCCGAGGCGATCCGTCCGCAGGCCGACCCGACGTCGAGCCAGGTGCCGGCGCCGTCGCTGCTCCGTGCGGTGCAGTCCGCCACCCACCGCCGGGGCGACGGGGACTGACGAACCGCCCGCCCGCCGGTCAGCTGACCGCGGCGCGGGCCTCCCGATCTGCGGCCAGCGCGTCCACCAGCCCCGGGTCGGTGACCGCGAGGATCTGCACCGCCAGCAGGGCGGCGTTCACCGCGCCGTCCACCGCCACGGTGGCCACCGGGATCCCCCGCGGCATCTGCACCGTGGCGTAGAGGGCGTCCACCCCGTTGAGCGCCCCGCCGGAGAGCGGGAGGCCGATCACCGGCAGCGTGGTGTTGGCGGCGCAGGCACCGGCCAGGTGGGCGGCCATGCCGGCGGCGGCGATGATCGACGAGTAGCCGGCGTCGCGGGCCCCGCCGACGAACTCGGCGACCTTGGCCGGCGTGCGGTGGGCGGACATGACGTGCAGGTCGGCCTGGACGCCGAATCCGGCCAGGGTCTCGGCCGCGGGCTCGACCTTGGCCCGGTCGTTCGGCGATCCCATCAGGATCGCCACCTTGTGCTCGCTCATCGGGCGCTGCTCCTCGGAGGGGGTGGACCCCGGGACGGTAGCCGCCGCCGTTCGGCCGTCTCGGCGCCGCCCGGCCTGCTGGCTGCCGATCAGCCGGGGGCGATGTCGGTGCGGTGGTGCTCGCCCGGCCAGGACAGCTCGGCCAGCGCGCCGTAGGCCCGCTGGCGGGCGGTGGCCACGTCCGGGCCGATCCCGATCACGTCGAGCACCCGGCCGCCGGCGGTCCGCAGCTCGCCGGTGGCCCGATCGGCGCCCACGCCGGCGCCCAGGACGGTCACGCCCTCGTGGCCCCGGGCGGCGTCGAGCCCGCCGATCGGGTCACCGGTCCGCGGCGCCACCGGGTAGCCCTCGGCGCAGGCCACCACCAGCACCGCGGCGTCGTCGGAGAACGTGGGCGCCGGGCCCTTGGTGAGGTCGCCGTCGGCCGCCGCGGCCAGGAGGGCGGCGAGATCGGAGGTCATCCGCAGCAGGACCGGCTGGGAGTCCGGGTCGCCGAACCGCACGTTGTACTCGATCAGCTTGGGCCCCTCGGCGGTGAGCATCAGGCCGACGTACAGGCACCCCCGGTACTCGATCCCGCGCTGGCGCAGCTCGGCCAGCACGGGCTGCACGAAGACCCGGTTCACCTCCTCCTCGAACCCCTCGTCCACGAAGGGCAGCGGCGACCAGGCGCCGATGCCCCCGGTGTTGGGCCCGACGTCGCCGTCGCCCACCCGCTTGACGTCCTGGGCCGCCGGCAGGCAGACCGACCGCTCGCCGTCGCAGATGGCGAACACGGAGACCTCGGTGCCCACCAGGCCCTCCTCGATCACCACCTGGCGCCCGGCCTCGCCGAAGGTCCGGCCCCGCAGCTTCGACTCGACGTCGGTGGCGGCGTCGGCGGGCGAGTCGGTGACGAGCACGCCCTTGCCGGCGGCCAGCCCGTCGGTCTTGACCACGAACGGCGGGTGCATCCCGCCGAGGTAGTCGAGCGCCTCGTCGAGCTGGTCGTGGGTGAAGGACCGCCACGCCGCGGTGGGCACGCCGGCCTCCTGGGCGATCAGCTTCATGTACGCCTTCGACCCCTCGAGCTGGGCGCCTTCGAGCCCCGGCCCGAACACGCGGACGCCCCGGTGGCGGAGCCGATCGGCGTGACCCGCCACCAGCGGCTGCTCGGGGCCGAACACCACGAGGTCGACGTCGCCGGCCTCGACCAGCTCCTCGACCGGCGTGGCCACCGAGCCCGGGATCAGCGGGTTGCCCGGGGTGACGACCACCTCGGCGTGGCGCCCGAGCACCAGCGCGAGGCCGTGCTCCCGACCGCCGGATCCGACGACGACGACCTTCATGGCGACCCTCCCGGGCTCAGGCGGTGCGGTGGACGAACTGCTCGCGGCCGGGGCCGACGCCCACCAGGGTGACCGGCACCCCGACCTGCTCCTCGAGGAAGGCGAGGTAGGCCTCGGCCTCCGGCGGGAGCTGGTGGGTCTCGGTGATCGAGCTGAGCGGCGTGGACCAGCCCGGCAGCTCCTCGTAGATCGGGACGGCGGCGTGCAGGTCGCTCTGGTGGTACGGCAGGTGGGTCACCCGCTCGCCCCGCACGTCGTAGGCGGTGCACACCTTCACGGTGGCCAGCCCGTCGAGGATGTCGAGCTTGGTGATGGCCAGCTCCGACAGCGAGTTGAGCCGCACCGCCTGGCGCAGCATCACCGCGTCGAACCAGCCCGGCCGACGGCGCCGGCCCGAGTTGGTGCCGTACTCCCGGCCGACGTTCACGAAGTGGTCGCCGAGGGCGATCTCGGCCTCGTCGGCCAGCTCGCGGTCCTTGCCGCCGACCGCCTCGCCCGAGATGGCCAGCTCGGTGGGGAACGGGCCGGTGCCCACGCGGGTGACGTAGGCCTTGGCCACGCCGATGACCCGATCGATGTAGCGGGGCCCGACGCCGGCCCCGGTGCACACGCCGCCGGCCACCGGGTTGGAGGAGGTGACGAACGGGTAGGTGCCGTGGTCGAGGTCGAGGAAGGTGGCCTGCGCCCCCTCGAACAGCACGTGCTCGCCGCGCTCGAGGCACTCGTGCACGTAGGAGACCGTGTCCGCGATGTGGGGGGCGAGGCGCGGCGCGCACACGTCGAGGTACTCGTCGGCGATCTCGTCGGGGTCGAGCGGGAGCTGGTTGAACACCTTGGCGAGGACCGCGTTCTTCTCCTTGGCCAGCACCTCGAGCTTGGCCCGGAAGATCTTCGGGTCGAGCAGGTCCTGGACCCGCAGGCCCACCCGCGACGCCTTGTCCGCGTAGGTGGGGCCGATCCCCCGCTTGGTGGTGCCCAGCTTGCGGGACCCGAGGCGGCGCTCGATCAGGCGGTCGAGCTCCTGGTGGTACGGGAGGATCAGGTGGGCGTTACCGCTCACCTTGAGGCGGGACGGGTCCACGCCCTTGCCGGTAAGCATGTCCATCTCGGCCAGCAGGACGCGCGGATCCACCACCACGCCGTTGCCGATCACCGGGGTGATGTGGTCGTAGAGGATCCCGCTGGGACAGAGCTGGAGGGCGAAGCTCTCGCCGTTCACCACCAGGGTGTGGCCGGCGTTGTGGCCGCCCTGG
>WBZU01000622.1_pt1 | contig 29582 bp, 24 predicted proteins | sample 5204311 | NCBI WGS metagenome assembly WBZU01 (sample SAMN12344359, study PRJNA552823) | activated sludge metagenome | biome: Activated sludge suspended growth; feature: Nitrification reactor; material: Wastewater; isolation source: activated sludge from nitrification reactor of wastewater...
CCAAAGGACGATCCAATCCTCGCCTGGTCAAGCGACGAACCAAGCAGCATTTGGCCCGCAAAGGCAACGAGCCACTCAATCTGCGTCACAATTGGGCGCCGGAAATTGCAAAGTGAACAGCATTGGGGACAGACCACAATATATTTCCAGGACTCACTCGAACCCATATCCAAACTCCCCGCCCTCAACCTTCACATGCACCCGCTCAATCGGCTTGCCTTCCATCATGCGTTTCAGGAATTCTTCGCTAATCCGCGGCAGCACGGTGTTGGTAAGTATGGCGTCAATCATGCGCCCACCGCTTTCCAGTTCGGTGCAGCGGCTGGCGATGAGCTTGACTACCTCTTCGTCAAAGGTGAAGGGCACCTTATGGTTATCGCGGATGCGCCTTTCGATGCGGCCTAGCTGTAGGCGGGCGATGGCGCCGATCATCGCGTCGTTGAGCGGGTAGTAGGGGATCACAACCAGCCGGCCCAGGAGCGCTGGCGGGAACACCTTCAATAGAGGCTCTCGTAGCGCCTTGGCGATGCCTTCGGCATCGGGCATCAGCTCGGGGTCCTTGCACAGGCTCGTTATGAGATCGGTGCCGGCGTTGGTCGTAAGCAGGATCAGGGTGTTCTTGAAGTCGATTACCCGGCCCTCTCCGTCTTCCATCCAGCCCTTGTCGAAAACCTGGAAGAAGATCTCATGCACGTCCGGATGTGCTTTTTCGACCTCGTCCAGCAGCACCACGGAATAGGGCCGGCGCCGCACTGCTTCGGTCAGCACACCGCCTTCGCCGTATCCGACATACCCTGGCGGCGCGCCCTTCAGGGTGGAGACGGTGTGCGCCTCCTGATACTCGCTCATGTTGATGGTGATGACGTTCTGCTCGCCACCGTAGAGTACTTCCGCCAGAGCTAGTGCGGTCTCCGTCTTACCAACGCCAGAGGTGCCTGCCAGCATGAAAACGCCAATCGGCTTGTTGGGGTTGTCGAGTTTTGCCCGTGAGGTCTGGATACGCCGGGCGATCATGTCCAGAGCATGACGCTGGCCGATGATGCGCTGTTCCAGGGTATCGGCGAGCTTGAGGATGGCCTCGACCTCGTTTTTCACCATACGTCCAACGGGGATTCCCGTCCAGCCCTCAACCACCGCGGCAACTGCCTGCTGATCCACGGAAGGCAGGATCAAGGGACGCTCTCCCTGCAATTCGTGAAGCTCGGCCTGCAGACCTTTGAGTTCTCCAAGCAGGTCTTCGCGCTCGGTGTCGCCTGTGTGAGATACCGCGGCAGATGGTGCGCCCGGCTCCTCGCTCGTCACTGCGGTTTCCGGCGTAGCTTCTTCCGCTACTGCTTCTTCCGGCGCGCCGGTGGCGCCTTCCACCTTGCCGGTACTGGCGCGCAGCTTGCCGCGGATGTCCAGAATTTTGTCGACCAGCCCTTTTTCCTTCTCCCAGCGCACTTCGAGCTCGGCGAGGCGCGCCTTTTCTGCGGCGAGTTTCTCGTGGGCCACCGATTCGCGCTCACCTGTATCAATACCGACGATATTCTCGCGACCAATGATCTCCAGCTCAGTGTCCAGGGCCTGAATACGCTTGCGGCTGTCGTCGACCTCGGGCGGCACGGCGTGTTGGCTGATGGCCACCCTTGCACAAGCAGTGTCGAGTAGGCTTACCGACTTGTCAGGAAGCTGTCGCGCCGGAATGTAGCGATGGGAGAGCTTGACTGCTGCCTCCAGCGCTTCGTCCAGCACCTGGACACGATGATGCTTTTCCATGGTGGAAGCGACACCGCGCATCATGAGAATGGCTTTCTCTTCTGATGGCTCGGAAACCTGCACAACTTGGAACCGGCGGGTCAGCGCGGGATCCTTCTCGATATGCTTTTTGTATTCCGCCCAAGTGGTGGCGGCGACAGTGCGCAGCGTGCCACGGGCGAGCGCTGGCTTAAGCAGGTTTGCTGCATCGCCGGTACCGGCCGCGCCTCCTGCGCCAACCAGGGTATGGGCCTCATCGATAAACAGAATGATAGGTTTCGCCGAGGCTTGCACCTCCTCGATCACGGAACGCAGGCGCTGCTCGAATTCACCCTTCATGCTGGCTCCCGCCTGCAACAGGCCTACGTCCAGGGTACGCAGGGTGACATCCTTGAGCGGAGGTGGCACGTCGCCGCAAGCGATCTTCTGCGCGAAGCCTTCCACCACGGCGGTCTTGCCTACGCCCGCCTCGCCGGTGAGAATTGGGTTGTTCTGCCGCCGCCGCATCAGGATATCAATAACCTGGCGAATTTCTTCGTCTCGGCCGACGATGGGGTCAAGCTTGCCGTTACGGGCCTGCTCGGTCAGATCCACCGTGAAGCGTTTCAGCGCTTCTTCCTTGCCCATCTGGGCTGGAGCAATTGCGCCAGTCGCTTCTCCCGGCGCCGCACCCAAACCCGAGCCGTCGTTGGCACGTAGGGCATCTTCTGGCGATCCGTCGACGATCTTGGCGAAGCTTTCAGCGAGATCATCAACTTTGATCCGCTCGAACTGGCGCGAGATATTGAAAAACGGATTGCGCAAGCTGCCCGTCTTGAGCAATGCGATAACGAGATGACCGGTGCGAACCTGCGTATCGCCGAACATCAGGGTGGCATAGAGCCAGCCCCATTGCACGGCATTTGCGACATGCTCGGAGATGTCGGAAATGGAAGTCGCACCCCTCGGCAGCCGATCCAGCGCAGCAGTAATATCCTTCGCCAATATAGCGCTGTCGATGCCGAAATGGCGAACTATTCGGTGCAGATCGGAGTCTTGAGTCTGAATAATCTGCGACACCCAATGCTCCAACTCCACATAGGGGTTGCCCCGCAATTTGCAGAACACGGTGGCCCCCTCGACCGCCTTGTAGCCGAGGCTGTTCAACTTTCCGAAAAGCGCTACGCGACTGATTTCAGCCATATCTTCTCCTGCTGTCTTGTGGTTCCCATGTTTTGACGCCATCCGTCCACTGCTCTGGCTCCAGTGTCAAGTCAGCCGCATCCTGCTTACGCCTATACTTTCCCATCCACGAGTTCCAGCCCAGTCTTCCGTCTCCAGATAGGCGCAAACGTGGGACCTCGGCCTGAGCCAAGACCAGGCGGACATCCCATTCCAGTTCCATGCTGAGATACTGCCGAACCAAGGCGACCAGCCTAGGCAAGGTCCGGCCGCAAGGAAGAAAATCCTCGTATTGCGCCAGCGTGACTGGGCCAAGGTGGATACGAAATTTGTGCTGGCGATCCCACACACTTTTTCCTACGACGAAACCGACGCCCAAGCTGCCGGCAGAACCTTCCGCGCCAAGACGAGAGCGCTCGGCGTTGGGAAGACGTAACCAATGGCCGACAAATTCCTCAACGCGCACTGGCAGGCGAAAATAGCCTGCCAGCAGCGACTCCAAACCGTCCCGGTTGCGAATCTGGCGCGAAAACCACCCTGCATAGAAATATTTGACGTGGTCGCCAACGGCGTCTCGGTGCTGCAGCCGTGGGCTACCCAGGCCCGCAAGTGCGCCTACATATATGGAAAATCTGTCATCCTCCGGTCTGTCCAGGCTCACGGTCGGCTGAGCCTGTGCCCACGCGCGGTAGAACATCAGCAAGAAGCGATGGTGAAAAAGGTCCAGGAAGCGCGCAAAAGTCCGATCACCGGCATGCAGCAACCGATCTCTGGCGTACTCTGTCAGGTAGAGCGGGAATGGGCCATTTGGGCCAAGTAGCCCAAAAAAACGCTGAAGCAGCCTGGGCGGATGACCATCGGCGGACTGCGCGAATGTCGATAGCGCTGCGGGCGCGAAGTCGAGGGCTGGCTCTTGCCCCAAACGCAGCGGCTCGTCCACGGGACGCTGCGCCATACCCAAGCGCGGCTTCAGTTGATGCAGGCACTCGACTCGACGCAATGTCTGGAAAAAGTCGTGCGACCACGGCTCAGTCTCCAAAGCGTGGTACAGCGCGCTAATTTCGTCCTCGGTTACCGTTGTTTGGCTTGGACTTTCATTGAGCGATGAATTCATGGGCGCCTCAAATTATTGCCTTGGCCCCGAGCCGGGGAGCCCAGCGCATAATTTCGCCGCGCGAACCTGAGCGCAACACCGTTTCGGTAAAGGAGTTCAGCGAAACATGCCGCGCCAGGAAGCGCTCCATAACTGCGCCAAAGAGAAACGCGCTACCTCCCTGAAAGGCAAGCTCATCTACCTCCAGGGTGATCTCAAGGCCGCGCCCAAACGCTATCGGCCCTGGCACCGGAAAACGGCGCACTGTCGGACGCACTCTGATGGAACGCACACCATCAATCTGCTTGTGCATACCCGCCTCGACCCCAGGGTCGTACAGCCCCAGCATCTCTCGTAGTGCCGCTGCACCATGGTCGAGGCCAGTGACTACCGAACGGTCCTCTAACGAGAGGTAATTCAGCGACAGGTGACTGACGGCAAGCCATGCCCGACCACCCTCCCGCTCCGGGGAAGCCGGTTTGGAAGGCCCCTTCAGGCAGCGAATAGCCAGAACCGGTGCAGCAGACTCCAACGTAAAGTCAGTCTTGCCTCCACCCAAGGGCATCAGCAACGGTAGGTCGCGATTCGTACAGGTGGCACTGACTGCAACTTGGCGCAGGTCGCTGCGAAAAGGAGCCTCTTGCGGATCAACCAATGACAGGAATACCTCCGAACCCACGTAGCTGGAGCGAAACCCCGTTCTCTTCTGCTGCGCTGAAAGCATTCTCGGCTGCCGCTGAATCATGTAATAAGCCGAATAGTCGGACTCCTCGGTGTGGCTCGCTGCGTAGAAGGGCAGGAACGTCTGCTCACTTTCTGCGCCAACTCCATAACCACGAACTTCCGTCAATTCATGGATTTCGAAGTCCATTGGGCGCGTCCGGTCAGCTACCACATGGTATTCATGTGCGCCGGGCGACAGGTGAATACGGTCTGCACGCCGAGGGAAAAGGTTAACTGCAGGTGCGCAATGCAGGGCAAAGTTGCTGGCATCTACCACGCCCTCCAGACGTGGTTCGCCCCGCCCAAAGAGAAGTACTATTTCCAATTCGTTACCGCTATGGCGCTGCAAGATGGGCTGCAGTCCACACAGGTCTATAAATAAGAAGCGCTGGGGAAAGGCAAAATATTCCTGAAGCAAACGATAGCCCTGAAACCCTCGAAGACTCACGGGCAAAAGTGCCTCTTCGTCCGAAAAACCGGCTGCCGTTACGTTTCGAGCGGGGAGAAACTCATGCCATGGCGATGGACGTTGCGGCGGACTAACAAGAACCCCCTGGAGCGAACCGAGGCACAATTCATAGAGTTTGTGGGCGGTCTCGTCGGATCCGCCCAAATAAAGCCGCAGCCGATCTAGCGAGATCTGGTTGAAGTTGAGTCCAGCCGTCGCTTTCAGCCGTAGACGTACGCCCCCCTTTACTTTGCTGCCCACCGTCAATGAGGCGAGAGGCAGGTCGGGAGCAGAGCTGAAATACTCTGCTGAAGCAATTTGCACCGGCCATAAAACTGTGTCATGGGCAATACGGAACTCGCAGGCGGTTTGCTCCCCCTTGCCAAGAAGACTTCGAATGGCAGCACCACGAGGCACGGTGACACCACGGGCGAGGTTAGCGTCGTTCAAGTCTGGATGGAACTGCGCAATAAGCATCGACGGCGTCGGTGCCAGAAAGTTCGGATAGACGATCTCCAGCAGTCGCTGGGTGAAGCGCGGAAATTCTGCGTCCAGTTTGAGTTGCACCCGCGCAGCCAGAAAGCCAACTCCTTCCAGGAGCCGTTCGACATAGGGATCGGTGACCTCTATGCCTTCCATGCCTAGGCGAGCGGCAATTTTTGGAAATTGCTGCGCGAATTCCGCACCCATTTCCCGTAAGTGCTGGAGTTCCTGGTTGTAGTAGCGAAGCAGGCGCGGGTCCATATCGCCCCTATCCGAAATCGCGAAGGGAGACTTCGCCGGTCTCCAGATCTACGTCTGTCTGTACCAGAAATTCAAGTGGCACTGGTTGGGCCCAAAGTTCGCCTTGGATGCGTACGCTGATTACGTTATGAGTACCAAGAGGATTGTCCGCAAGGAGCGCCTCCACATGGAGGGTGGTTGGCAGTATCCGCGGTTCAAAGTCGAGAATAGCTTGGCGCAAGGCGCCTTCGAGATCCAGGACATCCACTGTGGATGCGGTCAACCCGGAAAACGCAGGCAATCCGAAATTCAGGATCGAGTGTTGCGCCTCGGGGCAGCCATCCCAGTCGATACCAACCGGGGCGGTCGCGTTGAAAAGCCACGCCAAGTCCCGTAGCACTGCTCGTCGCAGCCGCGTTTTGGTGATGACACGCATTTCTCGCGACTCTTGTTTGTTTTGGGGCTCGTCGTCGGTGAGCCTGTCCAACAGTGCAGGCTGAAGTCTTTCCTGCGGAGCAAGTGTGGCCATGATCAGCTCGCCGGCTCTTGTTCCGCCACATCAAAAACAAGGTCACGCACATCCATCAGCGCAAATTCACCGGTGTCCGTACTCAGCATTCTTTGGCCCAAACCACAACACAAACCAGCAGTTGTTTCCAGCCATGTCGTCTTTCGTGCAAGCGCAATCAGGCCATCTTCGGAAGACTCCGATCCAGGGTAGCGTGTCGGAATGAGTGCCACTGCATCACCACCGTTGTCAAACTCGAGATGCGCTGGAATCCAAACCGCATCTCTGAGATCAACTGGCTTTTCAATCACCACGTGCACCAAACGGGAGAAAGGTACCCAGTAGTAGCGGCCATTGATCACTGACTCAAGTACCGGACCAAGACGCATATCGGAGTCGGCGATCCAATTAAAGCATTGCCCATCGACACTTCCTGCAGTTTCCGGCGCCTGATCGAAGGCCTCCTTTCGCAGATCCTCTGCGGCGCCGAACTCCCCCTGCCCCTCCCGCAGGCGGGACTCGATTAATAGCGCGAGCCAAGCGTCCGGCTGCCCGAGCACCATTGGCGACTTGCGTCCGTCAAAGACTTGGGTGCGAAGTAGCTCGCACCGGATTGCCTCGCGGTAAGTCTGGGTCATGGCTAATGCAGCAGGATCCAGGGTGGATGCCACCTCCAACTGACTGAGTGCCCTTTCCCATTGCCCTAGCACACAAAGCAATTGAAAGAGAAAGATGCGCAGTTTCGCATCGTCCGGTCTTGCACGTACCTGCTTCTGCAGAATAGTCAGTGCCTCGCGTGGATCGCCGTCACGCAGATACTCCTCTGGAGTCAATGGATTTGACATAATCTGTCAGAGGTAAGCATTGTGGTCTCGGAATCTGGCACCAATCGACGGACCTCCCGATGAGGCTTAAGCCAAAGGCAAAATCGCAGAATCATGCTCATACGATCTCCGTTTCAAAGCTAGTGGATCCGCGGGGTTGTCCATCTGTGCCTTGTGGCACATACTCGACGCTAATGCGCTGGAAGGCTAGGCTCATGTTTTCGATGAGTTCAGCTTCGTCCCCGAATGCACCCGACTCGACGTCAAACGCGGTAATGCGCGCGCTTTGTAGCGTGATCTTGAGGTATGCCAATGGGTTTTCGCCTGCCTTTCGCACCGTTAGCACCACCTTCTTGATCAGATCGTTGCTACGCATGGCCGACATGAGAGCGGTTGAGGCACAGTCTACGCGCTTGACAATGCTCAACTCGTGCACGGAAGTCTTGCCAGTAGGACCGGCTCCGCCCAACGCAGTCTGCGCGCGCATGCCCCAAGACCAGCGGATGATCTGAATCTCGTCCTTGTGGTCAGCATCCCGCGCCTCACCCTTGATGGCGCCCTGTCTAGCGCTCTCCACCTTCAAGAACATATCGCCGAGCGCCATGACGCACCCTTTCGGTATTGAGGCAATCAGCTTCGAATAACTAACACCATTGAAAACCGTGCATAGACGCAAACCAACTCACAATGGTGCTTGCAGTTATACGCCCTGGCAGTGACTAGACTTTGACATTTTTGGCGATGTTGTAACCGATCTCAACCACAGCATCTCCCGTACCATCTGGCTTTTGTGGGGTGTATTCAACCTTGAACTCAGCAAAATTGAGATTGATGTTCTCGGAAAGGCGGTCTTCGCCCCCACTACCGCCAGTGGAATAAGAAGTGATGAGCACATCCTTCATCGTGATCTTGAGATATTCCAACGGTTTTTCACCGGCTTTTCGTACGGTAAGCTTTGCTTCTGGATAGTGCTTGCCATTGCAGCAGGCCAACATCAAGGGAGGCGTGGCCTTGTCGCAATGCTTCGTGACTGAAATATCGTGGACATTCACCTTACCGGCACCACCACCTGTACCGGTGTGTGTCGTACCGGACTGACTCATGCCCCAACTCCATGCGAGAACATCAATCTCCCCCGCATGCTTGTCGTCTGCAGACTCGCCCTTGATATCGCCTATCTTCAAAAACATATCCACTGCCATGATTTTCTCCTCTTACTGTTCACCTGCTGAAGTAACGAAGCGAAGCGATTGCAGGCACCGCGCCTCTCTAGATGCCACTCGATATCTATTCCTTCGCTGCACGTCACGCAGCCTTCGCGGAAGGCAACTTGGAAACCAATCGCAAGGAAACGGTCAGTCCTTCCAATTGATAGTGTGGTCGCAAGAAGAATTTTGAGGTGTAGTAGCCAGGGTTGCCCTCGACTTCTTCCACCACTACCTCGGCCGCGGCCAGCGGTTTACGCGCCTTGGTTTCTTCGGAAGAATGTGCCGGGTCACCATCCACATAATTCATGATCCAGTTCTGGAGCCAAACCTGCATATCATCCCGTTCCTTGAAGGATCCGAGCTTGTCGCGCACAATACATTTTAAATAGTGGGCAAAGCGACAACAGGCAAACAGATAAGGCAGACGTGCCGACAAGTTGGCATTTGCGGTCGCGTCCGGGTCATCGTATTCGAATGGCTTCTGCAGTGACTGGGCACCAATGAAGGCGGCGAAGTCGGAATTTTTACGATGGATGAGCGGCATGAAACCATTTTTCGCCAGTTCCGCCTCGCGCCGATCGCTGATTGCTATCTCCGTCGGGCACTTCATATCGACACCCCCATCATCGGTTGGGAATGTATGGGCCGGCAAGCCCTCAACAGAGCCACCAGACTCGACGCCGCGAATACGCGAACACCAACCGTATAGTTTGAAAGATCGGTTGATATTTACGGCCATAGCGTAAGCCGAATTTGCCCAAGTATACTTGCTATGATCAGCAGCTCCGGTGTCCTCTTCGAAGTCGAAGTCCTCGACAGGGCTGGTCTTGGCGCCATAAGGCAAACGAGACAAGAAGCGCGGCATGGCTAGACCGATATAGCGCGCATCGTCAGATTCGCGCAAGCTGCGCCACGCAGCGTATTCTGGCGTGGTAAATATTTTGGTCAGATCGCGAGGATTCGCCAGTTCCTGCCATGAACCCATCTGCATCACCGTTGGCGACGCGGCAGCGATGAATGGTGTGTGCGCAGCCGCCGAGACCTTAGCCATTTCACCGAGCAACTCAACGTCCGGCGCGCTTTGGTCAAAATAATAGTCGCCCACCAGACAGCCAAAAGGCTCACCGCCGAACTGGCCATATTCCTCTTCATATACGCGCTTGAACAGCGGACTCTGGTCCCAGGCCGTACCTTTGTACTTCTTCAGCGTCTTGCCCACCTCCTTCTTGGTGATGTTCATGACACGAATCTTGAGCATCTCGTCCGTCTCGGTGTTGTTCACCAGATAGTGCAGGCCGCGCCACGCCCCTTCCAGTTGTTGAAAGTCCGGGTGGTGTAGAACAAGGTTAATTTGCTCAGTAAGTTTCTGGTCAATCTCAGCGATGATTGCCGAAATCGACTTGACTACATCATCGCTAACAAGCTGAGTCTGAGACAGCGCCTGTGCTGCCAGCGTGCGCACAGCCTGCTCGACGGCGCTCTTCGCTTCCTCAGTCTTGGGCTTAAACTCTTTTTGCAGCAGAGCTGCAAACTCAACACCCTCAGTCGCTAAACCCTCTGCTGGAGCACTTTGTTGCTCAATTTCTGCCATTGTCTATCTCCTCAGCATCGAATCACGATGTGGTTTAACCCGCCGCGCCATCTTCAACAGCGGGCTTCGGCGCGGTGGACAGGGATTGCAACAGGGCAGGGTCCTTGAGCACCTTGGCAATCAAGTCTTCTGCGCCGCTCTTGCCGTCCATATAGGTAATCAGGTTGGAAAGTTGCTGGCGCGCTTCGAGCAGTTTATTCAGCGCATCTACCTTGCGTGCTACTGCGCCCGGAGAAAAATCGTCGATGCTTTCGAATGTAATTTCAAGGTTGAGGCTCCCCTCTCCGGTTAACGTATTAGGAACCTGGAATGCTACTCGCGGCTTCATCGACTTCATTCGGCTATCGAAATTATCCACATCGATATCGAGGAATTTCCGATCCGCCACTGGCGCAAGTGACTCTGCCGGTTTGCCGGAAAGGTCAGATAGCACTCCCATAACAAAGGGTAACTGAATCTTCTTCTCTGCTCCGTACAGCTCTACGTCATACTCGATCTGCACCCGGGGCGCACGGTTACGTGCGATGAACTTCTGACTGCTGTCTTTGGCCACTTCGAATCTCCTCGCTACTGACTCATCAGACCGAACCTCAATGGACCTTGCTCACAGGAACTTCGTCAAATAGTAGTCCAACGTCATTCTCTGTACAAGAGTAATTTCTTTCGATTTTCAAATTCTATTAACATGGATATTTCTATTGCTCTCCCTCTATCCCAGCAATTCGCGCGAATTGTGAAACACTATCGGGCGCAACATCGCGCAGAATGTCTACGAAACCTTTACTCATCAGGCGGAGAGCCCGTCTAATGAATAGCGGCGCAGGATTTGCGGGCTCGGTACGCTCCAAAAACTCGCAAACCCGTTCAAGGCTTTTGATCGCATCTTGCCGATTGCGAACCTCTATCGATATGGGGCTATTACTAGACGCCGTTGCTGTCTCGACTCCGACTATAGGATTGTCGGAAGGCGAATCAATGATTGACTGCGGAGAGGATGCCCCCAACCCAACTCGCTTGCATATATCGTCCAACGCCCCAATTACGGCCCTCAATGGCCCAAGATCAGGGGCGCGCGCCGCCCCAACGCGATCCGCCAAGAGCCCCGAAAGTGCTTGCACGGCATCGGCGGCATCGTTCACTCGCGCCACCAACCCCGCATCTTCGGCGGCGCAGGAAGTCAGTATCGCCTCCACGTGGAGCTCGCCTGGAACCGCGCTGTCGGCACGAACCGGCAATCGGCCTAACGCAATTTCCACGTCTCGAACCGTTAGGCGGCCCAACGCCCTGGAAGCAACAAAAGTGCAATTTCGCAAGTCACGAAGCAAGGCGTCATTATTGGCTAGAGCGTGGAGGGTGTTAAGGCGAATGGTTGCGTCACCATCATCTTCATCAAGCCGTGGATGCACCACATCCCAATATCTTTCTAGCATCGCAACAATAAGACGCAACCCTGGCCCCAAACCACTAAACTGCTCAGTGTTCACCAGCGCACGTGTTAGCAGCACCGCGACCCGCAAGTCCTTGGTCCGCGAGAAGAGTGCTAATGCCCGGGTACGCACCTCGTTCCAGTCAGGCTCCTCGGCTCGGATCAGCGTTTCTCCGAATTGCTGCTCCGGCTTACCCCGCGCTGCAAGTTCCAACTCCTGAAACCCGGCCTCATAAGCCAAATCGGGCCCACAGGGTAAGTCGGGTGCAATTTCAGTCAGAAGACCTTCGAGATCGATCATATTTGTCCGGTCGCAGACGTACGGATTCGAAAGGGACAACTCGAACAAATCAACGCTCCGAGGTTGCGAGCCATTGACAATGGTGCTTTACCACGTTGCCATAGTAATTTCCGAGCGTCAACGATTATTCAATACGTTCGTTTGAACCGGAAAGTTTAGCGATAACAGTACGGGTCCGTCTGCACCATGTTGCGCAAGTTCAACTCATTCGATGCCCCCCCCCCAAGAGGTCAATCAGCATTGTCGAGGCACACCGTCAAAGTCTCAATCCAATGTTGGCAGCGCTCAATAAGTGATCGAATTTCCATTTTTCATAACGTTCAAATGACAATTTGCAAAGCAATAATTGGAGAGATACTATGCAAACGGAGAGTGGCTCTGGCATTTCAACTCTATGCCGCGCCCGGCCAGGACAGCCTGGCAACAGGCAAGGTTTATTGGTTGCAATATGTGTAATCAATAGATACGAATGGTTTGTTCGGCGTCAATTGGCTCCAATGGTTGGGGGATGAGCCGTGGCGTTTCAAAGGCGTGGGTGGGAATTGGGCAGAAGTAGGCGATTGCAATCATCGCTGGCATTAATCGGAAGCACTCTTTCTGGCATAGCCAATTCTGCAGGGTACCAAACCGGGAGTGACTGTTTCTTTGAACATTGACAAATTGAGTCCGTGACCACCGAGAAACGAAACATTCAGAGATGCTCCAGCTGAGTCAATCGATGCCACTTTCCTCCATAGGCTTCAATAACCAGGCGGGTGGTGTTTTCGTGGCATTTGCCTATGTACTACTCAGCGAATAACCGTGAAATCTTCGGTACGAATTAGCCAAGTTCGGCATCACACAAATGTGTTCAGATGGGGTTTAATTCCAATAAATCTGAATTTTGATCAGGAGGTCACCTTGCTTCACTCGTTTCGAGCATTTTCATTATTGTCTGCAATTTTGTCTTTGCTTTGTATGGCCGCCTGCTCTTCGACCCCCAAGCCACCTCCTCCAACAGTGCTGCAAATTACATTCCAGGCCACCGCAACGGTCAATCCGGATAGCCGTGGCCGCCCCTCACCGGTTGTCGTAAGACTGTTCGAGCTCAAATCGCTTGCGGCATTCGAAGCCGCCGATTTTTTCTCGCTCTACGAACGTGATAAGGAAACTCTCGGCAGTGAACTGCTTGCGCGCGAAGAAATTCAGTTGCACCCAAGCGAGCAACTGCGCGTTGACCGACAAACTCAGTCAGAAACTCGCTATGTAGCGGTCATTGCCGCTTTCCGTGGGCTAGAACGAGCGGTATGGCGCGGATCGGTGGCGGTGAGCGAGCACAAGACCACGCCACTCATGATCCGTATAGAGTCGAACAAGATATTGATATCAAGCAAATGATGTTCTTTATAGATGTCTGATGCATGTTCCGCAGCTATACTCGTAACCGAACAATGACAATATAGGAAACTGAACCGTCCCCGGGTTTCTGTGAGTCCGTACGAATTCGATCAGTTTGGAATCAAAAGTAAGGTAGCAGGAGAAGGCGACATGTCGTGGAACAGCAAAGTTATCTGGTCCGAGGGGATGTTTCTGGAGCCCCAGCACTTCCAACAGCATGATCGCTTCCTTGAGAAGTTGATCGATGCGCGGGTCCAAGCGAATACCCCCTATGGTTGGGGTTTCTTGACCTTGAGCGTTGATGAAACTGCACTGTCTCTTGGCAAGGTTGGCATCAGTTCAGCCCGAGGTGTTCTACCGGACGGGACCCCATTCGATTTCCCATTTGGCGATGCTTCCCCCGCCCCGATAGATATTCCTGCTGATGTTCGGGACGAACTTGTAGTATTAGCCCTTCCACTCCGCAGGAATAGCAGCGCCGAGGTGGATCTTGGCAGTCACGACGCCGATAACGAAAGTGCCCTGACGCGCTACATCGCTGGTGAGTCCGAGGTAACCGATGCGATTGCCGGAATGAACCGCACGGCAGTCCTTCAACTTGGCCAGTTGCGCTTGCGCCTGATGCTGCAGCGCGACGCTACCGATGCCTATGCCTGCCTAGGTGTCGTCCGCGTTGTCAAACGGCGCAATGACAACCAATTGGTGCTGGACAAGCCTTACATTGCACCCTCAGTCAGCGTGCGTGGAAGTGCTTTACTAACGAGTTTCACGCGCGAAATTTACGGATTACTCCATCAACGTGGCGAAGCGCTCGCGGCGCGTTTGGCTCATCCGGGCCGTGGAGGTGTCGCCGAAGTCGCCGATTTCCTGCTGCTCCAAACTGTTAATCGTTATGAGCCCTTGTTTGCCCATTTGAACGAGGTCTCTTTGCTGCATCCCGAACGGCTCCATGCACTTTGCCTGCAGTTGGCGGGAGACCTGTCAACGTTCAGCCGAGAGAACCGACGGCCGCCGGACTACCTGCCTTATCACCATGACGATTCTGAAAAATCGTTCAAAGTGCTAATGAATGATCTACGGCGCTCGCTATCGATGGTTCTAGAGGCCAATGCAATTCCTATCGAATTGCAGGACCGAAAATATGGGGTGCGCGTCGCCACAATTCCCGATGCGGAACTATTGCGTAGTGCCAGCTTTGTCCTTGCTGTGAATGCACAAATGTCAGGTGAGACGCTGCGCTTACACTTCCCGCCTCAGATCAAAATTGGGCCCGTTGAGCGAATTCGCGATCTCGTCAATCTAGCACTCCCGGGAATCGCCCTGCGCCCATTACCGGTGGCACCACGCCAGATTCCATACCACTCCGGGTTCAACTACTTTGAACTCGAACGTGGCGGCGAACTTTGGAAGCAACTCGAGCAATCAGGTGGGCTAGCCATGCATATCGCTGGTGACTTCCCTGGACTGGAACTCGAGTTCTGGGCTATCCGTTCTTGAGAGGCCGCCGATGAGTCAGGAGGATCCCTTCGCCTTGCCCGATTCAGACCGCACATTCATGATGCCGTCACCGGGTGGACGCGCACCCCGCCGAATCGAAACTGTCGCCACTGCATCGCCAACCAGCACTGATGTCACTGGACTCGAAGCTTTGACGCCAAGCGGTGGGTTCGGTCCGCTGCTGGGGGCCGCCAGCCCGCTTCTCAACCTTGTGCCTCAATTGCGCGCGACTTTGCAGCATCCGAATCCCGCTGAATTACGGGAAGCCATGGCACAGGGGATTCGGAGTTTCGAATCGCGAGCCAAGGGCGCCGGAATCTCTCCGGAGAAGGTCATCGCTGCTCGATACGCATTGTGCACGCTTCTTGACGAGACCGCTGCCAGTACCCCATGGGGAGGCTCCGGCGCCTGGGCAAACAAGAGCCTCCTGGTGTTGTTCCACAACGAAACCTGGGGGGGGGAAAAGTTTTTCCAGTTGCTCGCCAAACTTGCGGAAAATGCTGCCGCCAATCGTGATCTTCTTGAGTTGATGTATATCTGTCTCGCCTTGGGATTCGAAGGCCGCTACCGCGTTATCGAAAATGGGCGGTCGCAACTAGAAGGGTTGCGCGAACGCCTCTTCCAGTTGCTGCGTGGTCAGCACCCCGAGTATGAGCGTGAATTGTCAGCACATTGGAAAGGTACCGTAGAAACTCGGGGCAAAATCCTTGCAAATCTCCCATTGTGGGTAATCGGCGCAGTAAATGGGGTGTTGCTCCTGACCCTCTATTTCGCTTTCAGCTTTAGCCTCAACCGTAGCTCAGATCCAGTATTTGCAGAGATTCAGGCGATCCGTATCAAAGACCTGAGTCCAGCCCGAATATCATTACCTTCCGTGGCCGCAAAGCCGCGGCTAGCCAGTTTCTTGGCGCCCGAAATTGAGGCCAGGCTGATCGCAGTAGCAGATGAGGGTGATCGCAGCATTATTACGATACGTGGCGACGGCCTTTTCGACGCCGGTAGCGCCACCATTTCTGAAAAGGTACAGCCGCTCCTTGCTCGAATAGCAGACGCTCTAAATTCGGTTCAGGGCAACGTTTTGGTTACTGGGCACACCGATAGCCAGCCGATTCGTTCTGCACGATTCCCTTCCAACTGGCACCTGTCTCAGGAACGTGCCAACTCGGTAGCACAACAGCTAGCGACCGCTGCGCACCCGTCCGATCGTATCAAGGCAGAAGGTCGGGCCGACGCAGAACCAATTGCCCCCAACACTACGCCGGCCGAGCGCGCACGCAATCGGCGTGTCGAGATAACTCTGTTCGTCGCCAACACCGTGGCATCTGGAGCATCACGATGAAGGCGCTGATCAAAGCAATAACTCACCCCCTGTTATTGGCAATCGTGGGGCTATCCGCAATAGCAGCCCTGATATGGTTTGCAGGGCCACTGATCGCTTTCGCCCAGTGGCGGCCACTTGAACCGGAGTGGGTCCGCTGGACATTGATTGCAGTGATAGTGACGATTTTCGTCGCCAAAAAATTTTGGGCCTGGTTCAAGGCAAAACGTACCAACGCCCAAATGATTGATGGCTTAGCCCGCGCCACTCACACCGCCCCCTCCCCTTCCGCCGCGGACGAGGAACTCACCAAACTCAACCAGCGATTCGATGATGCAATCGGCGTTCTCAGGGAAGTCCGGCTTGGCGCCAGCGGAAAAACGCCGGGAATTGGCGATCTGCTATCCCTCACCGGCCGCCAGTACCTTTACCAATTGCCGTGGTACGTTTTCATCGGCGCCCCCGGCTCCGGCAAGACAACCGCCCTTATCAACTCCGGGCTTCAATTTCCCTTGGCCGAGCGTTTCGGAACCGACGCAATCAGCGGTGTCGGTGGCACGCGAAATTGCGACTGGTGGTTCACAGATGAGGCTGTACTGCTTGATACGGCCGGACGTTACACCATGCAGGAAAGCGACCGCGAGGTCGACAGCGCTGCATGGAATGGATTCTTGCAACTACTAAAGAAATTCCGCCCGCGTAGACCGATCAACGGCATTATCTTGACCATCAGTATCGCTGAACTACTACAGCAGTCGCTGTCGGAGCGAGAAGCCCATGCAGCAACGCTACGCGCCAGAATCAAGGAATTGCACGACCAGTTCAGCATCCAATTTCCAATCTATGTGCTGGTGACCAAGTGCGATCTTCTCTCCGGCTTCATGGAATATCTTGGTGATCTAGGCAAAGACGAACGCACCCAAGTCTGGGGAATGACATTTCCACCACGCGATGAGAACGACAAGCGCCCTCCTTTAGCCGATTTCGAGACGGAGTACGTGCTTCTTGAGCAGCGCCTCTCTGACCGATTGCTCGATCGCTTGCAGCAAGAGCGCGATCCAAACAGGCGGGCCGCCCAATTCTCTTTTCCTCAGCAATTCAGCAGCATCAAGCCACTCTTGAGCACCTTCCTTGCGCAGGTATTTTCTGCCTCCAAGTACGAAGACACACCAATGGTTCGCGGTGTCTATTTTACCAGCGGCACGCAGGAAGGTAGTCCAATCGACCGCATCATGGGGACGTTATCCCGAACGTTTGGTGTTGAGAGAAAGATAATGCCTCCTCAACAGTCAAGTGGGCGCAGCTACTTCCTGACGCGCCTACTGCGCGAGGTAGTATTTACTGAGCAAAATCTCGCTGGCAGCAATCTGCGGTGGGAGCGACGGAGAACCTTTCTGCGCTGGGGCGCTTACGCTATCGCTTGCACTGTCACCATAATTGCAACCACGGCGTGGTTCATAAGTTACTCTCACAATCGGACCTATATTGAAGAAGTAGAAGCCAAGACTTCTGCCGTCAAGGCATTGGTTGAAGCGTTACCCGTTGCGACATCCACTGACGCAGTTAGCTTGCTCCCGGTATTGAAGTCGATTCGCGAACAAACTCAACCTTCTTTAGCAACACCTGACAGCGTTCCTTGGTCCATGGGATTTGGACTATTTCAAGGTATCAAGCTGGCATCTGCTTCAAATGCAGCATACCAACGCATATTGCATGATGCTTTTCTTCCCCGGCTAACCTATCGCATTGAGGAGCAATTGCGAGCTACTGGCCGAGACAATCTGGAATTGGCCTACGAGGCGCTCAAAGCCTACATTATGCTTTTCGATAGTGAACATCTCGATAGAGATGCGCTAAAGGCATGGATTCTGGCCGATTGGGAGCGTCAACTTCCGCGCTCGGTAACGGTTGAGCAGCGCGCCGAGCTGTTGGCCCATCTCGATGCTCTGGTCGGAAGCAACTCGCTTTCCTCGCCAGTCCCCCAGGACACCAGTCTTGTGCACCGTGTTCGTGAGATGCTTGCGGAATATCCATTGGAGCAACGAGTTTATAGCCGTCTCAAGCGGCAGGGTGTCGGCGCCGACATTCCGGAGTTCAAACTTAGTCAAGCCGCCGGACCTGGCGGGCCGCTAGTCTTTGAACGGGCTAGTGGAGAATCCTTGACCAAAGGTATCCCCGGATTATTCACATATGACGGCTACCATAAGGTGTTCATCAAAGAAGCTGACCATGTGACTCAACAACTGGCGGAGGAACAGAATTGGGTGCTAGGGATTAGCGACAATGCCTCCCCCCGTCGATTGAATGATTCTGGCGCCCTGATGAAGCTGTCAGTCCAAGTTCGGCGACTTTATCTTCAGGAATACGCAAAGATTTGGGAAAGTTTCCTGGCGGATGTGAAGCTCATACGTTCGACCAGCTTGCAACAAAGCATTCAACTTGCTCGCATCATGTCTGCTCCCGACTCCCCCCTGCCGCTATTCCTTCGCGCGGTGGCACATGAGACAACGCTGGGCAGCCGCTCGGAGGCAGAGAAATCGGCAGCGGAAAACATAGTCGCCAGAGCCACGAGCAAAGCAAAAGATACCCGCGAGCAATTGGCTAGAATTCTAGGAGGAAGCGATCCAAATACTATAGCCGGAGAGCAAATCGAGAACATTGTTGACAACAAATTCGACAACATTCGTCGCTTCGTTAACAACCCCGCTCCGGGACAACCTGCACCAATTGACGGCGCGATGGTGTTGATCAATGACATTTACGCCCAGCTAAGTGCCACCGAGACGGCAGTCAAGGCCGGCAACACGCCACCGCAGAGCGAGGTGCCAAGCAAAGTCAAGGCCGAAAGCGCACGGCTCCCCGAGCCCGTACGCTCCATGTTGCAAACTCTTGCCACTGCAGGTGCCAGTCAAGCGCTTGGTGCCACTCGCGCCAACCTAAGCGCGAGTATTTCTAGTTCAATCGGCGATTTCTGCAGGCAAGCCATCGTTGGCCGCTATCCCTTTGTACGCAGCAGCAATCGGGACGTTACGCAGGACGATTTCGCTCGCTTGTTTGCCCCGGGTGGCTTAATTGACGAGTTCTTTCAGAAAAACCTTGGGCCGTTTGTGGATACCTCTAGCAAGCCATGGAGTTTCAAGCGGGTCGGCGAAGTCTCCATGGGTGACAGTTCCGGAAGCCTACCGCAGTTCCAGCGTGCTGCAGTAATTCGCGACACTTACTTCCGCGGCGGCGGACGTGGCGTCGGAATGCGGCTCGAATTCAAGCCATTGGAAATGGACGGAACGATAAACCAGTTCACACTGGACGTTGACGGTCAGGTTATTAAGTATAGCCATGGGCCACAAGTGCCAACTACCGTCCAGTGGCCAGGCCCGAAGGGAAGTGCTCAAGTTCGATTGCAAATCACCCCTCCTTCTTCGGCGGGCGCTTCAGGTATGGTATTCGAAGGTCCGTGGGCACTTTTCCGCATGTTCGATCGTCTCCAGATTGATACCACCGAGCAACCCGAACGCTTCCGCGTCACCTTTAATATCGAGGGACGCAAAGCAACATTTGAAGTCATAGCCAGTAGCGTGCAAAACCCATTTCGATTGAGGGAACTGGAGTTGTTCCAGTGCCCTGGACAGTTGTAGACATTATGGCTGCCGAAGGAGCGCAGGTTCCTGGATGGTATGGAAAGATTCCGGCCTTGGGGGATTTCGCGTCACGGCGACTACCCACATTTTTCATAACGTCATGGGACGCATGGCTGCAGAGAGTATTGGAGGGCAGTCGCTCCACGCTTGGAAATGCGTGGCTAGAAACCTATCTCCACTGCCCTCTCTGGAGCTTCTTGTTGATGCCCGGCGTCTGTGGAAACAAAGCCTGGGGCGGCATATTGATGCCCAGCGTTGACAAGGTGGGGCGCTATTTTCCGCTAACAGTCTGCGGCGAACTGCAGCGTCTTCCCGCAAGCACAGAGGAACTTGGCGCGCTACTTGGCTGGATCAATCAACTCGAACAACCGGCGCTTGCCGCGCTCGAGACCCAGCACACTGTCGAGCAATTGGAGGTTGAACTGAAACCCCGATTTATGGATCTGTTTCCAGAAATCGAAGAGAAGCAGCGCACTACCATTTTGCGACTTGCTCGCACTGCGGACTCCGTCGCGAACGACATCATTCCAATAACGTCAGCCACAACAACCAACATAGCGAACATAATGTCATTCAGCGCGGCACAAGCGCTCGCGGATGCCTATTTTGGGAAGACTCTATGGTGGTGCCATATAGATTCGACCACCCTCTTCAAGCGCTGCAGCGGTTTGCCCGACATTGATGAGTTTGTATGCATGCTGCGGGGTACCGAGCCTGCGGTAGAATGAAATTAGAATTATTCGCAGATCTAACGACGAACCAAATATGATTCACCATGCCAACGAACCCGGACGACGATAGAACCATCCTCCAGCCAGTCAATGGGACCAGCTCACTCAACGCTAAGGCTACTCTGTTCGAGAGTAACAACAGCCTCGCAATCGGCACCAAGCTTGGCGAATTCGAGATCACCGGTCTTATTGGCGAAGGCGGTTTTGGCATTGTCTATCTTGCGCTAGACCATTCTCTCGGCCGCACTGTGGCGCTCAAGGAATATATGCCATCCGCCCTGGCCGCACGAAGCGAAAGTGTAACCGTTTCAGTGAAATCAGAGCGGCACACGGAAACATTTCAAGCTGGCTTGCGCAGTTTTGTGAATGAGGCAAGGCTGCTTGCTCAATTCGACCACCCTTCCCTAGTCAAGGTATATCGCTTTTGGGAAGCGAATGGCACCGCCTACATGGTCATGCCCTATTACAAAGGGATGACCCTGAAACAATCGCTCAAACAGCTGCCAACAGCACCTGATGAGAAATGGCTAAAAGAGCTGCTAGCTCCCCTGCTAGACGCCCTCGAATCCATCCACCGCGAACAGTGCTTTCATCGTGACATCGCACCTGACAACATACTCTTGCTCCCGGAAGGCCGGCCTTTGTTACTAGACTTCGGCGCTGCTAGGCGTGTCGTAGGCGACATGACTCAGGCATTGACGGTTATTCTAAAACCGGGTTATGCCCCCATTGAGCAGTACGCAGATGTCCAGCATATGAAACAGGGGGCATGGACCGACATATATGCGCTCGGTGCAGTAGTTTACTTCGCAATTATGGCCAAGACCCCCCCTCCAGCAGTAGGGCGCATGATAAAGGATGATCTTGTTCCACTAGCTAGTGCAGCAGCTGGTCGTTACAGCGATGAATTCCTGCGTGGCATTGACCGCGCGCTCGCTGTCAAGCCCGCGGACCGCCCGCAAAACATTGCCGAACTTCGCGACTTGTTGCATATCGATTCCTCGATAGCGACGTCCAGTTATGACAAGACGCAATTCCAAGTGCAGCCAGCTAGAAATACACGTAGGCGTAGCCCCGTCATGCTTGCGGGGCTAGTAGTAACGGGACTCGTGCTTGCCGGCACTGGTTTGTATGTCATGTTTATTCAAAGCCCTGAAATAGTTCGGCAAACTGCTACTGCGCCACACCCAGTCAATATCGCCCCCCCGTCTCCTCCCCCGGTGGCGGAAGCTGTGCCGATACCAATAAAACCATTCAACCCAGTGGACGCGCTCGATCAGATGTTCGACGGGCGGGATCGAACACACAGCGTCACTGTCGAACTTGACCTGGCAACCGTTAAGATCGGCAAGGATCGCTTACGCTTCCGCCTATATTCATCTCGCTCCGGTTATCTCTATGTGTTTTTAGTTGGCACTGAGCGCGACCGTTTCAATTTGTTGTTTCCCAACGCATTGGACGCAAAGAACCGAGTCGAATCTGGCAAGCCGATGTATTTGCCGAGACCGGGTTGGACTCTTGAGGCTGCCGGCCCCCCAGGGATCAATCACTTTCTGGCCGTAGTATCTGACAGCCCTCGAGACTTTTCCTCTGCAGGTCTAAAGAAGGTTGATCCGTTTGCAGAGTTCCCGCTCGACACAGCAGCAGAACTTGTCCGCACCAATACTTCAGGTGCAGTACCATTTCTAGGCAAAGTAGCATGCGCAAGTTCCGTAACCGAGTGTTCTGAGTCATTTGGAGCTGCCACGTTCACCATCGAGGAAACTCGCTAGTAATATCAGCAATTTCAATGCCCCAGCGGAACCATTTCCGAGTATCACTTGTCATGTATCTATGATTTTACCTTGTTTCAAGGTTCGCTTATGGACACTCAAATAGGCCTTAACAGGGTAAGGGTCAAAACCGCAATCGCCAATTTACGAGCAACGCTACATTTGACAAAGCGAATATATTCATTGGACAAGCTTAAGGCGTTCATCTTGTCATATCCTCAGGCTATCTGAAAAATACCGACCAACATCACCGTACATTTCTTGTTCCTGACTTGGATCTTAAACCCTTACGTTATGCGGTTTGCGTTTTTGTCCGACATAACTGATCGTTCCTATGCCCCCTATGGAGAATTCAAAATGCCGCAAAATAATCGCCATTTTAGAAACATTTTCATTCTGCTAGGCGTGCTCGCTTCGGGATGCTCAAGCACCAATGACAAGACCACCGTGGCTGCACCTCCTCAGCCCACAAGCGTTCCTGTCGCAATTGTGGCAGTCCCCTATCAAGAAGCGGTGCGCAAAGCAGCTCAAGATCTTCTTGCCAACGCAAAACTGCCAGCCGATCAAAAGTTCAATCTCGTTATTGATCCGCTGGTCGATGGCAATTCGGGTATGCGCACCGTCGCCACCGATGCGATGGAAAAATCTGTGATCGAGATCGTGCAAAGCAACTTCAAACAGCTGGACGTAAAACCATTCAACAACGAAGTTGTGTCGAAATTACCTTTGATCATGGTTGGCACATTTACACCGATCAATCTTCAGGGCAAGGCCGATGGCGAACGAGATGCCTACCGTATTTGCTTTGCACTGGCGGACTTGAGGACAGGAAAGATTATCAGCAAGGGATTGGCTCGTTCTTTGCCAGAGGGTTTTGATCCAACTCCGTTGCCATTTTTCCGTGATATGCCGGTGTGGTCAAAAGACAACGCTGTAGATGGATATATCAAGACCTGCCAAGGCACCAAGGCCGGTGATCCGATCAATTCGGCCTACATTGATGCAGTACTTGCTGCGTCGACAATCAACGAAGCTACGGAAGCATATCAGCAGAAGCGGTATAAGGACTCACTTGCGCTATTTGAGTCGGTACTAAAAAATCCAGCCGGAAATCAAGCGCGGGTTTATGCCGGTATCTACTTGGATAACCAGAAGCTGGGGCACAAGCCTAGCGCCATGAAGTCATTTGGCCATCTGGTAAATATGGGGTTGAACGCAGATCGTTTGTCAATTCGCTTCGATTTTAAGCCAGGCGCAACAGCATTCACCACGACCCAATATCCATATAACAAATGGTTGAGCGTTATTGCCGCACAAGCTGAGCGCCAGACTTCCTGCCTAGAAGTAGCCGGTCACACTCGCAAAGGATCTTCCGAACAACTCGATGATCGACTCTCGCTGCAACGTGCGGAATTTGTCCGCCAGAAGCTGATTGCCGTAAAACCTGCCTTGGCATCACGCTCCTCCGCGCAAGGTTATGGTTCGAAACGAGCAATCGTCGGCACCAAGAAGGGCGATGACTCTGACGCATTGGACCAACGCATCGATTTCAAGAAAACCTCCTGCTGATCGCAGCATTATTGACTAACGATGGCCAAAGGACAGTTCGAGAGGCTGCGTCGATGCCGGGCAAACTGGAGGTGTCGCGGCATCGCCTTGTTGTCTGGTTTACTTCTCGTAACCTCAACGTTTGCGGGAGATATCAATACATCGCTGCAACTGCGCCTAGAAACAGGCAGTCATACCGCTGCAATTCGGGCGGCAAGCATCGACTCTAGTGGGCGCTTCGTAGTCACAGCCTCTGAAGATAAGACTGCTCGAGTTTGGGATGCCGTGAGTGGCGCCCTCCTTTCTATCTTTCGCCCCCCGTCCGATGCGGGTAACAACGGAAAACTATTTGCTGTCACCATGCTGCCTGACGGGACGGCATATGCAACGGCTGGATGGTCTGCAAGCAACGATATTTATCTGGTCAGCCGTAGCGACGGCACTGTTATTCACCGGATAGCTGGTCTGCCAAATACTATTACCCACCTAGCGTTTTCTCCGGATGGCAGGTTGTTGGTCGTTGGTCTTTGGGGCAGACATGGTGTACGGGTGTTTTCTAGCGGCGATCGATGGCAGAGTGTGCGAGAACTTCAGGGGGACGCCAACTTTGCTGGCGAAGTCAATTCCAGCGTATGGTCGCCCGATGGCCAGCGCTTGGTAGTCAGTGCCGCCGACGGCTACCTTCGAACATACAAATTCGGAGCTTCGGGCCTGCGCTTGCTCACGAGCGACATTCTGGCGGGAGTAGGTACACCGCACGGCATGGCATTTTCACCGGATGGGAAACGTCTTGCGGTTGGCGCCACGGACCAGGCAACCATCGCTCTGATCGACCCCGTTACGCTCAAGTTAGAACGTATTCTGTCGCCACCGGCGAGCAATTCGACCCGCGGATTCAACGCGGTTGCTTGGTCCGTTGATGGGAAACGACTATTTGCTGGTGGCAGTTGGACAGACCAACAAGGTCATTTCGCGGTTTGCATCTGGCCAGATGAAAGAAATGCAGTCGCTGAGTGCATCCCAGTAACCGGCAATACGATTACGGGCCTTCAGGCGACCACCGGTGGTCGGCTTCTCTACGTTGCAGCCGACCCCGGCATGGGAATGCTTGCTCCAACTGGCAAGCCGCTGTTCCAGATCGCCAGAGTAGGGTTGGACTTTCGCAACCAGCGTAGTCGGTTCCAACTATCGACCGACGCTAGTGCATTGATGTTTGGCAGCATGCCATCCGGACCTATCGATGCTGCCTACGATATCCGCCAACTGGGCTGGACAAAGCCAGGGAAGGAATGGACGGCACCTCGGACAAAGGCGGGGAAAACGGTCGTCGAAAACTGGTTTGAGCGCCAGCTTCCCCAAATCAGCGGCAAGACAGTCAATCTTGACGCCGGTGAATTATCACTTTCGGCCGCAGTTTCCCGTAACGGAGACACAATCGCAATTGCCACAAGTCAAAACCTTGTTCTGCTCGATCAGGCGGCTCGGGAACGCTGGAGGGTTCCAGCGCGAAGCACCCCTTGGCAGATCAATCTGAGCAATGATGGACGCTGGGTCGTTGCCGCTTTTAGCGATGGTACCCTGCGCTGGTACAAGGTACAGGATGGCAGTGAGCAATTGGCCCTTTTCCCCCACCCAGATGGGCGCCGTTGGGTCGCTTGGACACCAACCGGATATTTCGCCGCCAGCGCGGGAGGAGAAGATCTCATTGGGTGGCAGCTTGATCGTGGCGAGAGCCAGGCGGCTGATTTCTATCCAATATCGCGCTTTCGGGCCGAATATTACCGACCCGATCTGATCCCTGAGATTATTGCCAAAGGCAGTGCCGAATCTGCGCTTGCAGCCATTTCCCGTGAAGGTGGTCGCCCAGGTGCGACAACAACGCTCGAGAATCGCCTGCCACCTAAACTACGCATCCTAGCCCCAGATGAGGTGAATACGGCATCCGGCAGTCGAGTCACCACCCTGCGCCTTGCAGTACGCACAACCGCCGAGGCACCGATCACACGCCTGATTGCGCGGATTAACGGGCAACTCGTCCAACTTCCGGGGCTTGCCTCCCTCAAAAGATCTCTCGGTTCGACGGATGAGAACATCTATGAGGTGCCGATTCCGTTAGTCGGCGGGGACTCAACGATCCTTGCTCTTGCGGAAAATAAATATGGTTTTTCGCCGGAAGCTATCCTCACGCTCAAAGCTATCCCTGCCGCAAAAAACGCGCAGGCTCCACTCGAAACAATTTCTCCAACCGGACCAGATCTGCGTCCTGTCCTCTATGTCATGGCGATCGGCATCAGCAATTATGGCGACCCTTCGATCCGACTGGAATTCGCAGCAAAGGATTCCAAGGATCTCTCGTCATTCTTAAAGACACAGGAAGGCGGGCTCTACCGCAAGGTTGTCGTGCGTTTGCTGACGGACGGCAATGCCAAGCGGGACGATATCCTCGATGGGCTTGAGTGGATACGCCACGAACTCACCGCACGCGATGTAGCTGTCATTTTTCTGGCAGGGCATGGAGTCAATGATGCAGATGGCGTCTACTATTTTCTGCCTCAGGATGTTGATATCAAACGGCTCAAGCGCACAGCTGTGATTTTTACCGAAATTCGTAACACATTGGCTTCACTGCCGGGTAAAGTACTTTTCTTCATTGACACCTGCCATGCGGGAAATGTCCTGGGCACGGGACTACGTTCGATCAGAAGCGACACAACCGCTGTCGTCAACGAATTGTCGAGTGCTGACAATGGGGTAATCGTCTTTGCGGCTGCAACTGGCAGGCAATTCGCTCAGGAGTCATCGAACTGGGGAAATGGCGCATTCACTAAAGCTATCCTCGAAGGTCTGGGTGGGAAGGCGGACTTCAACAATTCCGGACGGATAACCCACAAAATGCTTGATCTTTACATTTCGGAGCGCGTCAAACGGCTGACTGAGGGTGCCCAATCCCCGGTCACCATTGTTCCCAACGGTGTACCGGACTTCCCACTCGCATTCAGAACGCATCTGTCGGCTTCGTTGCGCGACAGTGTTGCACCCCATGCACAACCGTAAATGCATCTGAATAGATCTGGGTGGTCCTATTTCCACCAGTTGACTGGACATAGGTTACAACGGGCAGTTTTCAGTTCTGACATCACTCGCATGTAGGTGCTTCATCGGGCACGGGTCAGTTCTTTTACCGCGACAGCCACCATCGACCGATGGCAGAAATTTTGCTCTACGTCGTAGCAGAGCAACGCGCGGTTAGATGTTGTTGCAAGGGTCGCCAACTCGGCGACCGCATCGTCCTGCGTGCCCAGATAATTCGTCGGCCCTGCAAAATTCACCCGAGCGCTCCAGCCAAGCGGAAATTCTGATTGATCGAGATGGATCGCCGTTGAGGAGCATCAACAGCTTCAGTAAAACGGGGCGCAAAAATGCGGCCTTCAAGCCCAGACGGACCATGGCCCGCAGCAACCAAGACAAGTTGTAACCGGCGGCACACAGCAGTGTATCGCCCAGTTGCCCTTGGAGCCGGTAACGATCCATCGGGTGATCTGACTTGAGATGTCCAATCGCCGGCTCCACAGCTTGTCGTCGCCTGAGCCATCGGCGCTGTTGCTTGATCATTGACTTGTACTTGCCGCGATGAACGATCTACACTTGGAGATTGTCACTGTCGCCAACAACCACTCGTAGCGGATGTTGTCGAAGCATCCACGGATCGCTGTTGCCCGGCCCCACCCGGTTCCACTCCCTATACATCAGTCAGCGGAGAAACTCAGCGTCACGGGATACCCCCCGCACTTGGGCGCGATGCCGCTGCATCAGTACTTGCAACTCGGCGAATGACACGATGTGGCCGGGGTCGCGCTCGATGAGCAGCATCAGCCGGAAGCGATCGCGCGAGGCCAGCCTCACTTGATTGCCAAAGCGGATGGTCATTGCAGCGTCCGCACAGATCGGCTCGTCCGGCGCGCCTCTGCATCGATGGCCCGGTCCACCTGGGCAGCGCGCCGGGTCCGCACCATAGCCCGCCCGAGGCCGGCCGCCGCCAAGTACGCCACCGCCGCCGGAACGAACAGCACCATGCCGATATCTCCGTAAAGGATAGCCGCGGCCAGGAACGCTGCCGGCAACACCACGAAGTCCCGAGCGCGGACCAGTGGCGGCGCATCTGTGCTGGCGTAGTTGACACCATCGATGGTGGACCAGTTGGCCAGTCCCAGTACCTGCGGCACCTTGTGCGTGGTGATGATCAGGCTCACCTCGTGCCCCCGCCGCGCCGGCATGGTTCGCGTGTTGATGATGAACTTGCGCTCGGCGCCATGGGGCGGCTTGAGCCACAGTTCGTAACGGTCGGTTGGGCCGAGTGGGCGACGGCCGATGTAGAGATGGACGTTGGTAAAGCGGCGCACCTCGACCAGGCGCCCGTGGATGGCTTGCAGCGTTGGCATGACAGTTCTCCCATGGAAAGACCTGTCCAGCGTCTCGCACTACATGCCCATTTCAACCCGGTAATTCGGGTGGGCGGTCCGTCAACGCGCCGCACTCGATCTCCAGTGGTACTGTGCTGTGATCGGAGTGACAGCACAGTACCAGGGCCCGGAGCGAGCATCGCTTCCGGACGCCTTGCCACACACCCCATTTGAACTGGGGTCACACGGCAATAGGCCTGCGCTGCCACCATGCTCATCGCTTCGGAACCAGAGGTAGAACGATGCCATGCCAAGGCCACGGTAAATCCGGGCGCTTGCGGCTCGCGGCACGCTAATCGGCAATTTTCGGGATTGCAAGGGCGCGTTTCCGGCGCCACACTGAAACTGCATCAGCCCGGTCCAGCTAGCGGCCCGGCGTGCATCGCGCACGGAAACGCAAGCCCTTTGAGTGGTGATCTTTACCTTGGCGCCTTGAGCGCCTGTCGTTCCGGACGCTTGGCGTCCCAGGTGTTTTTGTTGTTGATAGTGGCGCGGCCCATGGCTTGACCATGGCGCCAGTTCTTTCCTTCGCACCCGATGCAAGGAAACGAGGATACGCCTTGGGCATCGTCCGCCCCGAGCGGCGATGCCATAGACGGTGGCCCGACCACCGATGCCTTGAGCACCTTCCTGCCGGCGATCGCACTTCGTTGCGACCGCCTTGTCCATTTCCCTCTCTCGCGCCTGTTCCAGGCCGCGAATGACGCCAGCCCTGCGGGGCCGGCGTTCGAGTTCCTTCCCCTCGCACTCACGCCCTGACCTCGGTCAGCCGTGCGCTGCCGTACCTGGGTGCGGCGCCACGGCCCGCGTGAACGGCATTGCGCGTCCGTCGCGGAACGGATGTTGCCAGTCAAGCCGGCGATGGGGAACGAGTTCGCGGTGCCGCTCGGGCACCGTACCGGAGGTCACGCCTCCGGGGTTGCCTCAGGTTCCTTGAGAACCTGGTTCGCTACAGCGAACGCCACATTGCGCCCGACGCATGCTGGCCGGCGATCACTTTTAAGCACCTCCGCACCGCCGTTGCTTTAGCGATGGCGGCAAACACTGGCCTGGCATCGGCGCCCGGAACCCGCCGATGTACGAACACCAGGGTTCCACCAACTCGACGAATGGGAAAACACGCCATGGACAAGCCATGCAACAAACGAAATGACCGCTCCGCCCCAGCACCAGGCAAACGCCGTGGGCAGTCGCGCACCTACGAACAGCCCGCCCTGGACGACATGCCCTTGAACCCCAAGCGCAGCGGCTATGTGCTGCAGTTGATCCTGCAGCGGCACAACTGGCAGCACAGCAGCAAGCCTAAGGGCGTGAGCCACAAGACGATGGCGGAGCGCACGCGCTTCTGCATCTGGCTGTTCGATTTTCTGCGCGGGCATCCGAAGCACTTCAAGCTGGACCCGCGCTCCTTCAGCGGTCGCCATGTCGAAGCCGTCACTCGCTACTGGCTGGAGGAAGCGCGTGCCGGGCGGCTGAGCCCGGCGACGATCCAGACCTA
>WBZU01000464.1_pt1 | contig 29578 bp, 24 predicted proteins | sample 5204311 | NCBI WGS metagenome assembly WBZU01 (sample SAMN12344359, study PRJNA552823) | activated sludge metagenome | biome: Activated sludge suspended growth; feature: Nitrification reactor; material: Wastewater; isolation source: activated sludge from nitrification reactor of wastewater...
GTGTGTTACATCGGCGATGAGGTCAAAGATCCGGGCCGGGTGATTCCCAGATCCGTGACGCTCAGTCTCGTGTTTGTGGCGCTGATCTATCTCGGCGTAAACTTGTCGCTGATTGGAACGGTATCATGGCGAACTTTCGTGCCCGCTGTCGATCCGCCTCCGGCGATAGCCGCGATGTTCATGGAGAAGCTGCATGGCCCTGGCGCGGCGGGCATGCTTTCCGTGCTGGTGCTGTGGACCATCGGCGCATGCGTGTTTGCGCTGATGCTCGGATACTCACGCATACCCTACGCGGCGGCGCGAGATGGCAATTTCTTCCCTGCTTTCGCCCGGCTGCATCCGACCGGCGCGTTTCCGCATGTCTCATTGATCACGATCGGCGTTCTGACGGTGGCGTTCACCTTTCTGCCGCTGATGGACGTGATCGAGGCGCTGCTGACCACACGGATGGCCGTGCAGTTTATCGGACAAATCGCCGCGCTGTGGTGGCTGCGAAGAAACCGTCCTGACCTGGTGAGGCCGTTTCGGATGTGGCTTTATCCGCTGCCCATGCTGGTGGCGCTGGTTGGCTGGATCTACCTGATCGCGACCCAGGACAAGTTGCAGTTGCTCTATGCCTCGGCCTTCCTCAGTGCGGGCGTGGGCATTTGGTTTGCGTGGCAGGCGGTTGCACGCCGCTCAGGGCAACCATCCGAATGATGGACGGTCATCGTCCTTCTGGCTCAAACACGAGGCACGTCCCACAGATCGAATCCGCGCGAGGTGGCGCGTTGCATCCGGCGGCTCACTAGCAGAACCACGCCGCCGGCCCCGTAGGCCAGCGCCACGGTGGACAGCCAGAGGGGCAGAAGGCGGAGCGAGAGGCTGGCACGGCTGGTCATCTCGACGCCATCGTCGATCACTGGAGATGGTTCTGGGTTCGGCATCCACCAGCCGAGGTAAGCGAAGACGCCCATGGCTCCGAACACAAACCACGCCGCCAGCGCAATGCGCGCCCACTGCATGGCCCGGGCCATGCCAACGATGAGTGCCAGAGAGGCCACATACCAGCCAAAAGAGGCCATGGTGAGTTCAAATAACTGCTGGAACAGCAGGCCCGCGATGGCGGCTCCGCCCAGGACCAGGTGACCAAAGATCACACCTCGTGCGAAGAACACGCTGTGCTTGTTCTGGAAGCCAGATTTTTGTCTCTGAAGATCGAGCATGGGCGGAGGTGGCGGGACTGTCCTGCAGGCGCTGCCGAGGTTGCATGCTCAACACATCCCGTCGCCATTTTGCAGCAACTGCAAATGGGGCGCGGGATTTGTGCGGCGGATGGAGTGTGACCAGACCTTGGTCCACTCGTTTAACCGTTCTTCAAATAGGCGAAAGCGATGCAACCAGCGGTCAGGAGGGCGGCGGCGATGATCATTCCGTTAAACATGGGCGATGGGGCGTAGAAGTGAGGGAGCATAGAATGCCAGAGCGGGCCGCATTCAAGGGCAAAAACCAGTTGCATTGGGGTCGAATGCCCCGACTATCCCCGCCCTTTTTACCCCTTCATATATGGCCAAGACCTGCTGGATCGAACGCAACAAGCGCAAACAAAAGACCGTCGAGAAGTATGCCAAGCTGCGTGCCCAGCTCAAGGCGGACAAAGACTACATCGGTCTGAGCATGCTGCCGCGTGATGCCAGCCCCACCCGTTTGGTGAACCGCTGCCGTGTTTCCGGTCGTCGCCGCGCCTATATTCGCCGTTTCCAAATGTCCCGTCTCACGTTCCGCGAAATGGCCTCCAATGGCCTGATTCCAGGGGTGACGAGATCCAGTTGGTGATCGTCGGGGTGCGGTTCGCGCGCCTTTGTCATGGTGCTGTGTCGGGCAGCCATCTGTTTCGCCACCATGCCGATCTACTCCTACATTGCCGACAATCCCGAAGAGGGATGTATTCGGTGCAAGAACGGTTTTGATCTCCGCCGTCCCATCAACCGGCCCGCCCTGACTCACTGTCCGCTTTGCAAGAAGCCTGTGCATAAGCTTGTGTCCGGCTTCACCACTCCACGTCTCACCAAGCCATTGAGTGTGTCGGACGCGAAGGCTGCGGGATTCACCGTCCTCGAAAAGCGAGTGGATGGGAACTACGAACGGCTGTGAGTTGATTGACGCCACAATGGATTCGTTTGCCTTTGTTTCCCTGTTGCTCGCCAGCGCCTCGCCTGAGGGCCTGCACTCGGAGTGGACCACGTCCAGCGGGAAGCTCATGGGCGAAGCATTCGCGATTGTTTTCTTTGTGGTTCTGAACGGCTTCTTTGTCGCCACGGAATTCGCGCTGGTCAAAGTGCGGCAGAGCCAGATCGAGGCAGCCATCGAAGAGGGCCGACGCGGAGCCCAGCTTTTGCAGCGCATCACACGGCAGCTTGACGCCTACCTGTCCGCTACCCAGCTCGCCATCACGCTCTGTAGCATCGGTCTCGGCATGGTGGGGGAGCCCATGGTGGCCAGTCTGCTCCAGCCGCTGATGTTCAAAGCAGGCGTGTCCAGTGAGGTGGTCATTCACAGTGTGTCGATCGGCATCGCCTATATCCTGGTAACCTATTTGCATGTGGTGCTCGGTGAATTGACACCCAAAGCCCTTGCCATCCGGCGCGCCCTTCCGACCGCGCTCTTCATCGCTCCGGCGCTGCACTTCTGTTACATGATCCTGAGACCGGGCATCTGGGTGCTGCGCGGCTCCGCGCGTTTCCTGCTCCAAAAAGCTTTCCGCATCGACTTCGTGACCGGTGGCGAACTCGCGCATTCAGAAGAAGAATTGCGGCATATCGTGGCAGAGAGCGAGAAATCCCAGCGTGTGACCGAGACGGAGAAGGACATCCTTCTGAACGCCCTGGCCCTCAATGACCGCTGCGTGCGAGATGTGATGACCCCGCGCAATCAGGTGGTGTCCCTGGATGTCGACGAGTCTTTTGAGCACAACTGGAAGGTCGCCGTGGGATCGAAGCACACCCGCCTGCCTCTGGTGGAGGGGCACCTCGACCACAGCATCGGCCTCATTCACATCAAAGACCTGCTGGCTCTGTCCGGTCAGTCCGCCGCGGATCTCCGCTCGATCGCGCGCGAGCTTGCGCCAGTGCCCGAGATGATGCCGATCGACAAGTTGCTGCGCGTGTTCCTTGACCGGCATTTGCACATGGCGCTTGTAGTTGATGAGTTCGGCGGTGCCGTCGGCATCGTGACGCTGGACAATGTCATCGAAGAAATCGTCGGCGACATTCAGGACGAGTTCGATCAGGAGAAGCCCGAGTTTCTCCGCATCAACGACAATGAGTTCGAGGTCGATGGCACGCTCAACCTTTACGAACTGGCCGACATAGCCGGTCTGGAGGTGGAGAGCGACGAAGTCAGCACCGTGGGCGGCTACATCACCCACCTGCTGGGTCATCTGCCCCGCGTGGGCGAGCATGCTGAGATCGGCGAATACCGTGCGACAGTCACTCGCGTGGATCAGCGTCGCGTGCTGGCAGTTCGATTTGCCAGGGCGCCAAAGACGGAGCCAGCGGAAGATGCTTCCTCCGAGAATGCGGAGAATTGAGCAATCGAAGGGCATCGAATGCTGCTGACGAGCCGGCTTGAACGAGCATAGTGCCGTCATGAACGCCACACCGTTCACCGCGAATGCACTCCGTGTTCTGCAGGCCAGGTATCTGCGTCGGGATTGTGAAGGCGCGGTTGTCGAAAGCCCGGCGGAACTGCTGGTGCGCGTGGCTCAAGCGATAGCCGCAGCGGAGGCCGGTTACGGCACGCAAGATGCGGCCGAGGCCGAGTTCCATCAGATCATGCGCACGTTGGAGTTTTTCCCCAACAGTCCCACGCTTATGAACGCGGGCACGGAGCGTGGCCAGTTGAGCGCATGTTTTGTGCTGCCCGTGGAGGACTCCATTGAATCGATTTTCGAGGCGCTGAAACGCATGGCGATCATCCAGAACACCGGCGGCGGCACCGGCTTCTCGTTTTCCAGGCTTCGACCACGGGGTGATTTCGTGGAGCCGTCCGGCGGGGAGGCCGGCGGCCCCGTCGCGTTCTTGAAAGTGTTCGATGCCGCCACCGAACACGTCAAGCAGGGGGGGCGCAGACGCGGCGCCAACATGGGCGTGCTGCGCGTGGATCATCCTGACATCGTTGAGTTTATCAGCGTGAAGAGCGATGGCCGCAGCGTGCGGAACTTCAATCTCTCTGTGGGCATTACCGATCAGTTCATGTCCGCTGTCGCTTCAGGCGCGCATCATGAACTTGTGCATCCGCGCACCGGCGCGGTGACGAGCCGGGTCGCCGCGCGAGAGCTTTTTGATGCAATCACCTCGAGTGCATGGCGCACGGGCGATCCCGGACTGGTTTTTCTGGACGCCATCAATCGAAGCCAGCCGACACCCGCGCTTGGTAATATCGAATGCACCAATCCCTGCGGCGAAGTGCCGTTACTTCCAAACGAGGCGTGCAATCTCGGCTCGATCAATCTGGCGCGGATGGTGCGGCATGAGGGCGGGCAGCCGCATGTCGATTGGACCCGGCTGAGGACCGTGACACGCATTGCCACGCGATTTCTCGATGATGTGATTGATGCCGGACACTTCACATTCCCCGAGATGGAGTGCATGGTGCGCGGCAATCGCAAAATCGGACTCGGTGTCATGGGATTTGCAGACCTTCTCGTCGCACTCGAAATGTCTTACGACTCGGACGAAGCGGTCGTGCTGGCTGGCGAACTCATGAAGTTCATCAACGACACCGCTCATGAGGCCTCTGGCCAACTCGCCGCGCAAAGAGGGGTTTTCCCGAACTGGTCTCGGAGTCGTCTCGCAGCCGTTGGCCACGAGCTGCGCAATGCCACCTGCACGGCGATAGCGCCCACGGGAACGATCGGCATCATCGCGGATGCAAGTCCTGGAATCGAGCCGCTCTTCGCGCTCGCCTTTCGCCGGACGGGTGTGCTGGATGCTGCCACGCTGACGGAAGTTCATCCTGCGCTTGAGCAGGCGCTGAAAAGCTGTGGCGCTGACGGCACCCGCATTCTTCATGAGGTAATGGAACACGGCACGCTGGCACCCATCCAGGGCGTGCCAGAAAAGCTGCGCCGCGTGTTCATTACTGCACATGAGATTCCACCAGAACGTCATTTGCAAATCCAGGCCGCCTTCCAGCGGCATGTGGACAATGCGGTTTCCAAAACCATCAACCTGCCCTTCCATGCCACAGTTCAGGACATCGCCCGGATTTGCATGCGTGCATGGGAGCTGGATCTGAAGGGTATCACCGTGTTTCGTGATCGATGTCTGCCGCAGCAGGTGATCGAGCCAGGCATTCGTGCGCATGCTGCGCGCTGCGACCCCGGCGAGTGCGAACTTTAAACCTGCGCACCATTAACCCCTGACTAGTCTCTCGCTATGAAAGGCTCTCCGTGGATGCTCCGCTGCATCGGACGGGTGCTGGTGGCTCTGCTGCTGGCGCTGCCTGCGGTCGTAATCTATGGGCATCTGGGTGCGCCGCTGGACATCTCCAGCCACTACGTCAGTGACTTCCTGATCGCCGCGCCTCACTGGCCCTGGCTTGTCATTGGGTGCTTTTGTTTCGCGATCGTGCTCATGCTCCTGGCGATCGGTTTCTTGCTGCGCGCAGATGGAGGTCCGCTTGTGATCATCGCGTGCGCGTTGTTTGCCGCTGCATCCATGGCCTTGTTTTTCATGGCATACGCTCCTGTCAGGCATGCAAAGCAGGCCGCGATCGCGCCGCACGCGTTCTGGCTGCCGTCTTGGTGGCTCGTATCAAAAACGGCGGAGTCCGAATACGACAAAGGCATGGCAGACGCCTACTCAGACCTGCACTATCACGCGAGCCGTCTCGGCCTCACTACAGGACTGATTGCAGTGATCCTGCTGGCTGCCGGCAACGCGGGGCAGGGTGCTGGGGGGCGCAGATTCGCGCAGCGCACGGCGCTGTGTGCATCAGGCTTGCTCGTGTGTGGTGTGCTGGCCTTCTATCCCACCGGCACGCATGGGCTGTGGCAGCGCATCGGTCTGCTGATTCTTCTGATCTGGCTTTGGATTGCCCGGCAGCGGCTTCTGGAACCCGGGCGGGACTAGGCCTGCTTCTCGTCCACCTGGGCCAGTTTGTATTCCAGTTCGCAAATTTTGTATTCGGCCTCGCGCAATCGTTTGCGTGTGCCGGCATCGCCTTGCGACATCTGTGCCTCCAGTTCAATAATCTTCTTCTCCGCCGACTTCGCGCGTTCCTGTGCTTTGCTCAGTTCCTCTGAAAGTGTCACCGTTTCGGCAGCATCCGATGCGCTTCCGCCCGATCCGACCAAAGCCATGACCTCCTTTTGTAACATCGCGGATTTTTGATCAGCCGCGGACAGCTTGCGCTGAAGTTCCGCCAGTTTCGATGCCGACTCTTTCTCCAGCTCAGCCTGGGCCGCGCGGGTCTTTTCGAGTTCCTGATTGACCACATCCACCATGCTCTGGCCGCTGGCAGCGAGCCGTTCGTGTGTGGCCAGTTCGGCGCGGAGATTGCTCTCGCGTTCCTGGGCAAGTTTGCGCTCGTCGGCGAAAGCATTGCGGGTTGAACTGAGTTCCTGAGCCAGCTGCTTGGCCAGATCCTGCTTGGCTTCCATCGCCTCCTGCATGGCTCCAATGCGGCCCTTTTCCGCTTCCAACGCAGCTTCCAGCGCGCCAATCTTTGTCTCAGCGGCACTGTGCAGAGCCTCGGCTTCCCGCATCTTTTGCAAGGCGGCTGCGGCGTCGGACTGATGCATGGTGATCTGCTCCGCTGCTGCGACGCATCGCGGTCAGCGCGCGCTTGCAGTGCAGAGTGCTGGCTGGCGAGGTCAGCCAGCTGCTGCTCCTGCTGGCGGATCAGTTTGTCCAGTCTCTCGCACTTTTCACCAGCCTGGGTGAACTCCTCCTGGCGTTTCAGCTCGGATTGCAGCCGCAGCTTGCGCTCCTGCTCCAGTTCGGGTTGCAGCTTGCGTTTGACCGACCAGTCGGCCACACCCCAAAAGACCACACCCGTGATCATGATGACCAGCGCCAGTTGCAGCAGCGTGAACCCATACTTGTCAGAGTCCAACGGCACCGGGGTCAGGGCCAGTGAAATCGCTGTTGAGAAATATGGGTGCATAGACGGGCGCGGAATCGCGCTAGAAAACGCGGACGAACCCTAAATGTAAAGCATTTCAACCGCGGGAGCGCGATTGTTTGCGCCTTTCGTTGGCTGCAGCCATCAGCAACGACAGGAGGAGCAGCGACAGAAAAATCCAGATCACATTCAATACAGGCTGAGTGGTGCCGAGTGCCTGAACCAATGTCCGGCCATGCCACACGGGAACCGAATAGATCACGACCAGATGCACCACATACATGCACAGCGATTCCCGGCCTGCCAGCAGCAGCAGCCCGTGCCCGCGCAGCCAGCCTTCAATGTGGCTGGCGATCCACGCGAACACCGCGACCCAGCTGAGACGTTCGAAGAAGAACTCCATCGTGCCGCCCGGAATCGGCAGGAACCGCAAAACCAAAGCCACAATGATCGCTGGTATGGCCCATCGCCACATCGGCCTGCCCAGCGCTCCAGCCACGAAGCCGAAAGCGGCGAAGCCTGTCCATGGGAACAGCGGGAACAACGATCCGTATCGGCGCGACAGCATCATGTCCACGGGCAGAAATACGGATGGCGAGGCATTGGCTGCATCAGTGCTGACCACGACGAGCAGGCCAAGAAGTCCTGCTGCCATCCACGGACGGAACTTCCGCCTGCCGAACCCATGCTCGATGGCCAGAAGAATCAGGCAGGATGCGGCCAGGCATTGAAGAACATCAAACTGTAGAGGCACGCTCCAGATCTCCCGGCGGAGGTGAATCAAGCCCTCCCAATCCCAGGACATGTGCATCAGCACCCCGATGCACCAGATGAACATCAAGCGCTTCACAGTGGTCCAGGCAGGGCGTGGCGCTCCCGGCTTCGCGGACGCCAAGCCTCTCATGTATCCTGCCAGCCAGATGAACGTGGGTGCCACGAGTCCGTGGAAATAGGTGAGGCTTTGGAACGTGGGCGTCACCTGCAAAGACGAATCCAGAAACGTGTTCGCTGCATGCGTCCAAATCATGCCGATCACCGCAGTCCCGCGCAGCAGATCGATCCACGTATGGCGTGATTTGCTATCGCTCATGCCAGGCCCGCAGGGGTTTCAGGCGCGGTAGCTTGTGGCTGCAGAAGCTGTCGCACACGTTGTTCCTCCCCATATACGGTGAGCAGATCACCAGGCAGCAAATGTTCGGTGGGGCCTGGAAGACCGGGTATGGTCTCGCCGTGACGCTTGATCGCCAGCACGATCACCCCCAAGTCCCAGGGGCGCGACTCCCGCAAGGTCTTCCCTGCGATCGGCGTCGTCGGCAGCACCTCGATCTCCGAGACACAATATCCGCTCTGAATGCGCAGCAGCATCTCATAGTCCAGGACGCGCACGATCCCGGCGCGTTCCAGCGCCTTGCGGATCAAATGGTCGATGCCTCGCTGCACCCAACCGACTTTGAACAGATAGAGCACCAGGATGATGCAGGCCACTACGCTGCCCATCACTGCCAGAGGATTCCAGCCCGCACCGCCTTCCATGATGGTCACCACCAGAGTCGCGAGCGCCGAAGTCAGGCCGATATTGCCTGACAAAATCAGGTCGCGAATGATGCGACGGCGCACGGGATGATTTACCACCATCTCCGCTTCTTTGGTCGTAAACCCCACGCCGAAAAACGCGGAGTAACTCTGAAAACTCGCTGTGTCCCAGCTCAACCCCGTCATCATCAGTGCCGTCGCACCCACGCGCACAACCAGCAGCGAGACGAGCAGAATGATGGCAAGGGTGATGACGGGCATAGGCTGACTGGGAGTATGGAACCTTCGCTGGACGCATCACAGAACGCCAGACTAAACCTAAACTGAGAATTGAAAAAGAGAGACCGCAAATTGCGCGATCACCCTTAGTTTGGGGGCAGCTAGCGCAGATTTCGTCATCCAACACGGTGGTTGCCTCATTTCAAAGGAGGTGGCTCCACGGATTTGCGTTCTGGCAACAGCCACACCAGGACAGCGAATGTCATCGCCATAGCCGACCCAAAGAGACCGGAGACAAACGACTCCGACACCTCGGACAGCGCTCTCATCAAGCCTTCGCCATCGGCAAGTCCCGATCGTCCCAAGTTGGAGAAGGCCTTCAGGCATCCGATGATTGACCCGGTCAGTCCGATGATCGCTGGCACCAGCGTGAGAATCGAGTAGCCGGTGCGAAGATGGGAATTGCCTCGATTGATGAGCAGAACCAATCCGCCGCAGACCAGCGCCAGACTCGCGAGCAACGTCGGCATCCCAAACGGGCCGGTTTCTGACCACCACCCCATGAACGTGTGCTGCCGGATCACGATTGCACTCTCGTCAGGAGGAATCGGCGAAATCGCAGCCGCGGCAAGGAAGGACGAAGCGATCATCGCCGCGAACCTCCCAGAAAGAACGAGATCGATGCGATTAGCAGCGCTGGCACCACCGCCAGGCAAGCCGTCGCCGTTGTCACCAGACCGGAGCCGAAACGCTCTGCCACAGCTTGTGGACTGCTCGCACCCCCGTCAGCTGCCATGGTGAGCCCGTGGCTAAGCCAGGCCAGCCCGAAGGCGGCGCTCCAAAGCCAGTATGCTGCGCACCCGCAAAGCACCGCTGCACGCCAGCGAGTGCTGGCTCGTGACCGCATCGAGAGAATGCCGCCAGCAAATAGCAAAAGCGCGGTCAGAATTTGAATGGCGAGCATCCATCGATTGCAGCAAAGCGCAATGATGGCTGCAAGCAGCAATTTCAGGCCTTCTTGACCGGCTGCTTTCGATTCGCGCCCCACTTCATCAGCACGAAATAAAACACCGGTGTCAGCAGCAATCCAAAAATCGTCACGCCGATCATGCCGCTGAAGACGGCGATGCCCATGGCTTTGCGCATTTCCGCACCGGCACCGTGGCTGGCGACGAGAGGCCACACGCCGGCGATGAAAGCGATGGAGGTCATCAGGATGGGCCGCAATCGCAGGCGCGCAGCGGTGACGGCGGATTGGAAGGGCGTGAGTCCTTCGTCTTGCTTCACCTTGGCAAACTCAACGATGAGGATCGCGTTTTTGCACGCGAGTCCGACGAGCACGATCAAGCCGATCTGGGTGAAGATGTTGTTCTCGTTCGTGGTGAACATCACGCCGACGAGCGCGCTCAGCAGCGTGAGCGGCACGACGAGGATGATCGCGAGAGGCATGCGCAGGCTTTCATACTGCGCAGCGAGCACGAGGAAGACGAGGAAGATGCAGAGCGGAAAAACATACACGGCGGTGTTGCCCGCGAGTTCTTGTTGGAACTTCAGCTCGGTCCACTCGACGTCCATGCCCTTCGGCAGCGTCTCTTTGGCAATCTTCGTGATCATCGCTTCGGCCTCGCCGCTCGTGTGACCGGGGCCGGGGTTGCCGTTGATCTCGGCGCTGAGATACGAGTTGTAGTGCATCACGCGATCGGGGCCGCTGCTGGGATGCACTTTCAAAACCGTGGCAAGCGGCACCATCTCGCCGCGCGTGTTGCGCACCTTAAGCTTGGTGATGTCTTCGGCGCGGGAGCGATACTGCTGGTCGGCTTGCACCACGACCTGCCACGTTCTGCCGAAGCGATTGAAGTCGTTCACGTAGAGCGAGCCGAGATAGACTTGCAGCGCGAGCGAGATCTCCTGCTTGCTGATGCCAAGGCTCTCCGCCTTGACCCAATCGACCTCGGCAGCGAGCTGCGGCGTGTTGGGGCGGAAGCCGGTGAAGACGCTCATCGGGGCGAAGACGCCGCTTTGATACGCCTTGCCGATGATCTCGTTCGTGGCGTTCGCGAGCGCATCGACACCGAGGTCGGCGCGGTCTTCGACTTGCAGCTTGAAGCCGCCGATCGCACCCATGCCGTTCACGGCGGGTGGCATCACGGCGAGCACGAAGGCCTCCTGAATCTGTGCGAACTGCATGTTCAGCGCCATCGCGATGGCGGGTCCCGTGACATCGGGTGTGGTGCGGTCTTCGAAGGGCTTCAGGCCGACGAAGACAATGCCGGAGTTCGAGGCGTTGCTGAAGCCATTGATCGACAAGCCGGGGAAGCCGATGGCGTTCTCCACACCCGGAGTCTTCATGATGATGTCGCTCATGCGGCGCATCACGGCGTCGGTGCGTTCCAGTGACGCGCCATCGGGCAACTGTGCGAAGGCGACGAGATACTTCTTGTCCTGCGTGGGCACGAAGCCGGTCGGGACTTTGTTGAACACATCGTAGCCGAGATAGACGAGGCCGCCGTAGAGCAGCAGCGAGATGATGCTGAGGCGGATGGCGCGACCGACGATCCATTGATACGTGATGCCCAGCTTCTCAAAGATCCAGTTGAAGGGCTTGAAGAACCAGCCCAGGCAAAAGTTCATCAAGCGCGAGACGAGGTCGGGCTTGTCGTGATGGCCCTTGAGCAGCAAGGCACTGAGAGCGGGTGAAAGCGTGAGCGAGTTGAACGCGGAGATCACTGTGCTGATCGCGATGGTGAGCGCGAACTGCTTGTAGAACTGGCCGGTCAGTCCGCTGATGAATGCGGTGGGCACGAACACGGCGCAAAGCACGAGCGCGGTGGCGACGATGGGGCCGGTCACTTCGCGCATCGCGATCTTCGTCGCTTCGATGGGCGAGTGGCCGTCGCGGATGTTGCGCTCCACGTTCTCGACCACCACGATGGCGTCATCGACGACGATGCCGATGGCGAGCACGAGGCCGAAGAGTGACAGCGCATTGATCGAGAAGCCAAAGGCCTGCATGATCGCGAAGGTGCCGATCAAGGACACGGGAACGGCGGCGAGCGGGATGATGGAGGCGCGCCAGGTCTGCAGGAAGACGATCACCACGATGACGACGAGCAGGATCGCTTCGAGCAGCGTGTGAATCACGGCGTCGATGGACTGCTGCACGAAGACGGTCGGGTCATACGCGATGGTGTAGTCGATGCCGGCGGGGAAGTTTTCCTTCAGCTTCGTCATCTCGGCGCGCACGGCGGCGGAGAGCTGAAGCGAGTTCGATCCCGGCTGCTGGAAGATGGGCACGGCCACGGCGCTCTTGTTGTTCATGGTGGAGCGCAGCGCGTATTCGCTGGCGCCGAGTTCCACCCGCGCGATGTCGCGCAGCTCCACCGTCTCGCCGTTGGGGCCGGTTTTGACGATGATCTTCGCGAACTCCTCCTCGGTCACCAGACGGCCCTTGGTGGTGATTTGCAATTGCACGGGCACGTCGCTGCTGATCGGCTGATTGCCAATCGAACCTGCGGCGACCTGCGCGTTCTGCGACTGGATGGCGCGGATGATGTCGGCAGGTGTCATGCCGAGCGAGGCGACTTTGTCCGGGTTCAGCCAGATGCGCATCGAGTAGTCGCCGGAGCCGAAGACCGTCACGTTGCCCGCGCCGGGAATGCGCGCGAGCTGGTCCTTCACGTTCATGGTCGCATAGTTGCGCACGTAGATGTCGTCGTAGCGGCCATCGGGTGAGAACAGATGCACGACCATGGTGAGGTCGGGCGAGGACTTCATGGTGGTGATGCCGAGGCGGCGCACTTCCTCCGGCAGACGCGGCAGTGCCTGGTTCACGCGGTTCTGCACGGCGACCTGGGCTTTGTCCAAATCGGTGCCGATCTTGAAGGTGACGGTGAGCTGCATCACGCCGTCGCCGGTGGCCTGTGAATACATGTAGATGCTGTTCGAGACGCCATTGATCTCCTTTTCCAGCACGGTGGAAACGGTCTCCGCGATGACCTGCGGATTGGCACCGGGATACATGGCACGCACCACGATGTTGGGCGGTGCGACCTCGGGATACTCGCTGACGGGCAGGAAGTTGAGTGAGATGCTGCCGATGAGCACCAGGATGATCGAGAGCACGCCCGCGAAGATGGGGCGGGTGATGAAGAATTGAGAGAAGTTCATCGGCGCAGTCGGTTACTTCGCTGGCGTTTCGGCGACTTTTTTCTCGGGTGGCGTCGGCGCGACGGGCATGCCGGGGCGAACCTTCGCGAGGCCATTGATGACCACGCTGTCGTCCTTCGTGACGCCGCTGCGAATGATGCGCTGGTCACCCATGAGCGGCCCGATCTCGACAGGCTTGTATTCGGTCATGTTTTCCTTGTTCACCGTGAGCACGAACTTGCGACCTTGGTCGGTGCCGATGGCTTCTTCGGGCAAGAGCAGAGCGTTGTATTTTGGCCCGGCGGGCAAACGCATCCGCACGAAGGTGCCTGGGCGCAGGGTGCCGTCTTTGTTTTCAAACTCGGCGCGCACGAGGATGCTGCCCGTGGTGCCGGAGATGCGGTTGTCGAAGGACTCGATGTGACCTTTGTGCGGGTAGTTCTTCTCGCCTTCGAGCTGCATCTCGGCCGGCGTCTGCTTGTCGGTGAGATGCGTCGCCTTGCCTTCGCTGCTAAGGCGTTGATACCGGAGGAAGGTGGACTCATCGACATCGGCATAGACATAAACGGGATCGAACTTCACGACGGTGGTGAGCAGAGTCGTAAAGCCAGCGACACCGCTGACGTAGTTGCCCGCCGTGACCATCTCGCGGCTGACGCGGCCATCGATCGGGCTCCTCACCGAGGCGAATTCGACATCGAGCGCGGCGGCTTTCACCGCAGCTTCAGCGGAGCGCAGTGCGTCGTTGGCTTCACGGAAGGTCATCGACTTCGTGTCGGCTTCCTCCGTGCTGATCGCTTTGGCTTCGATGAGCTTTTGCGCGCGATCGAGTTCCTTCTTCGACAGCTCGAGCTTCGTCCTCGCACGCTGAACTTCAGCGTCCGCGCGATCAAGGATCGCCTGAAAGGGGCGTGGGTCGATGGTCACGAGCAGGTCGCCTTTCTTCACGAGCTGGCCGGACTTGAAGTGAATCTTGTCCACATAGCCGCTGACGCGCGGGCGGATCTCCACGGACTCGGCAGCATCGATGCGACCGGTGAACTCGTCCCATTCCTGGACTTCTTTTTGAATCGGGGGTGACACGGTGACGCCTGGAGGTGGCATCTCAAAATGACCGCCCGCAGCATTGTCGGGCTTATGGCAGCTTGCGATCATCAACGCCGCGAAGCTGGTGAGAGTGAGGACTGACTTCATGGTTTTGGGGTAGGGGATTGGTTCCATCCGCCGCCGAGGGCCTGGATGAGTTGCACGGTGGTCACGAGGCGCTGGCCGCGCAGTTGCACGAGCGCGCGACGCGCTGACAAGGAGGTGCGCTCGGCTTCGATGACTTCGAGGTAGGTCGTGATGCCTTCGGTGTAGCGCTGGCGGGCAAGCTTTGCTGCTGCGTCCGCTGCTGTTTGCAGCTTCTCCTGCGCTTCGGCTTGCTTCTGCTGAGCTGACAGCGCAGCCATTTGCGATTCGACCTCCTTGAACGCTATCAGCACCTTTTCTTCGTATTGGCCTGTCAGCTCACGCAGTGCGCCTTGCGCAGCTTCGACAGCTGCCCTGCGCTGCTGGCCGACGAAAAGAGGTATGGATATCCTGAGACCCACCGACCAGGTCTCGCTGTCCTTGTCAAAATACCTGCCGCTGTGGCTGGTTTGAGTGCCGAGACCGGCTCCAAGCGAAACCTTGGGGAAGTAAGCGCTGCGGGCGACACCGATGCGCGTTTGTGCCGCCTCAACCCGATGCATCGCTGCGGCCACGTCGGGTCTCCGTTGAACCAGTTCCGAAGGCAGGACTTTCGGCACCGCCGGCACGCTGGTATTGAATCCTGTTGTCGCCGACCTGAACCCGGAAGCTACCTGGCCGAGAGTCAGGCCGAGCGTATTTTCCAAATCTGCCCGAGGTCCAGCCAGGGCAGCGATCTCCGCTTCAGTGGTGGCGAGTTCTGCCTCCGCGCGCACGCGATCCAGCTCGTTGGCCGCACCCGCATTCACTCGGGCGGCGGCCATGTCGAGAGCCTCGTGTCGAAGCTTGAGCGTGCTTTCCAGGACGGCTTTTTCCTCATCGATCGACTGGAGTGCGAAGTGCAGGCGGGCGACCTCCGCCGCGAGGAGCAAGCTCATGGCACTGGCGTCCGCGCCTGCGCCTTCGGCGTCTGATCGCGCGGAATTCACCTGACCTCGCAGGCGGCCCCAAACGTCAATCTCATAGCTCACATCGGCGGACGTTGAAAAATTGTTCAGCGTGCCAAATGAGAACTGATACACTGTGTCGGAAGCACGGCTGCGGCTCAGATCTCCATTCACGGCCACCCGCGGCAGCAAATTCGAACGAGCGAGGCGAACGGCGGATCGAGCCTGGTCCACCCGCGCCTTTGCTGCCTGCAGTCCTGGGTAGGCTGCTTGAGCCTGCTCGATCAATTTGGTGAGAGTGGCGTCATCGAACACCTTCCACCAATTGTCACCTGCGGGGACTGAATTCATGTTCACCTGCGCCTTCCACGCTGAGGGCGCAGTTGCGGTCTCTGCTGGGAGCGGACGGGTGGTCGAAGCTGCGAGAATGACGCAGAGGAGGTATTTGTTCATGGATTGCACGTTGTGAAATAGTTGACTGGTTGGCTACTGTGATTCCGGGTGCGCTCTGCTTCGGGGTGTCATGCTGCTTTTGCCCTGGAGCGGGACCGCGGGGAGGATGAGATGCCGAGCAGTGTTTGAATCGATGGCCACAGCCCTTTCAAGATGCCGGGATCGTTCTTGATTCTGGCCTCTGCGAGCGTGCCTTCTGAAAATAGAAACACCGCTCTGGCCATGAATGCCGGATCGGCACATTGGATTTGGTTCCTCGCTCCCGCCTCCCTCAGGGCTGATTCGATGTAGCGTATCTGAGTGGAAAGGATGCGCTCGATCAGGTTGCGCAATCGCTGCTCCTGGGTGCTGATCTCACTCCCCAGCGTGAACAGCGGGCATCCGAGGACATGGCCGTATTGACGGAACTTCTCCAGCTGCACCTCGTAGCTATGCTCGGAGTGGCGCTTGATCCGGTCGAGCGGGTCGATGGACGGCGAAAAAATGCCGTCCATGAGAGGCCGGTATACCTGTTCCCACGATTGCTCGATGGCAGCAACCGTGAGGTCAGTCTTGGAAGCGAAAAAGTAGTAGAAGCTGCCCTTCTTGACGGACGCCTTCTCACATATTTGATCGATGGTGGTGCGTCCGTATGATCCCGTCCAGACGAGTTCGATCACCGCGTCCATCAATTTTTGTCTGGCATCAGAAGTGCGGCCCATGGTGACGAATTAGTCCCCGCAGTTGGCTGAAACTAGATGTTTAGTCAACTATTTCCTATTGGATCACACCAGCAAACAAAGGGAGGCAAATCGGCACTCTGTGGCGCGCAACTAGTGCCGTTGTGGCACCTTCGAGTGTCATTCGGAGTGGGTTGTGTTTTTTCCACAATCGGTTCGGATCCCCACGGAATAAGGGTTGCAGAGTTGATGCCTGGCGGTGGCATGCCTTCTGCCAAGGGAGTGCGGAAATATTTCAAATCGATCTTATGAGCAAAATCCTCGGCATTGACCTCGGCACCACGAATTCCTGCATGGCCGTTCTCGAAGGCGGCAAGCCTATGGTGCTTGAAAACTCCGAAGGCGCGCGCACGACACCGTCGGTAGTCGCTTTTACGAAGAGCGGTGAACGTGTCGTCGGTCAGGCCGCGAAGCGTCAGGCGGTGACGAATCCGCGCAACACGGTGTTTTCCGTGAAGCGTCTGATGGGGCGGAAGTTTGCTGAACTCTCCGAGGTGGACAAGAACACCCCTTACAAGGTGGTGGCGGCCAGCAACGGCGATGCACACGTCCAGGTCGAGGTTGGCGGTGAGACCAAAACATATTCCCCTCAGGAGATTAGTGCGATGATCCTCGCCAAGCTGAAGGCGGACGCCGAGGCCCGACTTGGAGAGAAGATCACGGAGGCCGTCATCACGGTGCCTGCCTACTTCAATGATTCCCAGCGCAATGCCACCAAAGCTGCTGGCGAGATCGCGGGGCTCAACGTGCGGCGCATCATCAACGAACCCACGGCGGCTTCGCTGGCCTACGGCCTCGAGTCCAAGAGTGATGAGAAGATCGCCGTATATGACCTTGGTGGCGGAACGTTCGACATTTCGATTCTGGAAATCGGAGAGGGCGTGTTTGAGGTGCTGGCGACCGATGGCGATACGCACCTGGGTGGCGACGACTGGGATCGCAAGATCATCGACTGGATCATCAGCGAATTTAAGTCCGAGAGCGGCCTGGATTTGAGCAAGCAGGCCGATGCGCTCCAACGCATCAAAGAAGAGGCCGAAAAGGCGAAGATCGCGCTAAGTTCGGCGCAGACCTACGACATCAGCCTTCCCTTCATCACCATGGATCAGACGGGTCCAAAGCACATCATGAAGACGCTGAGCCGCGCCAAGCTGGAGCAGCTGTGTGATGATCTATTCGAGCGCACCATCAAGCCGGTGAAGGACTGCTTTGCCGAAGCGAAGCTCAGTGCATCGCAGGTGGATGAATTGGTGCTCGTGGGCGGCATGACGCGCATGCCCAAGGTTGTGGAGACTGCGCGGAAGCTTGCCGGCAAAGACCCGCATCAGGGCGTGAATCCAGATGAAGTGGTCGCGGTGGGCGCAGCCATCCAGGGAGGCGTGCTCAAAGGCGACGTGAAGGATGTGCTTTTGCTGGACGTGACACCGCTGACGCTGGCGATCGAGACTGCTGGTGGCATTGCTACGCCGATGATTCCGCGCAACACCACCATCCCGAAGAAGCACAGCCAGGTGTTCTCAACGTATGCAGACAACCAGCCTGGCGTGGAGATCGTTGTGCTGCAGGGAGAGCGCCCGATGAGCCGGGACAACAAGACGCTGGGCACCTTCAAGCTCGATGGTATTCCTCCCGCGCCACGTGGTGTGCCGCAGATCGAGGTCACGTTCGACATTGATGCGAACGGCATCCTCAATGTCTCGGCGAAGGAGAAGGTCAGCGGCAAGGAGCAGAAGATCAGCATCGCCGGCAGCTCAGGCCTGACTCAGGAGGAAATCGAAAAGGCCAAGAGGGACGCCGAATCTCACGCCGAGGAGGACAAACAGCGCCGCGAAATGGCCGAAGTGAAGAACAAGGCCGAGTCGATGTCGCACGAGATCGAGAAGCAGCTCAAGGAGATGGAGGGCAAGCTTCCTGCCGACCAGATCGCACCGCTTCAAGCCAAGGTCGAAAGCCTGAAGCGTGCCGTGGAATCGAACGATCACGCCAGCATGAAGTCCGGCGTGGATGAGCTGGAGAAGATGTTCGCCGCGGCTTATCAGGCTGCCGCAGCGAGTGGTGCCGCGGCGCCCGGGCAGGGGCCGGAGGGTGCTGGTGCGGCTAACACCGCAGAGCAGCCACAAGGCAATGTGGTGGACGCCGAAGTAGTGGATGAAAAAAAGGCGTGACCACTTAGCATCGCCCTGCATCCCCGGATTTGGACCGCCATTTCCCGTCCGGAATTCAGCAAACAGCCAGCTCGCAACAACATTATGGCAGCCAAATCTAGCGACAATCGCAACATCACCCGTGCAGTCACACTCGACAGCGTGGGCAACGTCAAGGCCTCGGGATGGATGGTCAGGTTCACTCGCGGAGGAGAGTCCTATCAATCGTTCTTTGGCGACGCCAAACACGGTGGTCAGAAAAAGTCTCTGGCTGCGGCGCGTCTTGATCGTGACAAGCAGGAGCCCAAGTTCGAGCGGATCCGGAAGACCGCTGAGCGCCAGCGCGTGGCCGAACTGCTGAGTCCGGGCAAAAAGAAGCCGCGCGGTGTTCGCTACCTCACGAAGCGCGTTGAGCGCGGCGTCGGCAAAAACAAGCGGACATGGACGTATCTCGTCGCCGCTTCGCACTGGCTTGATGAGACCGGCAAGCGCCACACGGCATCGTTCTCATGCGATAAATACGGCAAACAGAAGGCCTATGACATGGCCTGCGCAGCCAGGGCCACTGCTCTGAAAAAGCGGCTCAAAGCGATGGCGTCCCACTAACACCATTTCACTCCATTTCCCGCCCGGCTGACCGCCACGGCCTCTCACCTCGGGAGACGCGCCGGCAAGCCGGGCGAGATGACAGAAACAACAACACCAACCCACACTGCAAGAATAGAACACTATGGCTACCACGATCACACCCCTGGGCCGCCGCGTGCTTGTCAAGCGCTCCAGCAGCGAAGAGAAGACCGCTGGTGGCATCTTCCTTCCCGACACCGCGAAGGAGAAGCCCCAAGAAGCCGAAGTCGTTGCCCTCGGCACCGGCAAGGATGACGAAGGCAAAGACGTCGCCACCCTCTTCACCGTGAAGAAGGGCGACAAGGTCCTCATCTCCAAATACGGCGGCACCGAAGTGAAGGTCGATGGCGAGGACCTCCTCATCATCAACGAGACCGACATCCTCGGCATCATCGGCAAGTAATCCTCCTGGATATCAAATTCCAAATCTCAGATCTCAAATCATATCATGGCAAAGCAACTCTCTTTTGATGAATCCGCCCGTCAGGCACTCCTGGTCGGCGTGAAGAAACTCGCCCGCGCGGTCAAGGCCACCCTTGGACCTTCGGGACGCAACGTCATCCTGGAAAAGAAATTCGGTTCCCCCACGATCACCAAGGACGGTGTCACCGTGGCCAAGGAGATCGAACTTCCTGATCCGTATGAAAACATGGGCGCCCAGCTCATTAAGGAAGTCTCCTCCAAGACCTCCGATGTCGCCGGCGACGGCACCACCACCGCCACCGTTCTTGCCGAGGCCATCTATAGCGAAGGCCTTCGCAACGTCACTGCCGGCGCCAATCCGACCTCGCTTCAACGCGGCATCCTCAAGGCCACCGAGGCCATCGTTGCCGAGCTGAAGAAGATCGCGACCCCGGTCAAGGACAGCAAGGAAGTGGCCCAGGTCGCGACCGTGTCTGCCAACTGGGACGCCGAGATCGGCAACATCATCGCCGACGCGATGGATAAAGTGGGCAAAGAAGGCACGATCACCGTCGAAGAAGCCAAGAGCATCGAAACGACCCTCGAAGTCGTGGAAGGCATGCAGTTCGACAAGGGCTACCTCAGCCCCTACTTCGTGACCAACGCCGAAACGATGGAGTGCAACCTCGAGAACGCCTACATCCTCATCAACGAGAAGAAGATCAGCAGCCTCAAGGACATGTTGCCTCTGCTTGAAAAGGTGGCTCGCTCCGGCAAGCCCCTCCTCATCATCGCTGAAGACGTGGAAGGCGAAGCCCTCGCGACGCTCGTCGTGAACAAGCTGCGCGGCACGCTCAACATCGTGGCCGTGAAGGCCCCTGGCTTCGGCGACCGCCGCAAGGCCATGCTCGAAGACATCGCCATCCTTACCGGTGGCCGCTGCATCACCGAAGACCTCGGCATCAAGCTCGAAAACATCGAGCTGGCCGACCTCGGCCGTGCCAAGCGCATCACCATCGGCAAGGAAAACACCGTCATCGTGGAGGGCGAAGGCTCTTCCGACGCCATCGCCGGACGCGTTTCCCAGATCAAGAACCAGATCGCCGAAACCACCAGCGACTACGATCGCGAGAAGCTCCAGGAGCGCCTTGCGAAGCTTGCCGGCGGCGTGGCCGTCATCAACGTCGGTGCCGCTACGGAAACCGAGATGAAGGAAAAGAAAGCCCGCGTGGAAGACGCGCTGCACGCCACTCGTGCCGCCGTTGAAGAAGGCATCGTCCCAGGGGGCGGCGTCGCCCTCATCCGTGCGCAAGCCGCCGTCAAGGGCCTCAAGCTCGAAGGCGACGAAGCGACCGGAGCCGGCATCGTTGCCCGCGCCGTTGAAGCTCCTCTCCGTCAGCTTGCCGCCAACGCTGGCGTCGAAGGCGCGCTCATCGTGGCCGAAGTCAAGAAGCGCAAAGGCAATGAAGGCTACAACGTCGCCACCGGCGAATACGTGGACCTCATCAAGGCCGGCGTCGTTGATCCTGCCAAGGTGACCCGCAGCGCGTTGCAAAACGCCGCTTCGATCTCTGGTCTCCTTCTCACCACGGAATGCCTCATCGCAGACATCCCGAAAGAAGAAGCTGCTGATCCGCACAGCCACAGCCACGGCGAAGGCATGATGTAATCCGTCGGCGCGTCACTTGTTGACGCGACTTCCAAACTTTCCTCCGCGCCGGACCAACCACCGGCGCGGAGTGAAATCAAAACCCCCACAGAACCAACGAACGAACACCCCGGACCATCGCTGGTCCGGGGTGTTTTTTTGATCGCGGACTTGCCAAGGTTGACGGCTGCATCCTGACTTCTAAAATTGATCGCTCGTTGAACGATGATTGGTCTTTTCCCCATTTAAATGAAGATTGCCGAGAGAGAGCTTTTCATACCGTTAACGGAACCCGCACAGGTCTCGATTTCAACGCTGCGCAGGAGTGTCATAAACCTGCTGGGAGACGACGAGAAGGCAGTTCGATTTGTCATCACCCGCTCCGACACGGATGGCGTGGTCTGCGAACTGGGCTTCGTCAAAGGAACGATGGAGCGGCGCGATGCCAGAAGCATCTTTGAATTTCGCAAGCGAACCCATGAAGATGCCGGATCATTCAACGCCGTGTTTTTGGTGCCGACGGGAGTAGGGGCAGAGATCGGCGGTCACTCAGGTGATGCTGGTCCGGTCGGGAAACTGCTGGCCGCATCGTGCGACCATCTCATCACGCACCCGAACGTAGGCAATGCCGCGGATATCAACGAACTGCCGGACAACGCCTTGTATGTTGAAGGCAGCGTGATATCGGACTTTTTGATGGGCAACGTTGGACTGGCGAAGGTGCGGTCTAATCGCGTTCTCGTGCTGATGGAGCGTCACCAAGACCCGTGGTTCATGGACGCAACAATCAACATGGCGTCCGCCGCGAGGGCGGCCGCGGGAATCGATGTGAGCCGTGTGGTGGTGCTGGAGAAGAATTTCACCATGCGGTCAGTTTATTCACCTTCGGGCCGCGCGTCCGGCATTGTGGAGGGCATGGAATGCGTTTGCGCCGCCATGGACTTGTGGCGGCATGAGTATGACGCGGTGGCTGTTGCGTCACTGATTCAGGTGCCCGCCCACTATCATCATGACTACTTTGCGGACGAGAGCGATGCGATGGTGAACCCTTGGGGAGGAGTGGAGGCGATGCTGACCCACACTCTGTCGCTGTTGTATCATGTGCCAACGGCACATGCGCCTATGATGACTTCACGGGAGGTGCAGACGCTGGACTATGGGCCGGTCGAGCCCCGTAAGGCGGCCGAACCCGTGTCGGCCACCTATCTGTTCAGCGTGCTTAAAGGCTTGCATCGCAGCCCCCGGATCGTTTCTCCGTCTCCGGTTCCCGGACTTTCAGGAATGTTTACGGCGGAAAATGTGCATTGCCTGGTCATTCCCGACAGTTGCGTGGGGCTGCCTACGCTGGCGGCGCTGGAACAAGGCATCGCGGTGATCGCCGTGCGCGGCAATCACAACCGGATGTCCAACAGGCTGGCGAACCTGCCTTTCGCGCCGGGAAAGCTGCACTTTGTAGAAAACTACCTGGAGGCGGCGGGGGTGATGACAGCCATGCGCGCGGGCATTTCGCTGGAGTCCGTGCGCAGACCCTTGCTGCCAACGCCCGTGTCTGGACGATGATGCAGACGGTCACAGCATGCCCCCAGCCAGATTCATCGCCTTCATCAGTCGCAGATCGGAGATCGCGACATATCTTCGCTATGCGCCGGATGCAGAATTCGCGTTTGCATCGTTCCTGGATCTTGGGGACGATGTCACGCGAGTTGATCCACATGACCTGCCGCGGATGATCGCCGGGTTTGAGCGGCAGCACCAAGACCGGCCGTTCACGGGCGTATTGAATCGCAAGGAGAAGTGTGTGCTGGCGGCGGCGGTGCTTGCCAGAGGCTTGGGACTGCGGCCTCTGCTTGCCGAGTCTGCGCTTGCACGGGACAAGCACCTCATGCGGCGGGCCCTGAATGCCGGGGAGGAATTCCCCCGCTCCTTTTTGCTTCGTGACACAAAGGACATTGAGGCGATTCCGCCTGATGTGTTTCCCTGTGTGCTCAAGCCGCGGTTTGGATTCAACAGCCGCTCCGTTTGTATTGTGAAAACCCGTGATGAACTCCGGCGCGTTTTTGCCGAGCAATCGCGCCGTTACCGGCAGATGGTCCGGCAAGATGGAACGAATGGGGACTTTGTTGTCGAAGACATGCTCAAGGGAGCCGAGCATACCATTGACTCTCTTGTCAAAGATGGGCGGGTGCTATTTCATCTCATCTCCGACAAGCGCACCATGATTCCGCCATTCTTTATCGAGGTGGGGGATTTGATGCCCGGCCGGGTTTCGGATCTGCAAAGGCAGGAGATTGAAGCATGTGTGGCGCGGGCGATTGCATGCGTGGGCGTTATCAACGGATGGACTCACACCGAGGTCAAAATGCACGAGGACAGACCCGTTGCCATCGAGGTTGCCGCGCGCATGGGAGGCGGATACTTCGAGCAGTTGATCGAGGAGGTTTACGGCATTGACCGCATGAGGGTGTTGCTTGATCTCCACCTGGAACGTCCGCTGCCGGAGAAACCGGCGGCGCGCTGCACAATCGCCGCGAGACGCGTGGTGACGTATGGTATTGAGCGCATTGTCAGTCGATTCAACCCGGGCGCCGTCTTTGGCGCGAATGGTGTGCGATTGATCTGGCCGGAATCGCCTGCGGCGATCAACCGGCTGGTGGTGGGGCCTCCGCACGATTTCAACAACACGGTATTTGAGTTTTTTGCCCGTGGCGCTTCGCCGGCTGAGGCGATTGCCCTGGCGGATGCCACAGAACGAAAGGCCGCGCTGTGCCGCATTCGCATTCCTGAAGTGATTTACCGGGCCTGGTCATGGATAAACTCGTGAACAATGCCGCACTGAGGTGCGTGTTGACAGGCGGTTCTTCGCTGCTGGGAGCGTGCGGCGACGAATTGCGCAAACGCGGGCACGTTGTCGTCGCGGTGATCGGCGATGACGCTACGGCGGCAGGCCTGCCATGGTTCGCTACGATTGAGGAGGCGATGCAGTCGCTTGAGGAGCGTCCGGATTTGCTGATCAGCATTGTCAATCGCAGGTTGCTGGTCGAGCGACATCTCGAGTGGGCGCGGATGGCGGCCGTGAACTATCATGACTCATTGTTACCGCGGTATGCGGGGGTGAATGCACCGTCATGGGCGATACTGAATGGCGAGACGGAGCACGGCATCACCTGGCATCAAATGGCCGCCCGCCTTGATTCGGGGGATATTCTTGTGCAGCGGGCTTTTGCGCTGGCCGGAGACGAAACAGCCCTGTCGTTGAACGCCAAGTGTTACGAACACGCGATTGCTGGGTTCCAGGAGTTGGTTCAGAACTTGGAGCGCGGTATGAATGGTGGTCGCCCGCAGGATTTGAAGCGGCGGACGATGTATTCTGCGCATCAGCGGCTGCCGGCGCAGGGCATCATCTCCTGGCAGGCTTCGGTCATGGACATCGACCGAGCAGTGCGTGCTTCTTTCTTTGGTCCGTATCCCAATGACTTTGGGCGGGCGAAAGTGCTGTTGCCGGACGATGCACTTTGCTTGGTGAAGTCCTGCTGTGCTGACACAACCAGACGCAGTGTTCCCGGCACGGTGTTGCATGTATCGCGCACCGGCCTGTGTGTGGCGGCAGCGGATGGGGTGATTCACCTCCAGATGGAGGAAGGTGGTCCTGGCTTCGCCAATCTAGCGGGGCAGGTGCTGCCCGGGATTGATGACAATCAAAAGGCGCACATCGAGCAGGCGGAGTGTGCTGCCGCGCGGATCGAGCCGCTTTGGTGCGGGAGGTTGCGGGCGCTGCCTCCTCCCTTGACGATGCCGCAATTGAAGCCCGGAAAGCACCCGCCGGGGCTGGACCACGTGGTGGTCATTGATGCGCCATGGACCGGAAATGAAGCGCTGGCGGCGATGCTCGTGCATCTTTCCGTGATCAGCGGCATGCGGCGGTTTGCTGTTGCGCTGGCGGGGCCGGCGCCAATCGGATTTGCGGTTTTCACACCCGTAATCGTGGAGTTTCCCGAGGCGGAACCGGCGACTTTTGACGGGCACATGAGGGCTGCGAGCCAGGCGGTGTCTTCGGCGACGTCGATGCCTCCGTTTCCACTGGATTTGACTGCCCGCTTTCCTGCCTTGCAGGCGGCGGAGCAGCGTCTGGCGCAGATCACCGTCGTGTTAGGCGAGGCTCCGACATTTCCCGCCGTCAGCCCGGGGCTCTGCGTTGTGACGGACGAGGGGGGGCTGCAGCTCCGCTTTTCGGCGGGCATGATTTCACATGACGAGGCCAGGACTTTCGCCCGAAGGGCCAGAGCCTGGCTCAACGATTCTGGCCGGTCCATGGCCGCCGCACCATCCGCCGAACCCGCCGGCTGGGTGCATGAACTGATTATGGTGCAGGCCAGGCTGCGTCCTGACAAGGTGGCTGTTGAGATGGGAGACGAAACCGTCACCTATGCACAACTTGAAGACCGGGCCGGATGCCTGGCAGGGGTGCTGCAACGTCAGGGCGCTGTGCCGGAATCCCGTGTGGGCATCCTGATGGAGAGGTCGGTCTCATTCGTTGTCTGCGTGCTGGCAGTGCTGAAAGCGGGCGCCGCCTATGTGCCTCTGGACGTGGATATGCCCCTGGCACGCCTGAAGCAAATCGCAGAGGATGCGGGTTTGTTGCTTATCGTCAGTTCCGATGCGGCGAGGGATACGGCGGGAAAGCTGGGGGTTCCTGTCATGGGTATGGACGCCACCACAAACGCACGGTCTGAAGCACCGGGTGTGGCACGGCCCGTTGCGGTGCATAGCGACACCCTTGCATACATCATTTATACTTCCGGCAGTTCAGGCCGCCCGAAGGGCAGCATGATCGAGCATGGCGCGTTGCGGCATTTCATCGGCGAGGATGTCCGGGCTCACGGTATTCATGATGGAGATCGCATTTTGCAGCTTTGCGCCATCACCTTTGACGCGTCAGTGGAGGAGATGTTTTCCGCCTTGGTGGCGGGGGCCACGCTGGTGCTGCGGCACAAGCGATTGCTCGACTCGGCACGACACTTTCTCGACGGCTGCGAGTCGGCACGCATTACCGTGGCCGGCATTTTTGCGGCCATGCTGGGAGGTGTGCTCGCCGAGATGGAGCGTGGCGGTCGTTTCCCAACCAGCGTGCGTCTTGTGACTACCGGAGGAGAACGTGTGGTCGCCGGTGACGTGCGGCGCTGGCAGCGATTCTTCAGGGACCGCTCGATCCCCGCACCACGGCTGGTGAATGTCTATGGCCTGACCGAAACTACCGTCGCGAACTTGCTGTGCGACTTGTCACTGGAATCGTTAGACGATGATGTCGTTCCGATTGGCCAGCCACTGCCCGGCAATGTTGCTCGTGTGGTGAGCGAGCACCTGCTTGATTTGCCAGCCGGAGAGGCGGGAGAGCTGTTGCTTGGCGGAGTTCAACTGGCCCGAGGCTATTTGAACCGCCCAGGCCTCGATGCCGGGCGCTTCATTCTTGCTGCTGACGGCACGCGATGGTTCCGCACGGGCGACGAAGTCCGGCAGTTGCCGGACGGGCAGTTTGAATTCCTGGGGAGGCTCGATCGGCAGGTGAAGAGAGGTGGGTTTCGCATCGAACTGGAGGATGTAGAACAGGCGATTCGCGACCAAGGGGAGGTGCTGCATGCGGCAGTCGTGCAACACGATGGCAGTGGAACGGGAGAGCGGTTGATCGCCTTTGTTTCTCCTGCGAACGCCGGTCTGGAAGACAGATTGCTCAATCATCTGCGGACCGTGTTGCCTGCCTATATGCGGCCGAATGAAATCCGGCTTCTTGAAGTGATGCCGCTAAACCGCCACGGCAAGATCGACAGGGATGCACTGGCTGTGCTGGCCCAACCGGCAAACGCATCGGCGAAGGAGGGCACCAGAGACCCCATCGCAGGTATCTGGGCCAGAATGCTGCCATCCGGGTGCGAAGCGGTTTTTGGACGGACGTTCTTTGAGCTTGGCGGAGATTCTCTACTGGCGTTGCGTCTGTTTCTGCAGGTGGAAGAGGTGACCGGAGCGCACATTCCGTTGTCATCCTTTTTCCAGGATCCCACGCTGGAAGGGCTGCAGAGAATGATTGCCGGCGCCGAGTGCGCTGAATCGTCGCTGATTGTGGTGCTGCAAGCTGGCGACGGCATTCGTCCGCCAATCTACTGCCTTCCGGGTCTGCATGGTGACGTGAACGAGTATGTGGCGTTCGCGAGCAGTTGCCCGGATGATCAGGCAGTGTTCGGCGTTCGCTCTCCGTTGTTGCTGCATCCCGATCGCAAAACCGGCAGCCTCGAAGAAGCGGCGGGTGAGTTGCGGGCAGCCATCCGCAGGCACCGTCCGGCTCCGGCACCGCTGGTGCTCTTTGGTGCCTGCTGGTCAGGCTGGCTTGCCTTTGAGATTGCCCGTCAATGCCTGCAGGAGGAGGGGGTCGCGCCGGTGGTGATCATGCTGGATTCCAGTCCGCCGGACCTGGCATGCGGCTTTTGGGAGATGGCGGCGCACTTTCTTCGTTGGCTCCCTCGCTGGTGCTGGCAGCGATTGAGCAAGCCCGAACGCCTGCGAGCGACCATCGCAAATCTTGTGCGGGTGCCCGTCGAAGCAGCGGAGCCCGAATGGCAGGCGCAGCCCTCAGTGAAACGATTTCTCTATTTGAGCGATCACTACTCACCGGAGCGGGTGGCAGGTTTGAGCCTGCATCTTCTGCGTGCAACACCGTGGCAACCGCATCCGCTGCATTGGTTCCAGCCACGGCGATTGCACGACAACGGCTGGCAGCGTTGGACGGGCTGCAAAACCGAAGTCTATGATGTGCCCGGGGACCATTCGACTTTGATGACGCCGGCTACAATGACTTCGGTCACGCGGGTGATTCGGGAGATCTTGGAGAAGCAGGTCTGTTTGGTGCATGCAAGAGGTGATGATGTTCGCACCCTCAGGGAATGAATCTTCGATATGCGGTGACTAATGAAGAATCACGCGGATCTTCCTCCCTTGTTTCCCGGTGCCTTGGTTGTTTTTGTCCGGCGTTCGGGTAGCCTGACAAGCTGCGGCCAGTGTTGCGCAAGAGTGGTTTGGCGGCTCGACAGGTTGTAAGGCATGGTCCGCCAATGTCCGCTCTCACCGAAACCGGATGCCGTCATTGCGGCTCGCCCGTGCCTGCTTCGCGCACGGATGGGTTTTGATCTTTCGTCAAAAACGTGGACATGGAAAGTTGGGTTAGTTGTTTTGGATGGATAGTTCGAAGGCGACAGGGGATTTGAAGCCGAGGGCGCTGTGGAGGCGCAGGGGTTTGTAGAAGGTCTCGATATAGTCGAAGACCATGGAGCGGGCTTGAGCACGGGTGGCCGGGATGGTGGTGCCGAAGCACTCGGCTTTCAGCGTGGCCCAAAATGATTCCATGGTGGCGTTGTCGTAGCAGTTGGCCGTGCGGCTCATGCTGGCGGTGATGCCGCGCAGTTCGAGGCGCTTGCGGAACTCGGTGCTGATATATTGGCAGCCACGGTCGCTGTGGTGGTGCAGGTCTTTTGGCTTTGATCCGCGTGTTTGCAGGGTGAGTTCGAGGGCTGCGTGGGGCAGTGCTGTGGCGAGGTCTTCACGCGTGCTCCAGCCAGCCGAGCGGAGCGAGACAGCCTGCCGATAGGCAGCCCCGCAGGGGTGAGCGCCGGGGGGCGGCGCGAAGCAACGATGCGGCGGCTGCAGAGGTCCATCTCGGCGGCCAGATAGAGCCAGCCTCCGCGAGTCGGCAGATAAGTGATGTCGGTGACCCAGACCTCGTTGAGGCGCTTGGGAACGCTGCGTTGGAGCAAGTGGTTGGGGGCCGCTGCCGCCGTTTTGTCAGTCACTGTGGTGCGCGGCACGAAGCGGCGCTTCTGGCGCACGCGTAGGTGCCGCGGCTGGCGCTGAAGGCGGCGCGGATCTCGCTGGCGAGCTGCGCGTCCTGGCGGCGGCGCGGGTGTTGGTCCTTGCGCAGGTGGGCATGGTAGCCGCTGCGGCTGACGCCGAGGGCTTGGCAGGCTTTGGCGAGGTTCATGCGCGGCTGCTCGTGGTGGAGGGTTTGGATGAGGGCATAGCGCTGGCTTCTTGCTGGGCTACTATGGCCAAGGCTTTCTAAAAATGTCGTTCTGGGCACGGATGGCGTCGAGTTCGCGGCGCAGGGCGGCGATCTCCACAGCTGCGGCTACGGCACTGGAGCCGCCTGCGTTCGCCAGCCCGGCGCTGCGCGCCTGAGGCTGGCTCACTACGGCAGTTCCAGTGCCGTAGCGTTCCTTCCGATCGCGCAGGTTCCAGTGGCAGATGCCCAGTTCACGGGCGAGCTGCGCGGCCTTGCGACCGCCTTCGAGCAACGCAACTGCGTCGCGTTTGAACTGCTCGTCATAGGTGCGTTTTTTCGTTCCGGTCGTGTTCATGCTGCTTGGGGTTGTTACCCAACTTTTGCTGTCCACGGAAACGACGAACGCTCAAGAGGGCAGACCG
>WBZU01000623.1_pt1 | contig 29562 bp, 25 predicted proteins | sample 5204311 | NCBI WGS metagenome assembly WBZU01 (sample SAMN12344359, study PRJNA552823) | activated sludge metagenome | biome: Activated sludge suspended growth; feature: Nitrification reactor; material: Wastewater; isolation source: activated sludge from nitrification reactor of wastewater...
AACGGTATCTGCGGAGCCAGCCGCAACGCCGCCGCGCTGTCCGCGGAAAAACCACCTTTGGCCGCAAAAACCGCAGCGAAAAGTCCTCCGAGCCCGAGCAGCCCCAGCGAGACCGAAACAAGGCCCGAGATGGCTCCGCCACGAATCGCAATTTGCAAGGCATGGTCGAGAGATTTTCGCGCTCCGCTCGCCGCCCGCACATTCGCCCGCGTCGAGATCCACGACGTCACATGCGCGACAGCCAGCGCGGAGGCCACACCCAACGCGAACGACACCGTGAGCCACACGCCGAGTTCGAGCGGAGGCAGCGGGGTCACGCCCGATGTTTGTCGAGCCAGACCATAGGCGAGAAAGATGCCGCCGCCGAGAACCGCCGAGACGGCCGAGATCGTGGCGCGCATGCGTCGCGAGAACAGTTCGGCGGCTTGACGAATGCGCAGCGCAACCCGGGGAACTTCACCGTCGCCGACGGGGCAATCGAGCACCCAACGCGCGAGATATCCCGCGAAGGCAATACCCAGCAAACAGATGCCGAAGATGAGCGCGAGCTCGATCATGGTTCAGGCGTTCGTGAGCGCGTCCCGAAGTCGTTCGTGGCGAACGAGGCAAACGACGCGCGCCCCTGCACTACCGCGAGCCGCGCGGGAGAGCAACCATCGTGCACGGAAGGGGATCAGGTTCCGGGTACGTCTCGTCCGGCTGCGTGTTCGAGACGCATTTTGGCCATGAGGATTCCGACGCGCGCATCCACGCGACGCAACCGCGCCCGCGTCACTTCAGCCTCGGCATCCACGACGTTGACGCTCGTCGTGCGACCGGCACGGAGCAATTCCGTTTGAACACGAAGGTTTTCTTCCGCCGCCACGAGACCGCGATCGGCCGCATCGATGTTCGCTTCGGCGCGTTTCAAGTCGGCATACGTCGCCGCGATCTCCAGCTTCAACCCTTGGAGAAGCTGTTCCTTGAGCCCCGCGATCTGCGCCGCTCGAGCTTTCGCTTCCGTCACGGCCGCCGGTGCCGCAAGGGTGTCGTTCACGGTCCACGACATGCGCACGCCTGCTTCCCACGTGAATCGGAATTCATCTTTCTGCGGGAAAAATCGTTGGTTTGGATTGGAATACGTCGCGTTCGCGAAAGCATCGACGCGCGGTGCGTATTGCGCTCGCGCCACCGAAACCGTGGAGCCGACCGCTTGTTCGGACTCGCGAAGCGCTCGCAATTCAATCCGTTTGCCCAGCGCTTCTTGTTCGAGCGCCTCTTGCGTCGTCGTGATCGGGGCCGAGGTGTCGTGCAAAACGTCGACGCCGATCAGGAGAGGTTTGTCGTCCTGTAACCCCAGCGAAAGTCGCAAACTCTGCTCGGAGAGCGTCGCCAACGCCGCCGTGTCCGCCGCGAGCTGCTCGGCCGCTGCTTTTTGCGCTTCGAGTCGCAACAGGTCGGCTTTCGATGCCAAGCCGGCATCGACGATGCGCTTGACGTCCGTCAGATGCGCCGCGGCTTGCGTGACGGCTTCCGCGGAGACGACCGCCGCTCCTTTCGCTCGAATCCAATTGAAGAACATCGACTTCGCTTCCGCCGACGCTTGCAATTCCGCCGCCTGCAATTCGTACTTTTTCGCGCTCTCCTGATGCGAAGCCGCCGCGTACAGATGCGAAAAACGAAGCAGATAATCGGAGACGGGGATCGCCAGCTGCGCCGTGAACGAATACGAGTTCAGCAAGACGGGGAAGTTGAACGGCACTTGCGTCACCGCCAGCATGTCGCTCTGTTGGCCCGTTTGATCAATCACGCGCACACAGCTGGTGTTCGGCAACGGAACCTGCGGACAAGCACTGGAAACGAGTCCGCCCGTCGGGATCCCCGGCGTGAACGTCGTTCCATTGACCGTCCCGAACACCGTTTGAGTACCAAGTGAATTCTTCACCTCGGACAAACGCGTGTACGCCGCCGCCCCGCTCACTCGAGGAATGAAGGCCAACATCGCCTGATCAGCCTTTGCCGCCGCTTCCCGAAGCTCGGCTTCTTTCACGCGCAAGGAAGGTTTGGCCTTCAAAACGAGACGACCGACTTCGTTTGGGGTCAAACCACCCGGCTGAGGCGCAAGCGCTTCGGCGATGCGATCCGGGGTTGCCGGAGCTGCCGCGGGAGGTTGAGGAGCTGCTACAGGAGGCGCAGCAGGCAGCGGTTCCTTGGGTTCGTCCGCGAACGAAACGGCCGCGAACAAGTAGGTGGACGAGCACAGGGCGAAAGAGATCGAGCGGGCGGAGGAGCGCATATTGACCGGCCGGTCACTTATGGTCGAAACGCGAGCTAGTCAAGGCGGCGCTCGCGAAAACCCAAGACGACGCTCCATCCCGGTGAGCTTTCGCGCGTCGAGGTTTTGAATGACAATGTCTTTTCTCTTGCTTTCGCCCGCTTTGCAGTGCAAAGTGCGACTCACGAGTGACTTCCTCGAGAAGTCGAGAAGAAGACGAGAAGAAGACGAGAAGTCCTGGAGACGAGGAGACGACCATGGCCCAGAGCAGCGCGTTGATTCCGAACGTCAGCATGGTTTCGGACGTAAGCGGCGGAGTTCGACCTCGTTCCAAGGTGCACCCTCTGCTGGCAGCCATTGAAAACGCACCCTTGGAACCCATCTCGGACGAAGAAAACGCGCAACTCGACGAAGTCTTGCACTCGACGACGAATTGGTTGACGGACGAAGAATTCATGTCCTCCGTCGGCCTCGAATAACACCATTCTCCCTCCCATTCTCCAATGAAATTCACGGTTCAATGGCATCCGGCCCATACCACGCAGGTCCGGAACATGAATCCATGGGTTGCCGAAGCTATTTGCAAAGCGGTCCATATCGCCGCCGAATCCGGCAAAGGCACCATCCGACGAATCCGAGCCGACGACCCGTTTCGAATCAAGATTCACTGCAATGGTGCCGTTGTTTACGCCCAAGTCGACGTGGACGCACTGACGATGACCGTCCTGCGTATCGTCCCCAATGGCTGAAGCCTTGTTTCTCGTGCGAAACAAGGCTTCATGACCCGACGGTCAACCACGCCGTCGTTTGCTACGACGAACCATTCCGACCACGGCTCCCAGCCCGAACAACCCGGCCCACGCGTACGTGGGTGAACCATTACGCGTCACCGAGCACGTCATACCTTCCGCCGTGAGTTCCTCCTCCGCCGTCTCGACGTCGCCTTCGTCCTCAGGCGATTCTTCCTGCTGAAGTTCTTCCTGAAATCCCTTTTGCACAGGCGATTTCATGGATGCGACTTCGATGGCTCCGATATCGATCACCCCGGCGTTTACGCGCATGCGAGGCATTTCGATTTTTCGGCTCGGCGGCACGAATTGCGGCGATCCCAGCGGATTCGGAAAGGGCGCCTCCGATGGACTCATCGGCGTGCTGTTTCCCGCATTTTCGAGAGCGCTTCCCATTTGCGGCGCAAAGTCGAAGGCATTGGCATTCACAAACCCGGGATTGCTTCCCGAGCGCGTATTCATCCAAGACGCAGGCGTTTGGACCCCCGAGGGAACCCAATTGTTCGATCCGCCGATGATCGCGTGACCTTTGGCCCATTGGGCTTCGCTGTCGCGCATGAGCGTAAACGACGATCCGCCGGCGCCGGAGAACACGTTGTTGTGCATTTCGACGCTTTCGAGGCCATCGAACAAGCGAAAGATGCTTTTGGTCGCGCCATTGGCGACGAACGTATTGTTCACGAAACGATAACGACCGTTCGTCTCTCCGGAACCATCTCCGCCGATACGCACGGCGAACGAGCCGCGGGTTTTTCGAACGACGTTGCCCACGACGTCGGAATCTTCCCGTAAAACACCTTCGGCGAATTCTTCGGAGCCGATGAGTTCGAGCTCGTGGTACATCGCGCCTTCGATCCAATTGAAGTAGATCTCGTTGCGGCCGGCTCGGCTTTTGACGTTATTGCCGCCATTGCCGTCGTGCACGTAGCAGAATTGCATGCGAAACACGGCGTTCGGATACATGTCTTCGTCGGTTGCGACGTAGATTTGATGTTTTCGCGTGCCTTCGCCGGCTCGATACACTTCGACGCGTTCCAGCGTGAGCGAGCCCGATCCGGTATCTGCTCCGAGAATGCCTTGCGCGGGGCAATCGTGGACGACGGAATCGCGCAGCGTGATGTCATCGGCGTGGTGAAAGACGCATCGGGAGCTCCCTCCGGAAATGTCGAAACCTTCGATGACGTAATGGCTGCCATTCAAGGCGATGGTATTGGTTCCTCCGCGAACGATCGGGCGTTTTCCATTTTTCGTGACGCCGCGAATGGTGATTTTCGCCTGGGCCGTGCCCGGTTTGGAGAACGAAACGCTCGAATACGTGGCGTCTCCATCGACTTCGACGATATCTCCCGGTTTTACGACGGAAGCGACGGCGCTCAATTGTGGATATGGTTTACCCGGACCAACCTGATACGTTGCGGCGTGTGCATTTTGGACAAACGCGCCCGTCATGAGTCCGGCGATGACGCTCGTTAATGAAACGAAGCGTGAAGGAGTCGAGGTTCGAATCATGCGTCGAGGCTTTGCAGCTTTGTATCACGATATCAAACCATTTAATGGTGAATACGCGGCAATGCGGCGACGTCGGTTACCTCGATTCATAAAATGATTGTCGATTATTTGTACGCTGCGCACAAAAGGAATGAAGCTTCGGACATGTCGTTTTTTTCGTTGTCCCTCGACCGCATGGGATTGCGTCGAGAATGCACGGAGGGTACGTCGGCGGAGCGGCGCGACCCATGCATTCGATCTCGTACTGGAGAAAGCATCATGCCTACGCAGACGCATAAGCGTCCGAGCTTGCGTCCGGCTGTCGAGTCGCTGATTGCGTCATGTGTTCCCGTGTTGAAGGGCGGAGGAACGTTGCCCTTGGCGCGGGTGGTCGAAGCGGCGGCGGGGGGATTGCTCAAGCCTTCGGTTGTTCAAACGCTCGAGGGGCGAGGAGATTTGGTGTTCGAGCGGCGTGGGGGCACGGTGCGTTTCGCGAACGAGGGTCGGCGGGCGCAGATTGCATTTCGCCGATTCGACCTCGTGATTCCCACGCGCATTTCCGGTCACGCGTTCGAGATCTCGGGCGGCGTGGAATTTCGGTTTGACCCCAAAGAAACGTTTCGCGCCTCGAAGTTCTTGATGTCGGTGAACCTCGAGCGTCTCGAAGTCACGTCGGAGCGCATCGTGGTGAACGTCCAGGGTGGCCTCTTCGATCAGCACATCGCTTTGGTCTGACGCGACCGTCATGGAAGCCCGCGTTGGCACACTTTGCGACACGTGCTCCGAAGGCGTCTGTGGAGGTGGTGCGAACGTGGCGTGCACGGAGTGAGAACGGTGCTGCCCGCGCTGCGAACGAAGCGTTCCGCAAGGTGTCCGGAGCGCATTGTCGAAGAATGGACATTGCTCGTCCCAACGCCGGTTGGCGCCGGGAAATAAACCGGTGACAATGAGCGGTCAGGCTTGGCGTTGTTTTTGCCAAGACCGGACGCGGAGGCCTCATGCGACCCACCCATCCTCGACGCGCGCTTGCTTTGCTTCTCACGACCCTTGCCGGAAGCTCCATAGCTGCCGGTTGTTCAGGTACCGACACGTTGGTTCCTCAAGAGGACATCGTTGTTGCGGCCAAACCCCCGCCGCCGATCAACGGTGGCACGTTGGCAGTGGCCCTTGATGGGCACACGGCGATCGCGGCGGACACCGATCGCGACGTAGTTTGGATCGTCGACATCGACACATCTTCGCTCAAGGCCAAAGTGGCGCTGGAAGACGGCGACCAACCGGGCCGTGTAGCAGTGGACAAGAACGGCAAAGCCCACGTCGTTTTGATGGCGGGCGGCGCGATTGCCACGGTGGACGTCGCCGCGGGCAAACTCGTCGATCGTCGTGAAGTTTGTGCCGCGCCGCGAGGTATCGCGTACGACGGCGCGAGCGATCAAATTCACGTCGCGTGTGCCGGCGGCGAACTCGTCACGATGCCTGCGGCCGGCGGAGCGGCGACGCGCACGTTGCAACTCGATCGCGATCTTCGCGACGTCGTCGTTCAGGGCGACAAACTCCTCGTGAGCCGCCTGCGCACGGCGGAAGTGATGGTGGTCGGCTCGGAGGGCAAGGTTTGGCAACGTGGAACCCCGCCCAAGGTCAACCGGATGAACTTGTTCACCGGCGTGGAAGCCGAATTTGCGCCCGCAGTTGCTTGGCGCATGATCGGCCTGAAGAGCGGCGGCGCGCTCATGATTCATCAGCGCGGCATGAACGGCCCCGTCATCACGCAGCAGCCCGGTGGTTACAGCGGCGGCGGTTGTGACGAAGGGATTGTCCAGACAACCATGACCAAGATCGATCCGGGTGGTGAAAGCGACCCGCCGATCCTCATTCCGACCGATGGTTTGCAGTCGTTTGCCGGAACGGCGCTCCCCGTCGACATCGCGATCTCGCCTGCGGGCACGGACATCACCATCGTCGCGGCCGGGGCGAACGCCATCGTGCGCAAGCCGATCGTGGCCGTCTCGAACAGCAAGGACGAGGAGCCGTGTCGAGGACCTGAAACGCAACAGGTGCCCGGACAACCGGTGGCGGCGGCGTATTTGGCGGATGGAACGCCGATCGTTCAGCTTCGCGAGCCTGCGGCGATCTTCTTGCCCGGCGTCAATCGGACGATCTCCTTGCCAGGTGAAAGCCGTCGCGACACGGGCCACGACGTGTTCCATCAGAGCCCGGGATTGGGCGTCGGCATGGCTACGTCGATCGCGTGCGCATCGTGTCATCCCGGCGCGGGCGATGACGCGCGTACGTGGAACTTCGAAACGATTGGACCGCGACGAACCCAGACGGTGCGCGGTGGTATTTCGGACACGGCGCCTCTGCACTGGGACGGCGACATGCGCGACGTCGGTCACATCATGAGTGAAGTCTTCGTCAATCGCATGGGTGGTCAGCCGCAAGGTCCGCGTCGTCAGCTGTTGATCCAGCGCTGGATGGACTCGGTGCCGAAGCTGCAACACGCGGCGGCAACGGATGCGGCGGCGGTGGAACGCGGCAAAGCGCTCTACAACGACGCGAAGGTGGGTTGCGCTTCGTGCCACAGCGGCGCCAAGGGCACGAACAACGAGTTTGCCGATGTCGGCACGGGCAAACGCTTCCAGGTTCCGACGCTCATGAACATCGCGGATCGCGCGCCGTTCATGCACGACGGTTGTGCCTCGACGCTCCGCGAGCGCTTCGACGGAAGCAGCGCGTGCGGTGGCGGCGACAAACACGGTGTCACATCGCACCTGACGACCGAGCAGATCGACGATCTCGTGTCGTACCTCGAGACGCTCTGATCGCGTGAAAGTTCGGGCTCGAACGCTCTGAACGAATGAGAGGGTGTCCTTCGGCCGATGCGGGCATATCCGATGCCTGGCAAATCCGAGGGGCACCCTCGCGACTTTTCCGAGCATCTTTCCGGATTCTCGTCAGCTGTCGCGGCTTCCGGTATGCTGCGGATCGTGAACGTCGAACAAAAGATACTGGCCCTCGAAGCGCTGCTCGAGAAGGTCAGGACAAACGCTGCCCAGCCTCGTCCGGCCCGTGGGGCCGTCATTGCGACAACCCAACCGACGACGGCAGCGAGTCGTGCGACCGATGATATCGCCGGGCCTGCGGTAGCCGCGCCTGTGCGCATTACGCCGGCTGTCACGCCCGGACCGGGCATGACGAAGTTCGGCGACGATGATTGGAGCGACACGACGGAGACGTTCGGAGCGCCGATACCGCTGGCTGCGCCGCTCCCGGGCCTCGCGAAAGAAGCGCCGAAGACACCGGCGGCAACGGCACCTGTCGCGGCCAAACCCGGCCCGGCCAAACCCGTCATCAGCACGCCGAAAGCTGCGGAACCGGCCCAGGCCAAACCCGTCACAGCACCGGTTACGCCCGCGGCCAAACCCGCCCCGGTGGCTCCCATCGCCAAACCCGCACCGGTCACGCCCGCGGCCAAACCCGTTGCGCCCGCGGCGATCGTCAAGCCAACCGCACCGGCCAACGCCCCGATTCCGCTGACGAACAAGGTCGCGCCTCCGGTCATCAAGACGCCCCCGGCCCCCGCTCCCATCGCCGCCGCCAAACCCCCGGTTGGCGAGGCAAACCTTTACAAGACGCTCACGGGTGTCGGAGACGGAGCGGTGAAAGCTCCGGACATCCGCGCCGGTGCGATCGCCGCCGGGATTTCATTGCCGATCACCGGCGAACCGCCGCCCGTCGAACCGATTCTCGAGCTCGAGAAAAAGCCGCTTCCGACAAACGTGGACGTTCCCGCCAAACCGTCCCTGCCCTCGGCGATCGCCGACGCGGACGGCGAAGAAGAAAACGAGCCGACGCAACTTTACGAAGCGAGCGCCGCATCGCGCCGAGCCGCCGAGCTGGCCGCGCTCACGGAAAAACAGCTCGAAGACGCGAAGAAGTCGCTGGGAATCGACAAGAAATCCGAGAGCGACAAAGTCGAAATTCGACTGCCCGACGCGAAAGATTCGCCCGAGAAGATCGAAGTCAAAGATGGTCCGAAGCTCGACCTGCCTTGGGTCGAGAAGTCGGAAAAGAAGGCCGAAGCCGACGCAGGTGGTTTGTCGGCACCAAACGACAGCTTCACCAAGAAGGGCCCGTCGCAAACCGAGCTCGACCTCGAGCTCGTCGCCGCGCAAGAAGGCAGCCTGCAAGCCGTCGACTTGGACGTTACCGAGCCAAAAGAATCGAAGGAAACCAAGCCGGCTACGCCTGCGGTTTCGACGGAAAAACCTGCGGCCACGCCCGAACCTGCCGCAGTCGTCGAGAAGAAGCCGCCCGTCGTGGCCCAACCGGTCGTCGAAAAGAAACCGGTCGTCGAAAAGAAACCGGTCGTTGCCGAACCCGAGCTGAGCGAACCCACGAAGCCGACCAAGGGCGTTCCCGTCGGCTTCATCGTCGCCGCCGTGATGCTGCTCCTCGCCGCGGGTGCGTTTGTCGCATTGCAACGGGGCTGGATCGGTGGTTCGCCGCCGGCTCCCGCTCCGGCGCCCACGCAGACGTCGACCGTTGCACCTCCAACGAATCCGACCGCCACCCAAACAGCGGCCCCGACAGCAACGGCGACCGAAACGGCGGCCCCGGCAGCAAGCGCATCGGCCGCACCCGCCGACAGCGCTGCACCCGCCGGCAGCGCAGCTCCGGCCGACAGCGCCGCGGCAGCACCCGCTGATTCGGCATCCGCACCGGCGCCTTCGGCATCGGCGGCAACAGCGCCGCCGACGGCTGTCGCAGGCACACCGAGCATCGATCCGGCGACACTCAACAACAACCAAGGTCTGATCTTCGTCACGTCCAACAAGCCCGCGCGCGTGTACCTCACGGGCAAACTGGTTGGCGATACGAACGCCGAGCTCAAGTCCGATTGCGGTTTGAAGTTCGTTCGTCTCGCCGATCCGGCGCAAGACCTCGCCAAACCCCCCATCTGGCTCACGGCGGGCGAGCCCAAACAGATCGATTGTCGCAAGTACACGACGTTCACCGTCAACGTTCCTTGATCACTGCGTGAGCCACCGATGCCCCATGAGCCGCACCAAGCGCTCATGGGGCGTTGTGTTTTCCGCGGACGCACTCCGTCGCGCGTCACGCACGTCCGCGTTGAAGTGATAGGCTCCGCCCGTGATGAGCGCTGACGAAGCCGAACCCAAGACCGATGAGACATCCGAGACCGACACATCGGCCAAGCGCGCCGACGGTCCGGACAAACTCAGCGTCTTTGCTGCCAAGAGTCCACTCGACGGATCCGACCTCGGTCCTGTTCAAGCCACCGCCCCCGAAGACGTCCCGGCACTCGCTCGTAAGGCTCGCGATGCACAGCAGGCTTGGGCCAATCGTCCGGTCCATGAACGCGCGGCGATCATTGCGAAGGTCAAGAAGCGGCTTCTGTCACGCGCCGAAGAAATCGCCACGCTCGTGCATCGCGAATGCGGCAAACCCGTCGAAGAAGCAGCGCTCGCCGAGGTTTTACCGAACGCCGATCTCATCGAATATTGGACCGCGTCGATCGACGAATTGCTCGAAGGAACAACGGTTGAATTCGATCCGGTAGCGTACCCGGGCAAACTCGGACGTATTCACAAAGCGCCGCGAGGACTCGTCGGACTGATCACGCCGTGGAACTATCCCGTCGCGATTCCCTTGCGCACGATCGTGCCCGCGCTCCTTGCCGGCAACGCCGTGCTTTTCAAGCCGAGCGAAGTGACGCCTCGTTCCGGCGCGCTCGTCGCGTCGTTCTTCGAAGGGCTTCTCCCCGAAGGACTTCTCACGCTCGTCCAAGGCGGCGGTGATGTCGGTGGTGCAGTCATCGAAGAAGCCGACGTCGTCGTGTTCACCGGCAGTGTCGCAACGGGAAAACGTGTTGCGGTTCGTTGCGCCGAACGTCTCATCCCGTGTTCACTCGAACTGGGCGGCAAAGATGCGGCGATCGTATTGGCGGATGCGCCGCTCGAACGAACGGCAAACGGTCTTCTGTGGGGTGCTTTCACGAATGCAGGTCAGAACTGCGCTTCGATCGAACGCGTGTATGTCGAACGCGCCATCGCGGACAAACTCATTCCGCGCATCGTGGAACTGACCAAGGCGCTCAGGCCGGGTCTCGACACAGCCGTTCTTACGACGATGAAACAATGCGACATCGTGCGTCGGCACCTCACGCAAGCCCAAAGCGATGGAGCGGAGATCCTCATCGGCGGATCGCCGGAAGAAGGCTCGCTCGCGTTTGCCCCGACCGTGGTCAAACTCGAACGTGAAGACACGCCTCTGATGCGCGAGGAAACGTTCGGACCGATTTTGCCCATCGTCGTCGTCGACGACGCGAAGGACGCGATCGCCCGCGTGAATGCCTCGACGTTTGGACTGACGACCAGCATCTGGACGAGGCGCATCAACCACGCGCACGACCTTGCACGAACACTGCGCAGCGGCGTCGTGACGATCAACAACCATGGATTCACCGCCGCTGTTCCCGCTGCACCCTGGACGGGAACGGGCGACAGCGGGTACGGAATTACGAACAGTCCGTTTGCCTTGGCTGAACTCACTCGTCCGCAGTTCGTCTTGGAAGACCGCAGTCGTGCGGCCAAAGAGTTGTGGTGGTACCCCTACACGCCCGTGTTGCGAACGATCGCGTACGCGATGGCTCGTCTGCGAGGCGGAGCTGGTTTCATGGGTCGGATCTCGGCGCTCTTCCAGCTCATCGCCGCCTTCCCGAAGCGCCTGTCCGGCAAGTAAAAATGTCGCACGAACTGCCGATTGTTTTGCTCTCCAACGATGATGGTTACGCGGCCGAGGGCCTTCGCGCGTTACGTCGCGAGCTGCAACGACATGCCCGCGTGATCGTGTGTGCGCCCGAGGTCAACCAGAGCGCGACGAGTCATTCACTGAGCCTGCATCGCGTGCTCCGTTTGCGATACGTGGAACACGATGTCTTCTCGCTCGACGGCACACCTGCCGATTGTGTGTACGTCGCGTTGAACTCCGGCGAACGGGTTTTACCGCGGCTGCCGGATCTGGTCGTTTCGGGCATGAACCACGGCCTGAACCTGAGTCACGATGTGTTTTACTCGGGCACCGTCGCCGCTGCGCGCGAGGCTGCATTGCGCGGCATTCCTTCGATGGCCGTATCGGCGGATTCCGCGGCGGATCGCACCTGCGCGGCGGCGCTTGCCGCTCGTCTCGCGATGCAAATGCTCGACGCCTATCGCCGAAAACCCACACGCGCGGCGCCTCTGCTCAACGTGAATATTCCTCCGGGACGCGAATGGCCCGTGCGCGCAACGACCATCGGAAAACGCCTCTACACGCAAGACGTTGTTTATCGGCACGATCCGCGCGGTCATGAATATCTGTGGATCGGCGGAGGCACCGCGCGACACGACCACGCGCCGGGTTCCGACACCGAGGCTTACGACGAAGGTTGCGTGAGCATCACGCCCATCACGCTCGATCTCGTCTCATCCGATCATGGCGAACTCGTCGCTGCGACATGCAGCGCCGTTCCAAAGCCTGCCGTTTCGGATTAACCTCGCGCCACCATGTTCGACCCGGACCAACTCCCTGGAGAGCACGCGCTCAAGTATCTGCGCGAGCGTTTGCGCGACGTACCGGACTTCCCCAAGCCCGGGATCTTGTTCAAAGACATCACACCGCTGCTCGCGGATCCTCGAGCGCTCCACATCACGCTCGATCTGTTGGCGCAACGTTTCATCGGTGAACACATCGATGTCGTCGTGGGCATCGAGTCCCGCGGATTCATCTTTGGCGGAGCGCTCTCGGCACGCCTCAACGCGAGTTTCGTTCCCGTGCGAAAACCCGGCAAATTGCCGTGGAAAAAGGATCGCGTCGCGTACTCGTTGGAATACGGCGAAGCCGAACTGGAAATGCACGAGCAGTCGATCAAGCCCGGCGCTCGCGTGGTGATCGTCGACGACCTCTTGGCCACGGGCGGCACGGCCAAAGCCGCAGCACTGCTCACCGAAAAACAAGGCGGCATCGTCGCGGGCTACGCGTTTGTCGTGGAGCTCGATTTCCTACCGGGTCGTACGAAATTGATCGATGGCGTCGATCCCAAACCCATCGTGTATTCAATCGTTCACGTGGGTTGATCCGGACGAACCGTCTCGTCAGGACGAACCGAGCTTCCGGAAAAACCTACCCAGAATTTCGCGACCTTCACGCAGCTTTGGAATGGACGTCCATTCGTTGCGTTGGTGCGCTTGTGCATTCTCGCCGGGTCCCCAATTCACCGCGGGAACGCCGTGCGCGGCGAACCGCGCGACGTCGGTCCAGGCTTGTTTCGCTTCGACCCCGGCAACACCGGCATCGCGTAGCGCCATGACCAGTGGATGCGTCCCGTGCGGCGGCGCTGACGGAGAAAGATCGACCCACTCGATACGTGCTCGGCCATTCACCAACCGCTCGACGTTGGCTTGGGCCTGCGCGAGCGAGATATCCGGGGCGAAGCGGTGATTCACGTTCACCCAAAACACGTCGGGGATCACGTTTCGACCACGTCCGCCTTCGGCCATCGTTGCGGACATGGATGTACGGTAAGACAAACCATCGATGGTGCTGGTCGATGGTTCGACCTTACCGAGGTCGACGAGGAACGCTCCGGCCTTGTGGATCGCGTTCTCACCTTGCCACGGACGCGCGCTGTGCGCGGTTTTTCCTTCGAACACCACCCGCGCGTGAATCGTTCCGCAAGCACCGAGGCTCAGCTTGTTGTCGCTCGGCTCCATGCAGATCGCCAAGTCGACGTTCGTCGCGTCCGGGTTTTCCTCGAACACGCGTCCGAGCTCGTTCTCGATGAACGGACCTTCTTCGCGCGCGTAAAAGATCATCGTCACATCGGCGTGGCGCAGTTCGTCAAGGCCATGCTCCAGCAGATCGAGCATCAGCGCCAAACCCGACTTCATGTCCGATGCTCCGGGGCCGTAGAGTTTGTCTTCCTCAACCCGAGGCGGACCGTCGTGTACGGTTCGCACGACATCCAGATGGCCCACGAGCGCGATCCTCGGACCACCGGTTCCGCGCGTCACGGGTACGACGATCGAATCACCATGACGTCGCGGGACTCCGGCCAAGGATGCACGAGACAAACGATCCATCATGGCGTTCGCGAGCTCCGCTTCTTCCCCCGTGGGAGACGGAATGCGACACAACCACAACAGCGTTTCAACAAGACGAACCGTCACGGGATCCGTCATACGGCCACCCCGAAGTCACGCAACGCGGCGTTGAGAGAAACTTTGCGATCGGTGGAAGCCGTTCGAGTTCCAATGATCAGGGCGCAAGGCACGCCGAACTCGCCCGCGGGAAAACGCTTGGGACGCGTGCCGGGAATCACGACGCTTCGGGCGGGAATACGTCCGCGATGTTCGACGACTTCACTTCCGGTCACATCGAGAATGGCGGTGGATGCGGTCAGGACAACCCCGGCGCCGATGACGGCTTCACGTTCGACGATCACGCCTTCGACGATGATCGCGCGCGATCCGACAAACACGCCGTCTTCGATGATCACGGGCTGCGCCCCCGGCGGTTCGAGCACGCCGCCGATGCCGACGCCTCCGGCGAGATGACAATCCTTTCCGATCTGCGCACACGATCCAACCGTGGCCCACGTATCGACCATCGTGCCTGCGCCGACGTAAGCGCCGATGTTCACGTACCCCGGCATGAGCACGACGCCCGGTTCCAAGAACGATCCATGCCGTGCTGTTCCCGGCGGAACGACGCGAACACCTGCGGCGTCGAGGCCGCGTTTGTTGGGAAGTTTGTCGCGGAACTCGAGCGGTCCAGCTTCGGTCACTTCGAGCGAGCGAATCGTGAAATACAGGAGGATGGCTTCTTTGATCCACGCATGCGTGATCCACTCGCCATCGCGAACCCGATCCGCAACGCGGATTTTTCCTTGATCGAGAGCGTTGATCGTTTGCAGAACAGCGCGTTCGTGCACGCCGTCGTGCAGCAGCGAGCGATCGTGAAAAGCGGCGGTGACGAGAGGTGCAAGCGACGAATGCAGATCGGTCATGTCGCGCGCTTTAGCACGGACCGCCTCGCGAATTCGTGACGATCGACGCGCTGAGCGTCGCCGGATCGAACGTCACGCCAAGACCGGTACGAGCGGCGACCACACGCGCAACGTCGACCGCCAGATCAGCTTGCCCGCGCATGGGGAGGACGATGCTCTTTTTCGGCATGACCCAACCACGCGGAGCCGGCGTCAGCCGCATCATCGAGGCCCCGGCGTCGTTTGTCCCGGCGATCAAGCGCACCTGCCCCGATCCATTTTGACAAACGAACGTCGCCGCTGCTTCGACAAGCCCCATCAACACGTGGCGATCGGCGCAAAACGGAACCGAACGGACCACATCGATGCCGACGCGAAGCACCGGCGTGTCGACGATGCGCTCGGCCTGAACGTTTTCGAATAACTCGAGGACATCAAGCTCGACGGGCACGGTCGTCACGGCCGCCACGACGAGCTCGCAGAGGGTCAAACAATCTTTGAATTCCGAGCGATGTTTGCGAAAAACAGTTTCGAGTGCCAAACGGCGTCTCGCGGAAATCGGAGCCGGATCGCGGAGCGCTTCGGCGATCGGTGCGACGTGGGAGCGAATGCGCTCCCCAAGAGCGCGCAACATCGATTCCGCTTCGGGGGTTTTTCCAAGCGCAACGACCAGCGTGCGTTCGAAAGGTTCGAGCGCGGCGACGAGCGACGTACAGGCATCGCAGGTATCGGACTTGGCGCGATCCAGCGCTCGAGGACCCACGCGGCGTAAACCGAGCAAGTCCCCGAACGCTTCAAGCGCCGCCAGTCCTTCACGCAATACGCCGCGTGAAAGGGCGATGTCGCATTCCCCCCGAGCCGTCACGGTTGATTCAAACGCGCGGAGCGACTTCGTAGCCGGCAAAGAAGTAGGCGATTTCGCGGGCCGCCGATTCGGGTTTGTCCGAACCATGGACCGCGTTCTCACCGACGCTCGCGGCGTAGAGCTTGCGGATCGTGCCTTCGGCGGCGTTCGCCGGGTTTGTCGCGCCGATCACTTCGCGGTACTTCGCCACGGCGTCTTCGCGTTCGAGAGCCATGACGATGATCGGGCTGCGCGACATGAACGTGCAGAGTTCGTCGAAGAAGCCACGACCGCGATGCTCGGCGTAAAACCCTTCGGCTTCCGTACGAGTGAGGTGAATGCGCTTCATTGCTCGCACAACGAACCCTTCGGATTCGAGGCGACCAAGGATTGCGCCCGCGTGGTTTTTCTCGACCGCGTCGGGCTTGATGATGGAGAGAGTTCGCTCGAGTGCCATAACGCGCCCCTACTAGAAGAAAGCCACGCCGTGCGCAAGAGAACCGTGCGTGAATGACTGGGAAATGAAGACGCAGGTTCCGCACGCGACCGTGCGTGAACGGCTTTACACATGCTCACATCGTTGCCACGTAGTTGACACACACCCCTGCTACACAGGTCGAACGCATGCCCACGAAACTTCTCGTCGTGGAAGATGAACGCGATTTGCAGCGCGTTCTTTCCTACAACTTCAAGCAAGCCGGTTTTGACGTCGTCACGGCGTCCAACGGCGAAACAGCTCTGCGCGCGGTCAAAGAAGAACCGTTTGACCTCATCCTCTTGGACCTGATGTTGCCGGACATGTCGGGTACCGAGGTATGCAAACGCCTGAAGCAAAACCCGCAAACGGCGAACATCCCCGTCATGATGGTGACCGCCAAAGGCGAAGAGATCGATCGCATCGTCGGCTTCGAGCTCGGCGTCGACGACTACGTGGTCAAACCCTTCAGCGTGCGTGAAATCATCCTGCGGGCCCGAGCGGTCCTGCGCCGTACGGAAGGACCAACGCAGACGGAAGGTCGCATCGACTTCGGCGTGTTGCGGATCGATCGAGCCGCGCATCGCGCGTGGGTCGACGACGAAGAGATCTCTTTCACGGCCCTCGAATTCAAGCTGCTCATGGTGCTCTTCGATCGTCGCGGGCGCGTGCTTTCGCGAGACGTTTTACTTGACGAAGTGTGGGGGTCGCATGTCGATGTGACCGCGCGCAACGTCGATACCCACGTCAAACGCGTACGAGAAAAACTCGGCCTCGCCGGCGACTACATCGAAACGGTACGTGGCGTCGGTTATCGCTTCCGCGCAGAAGCGGCGGATGCGCCGTCCTCCGAACCATGATCGGCCGACTCGGCATCCGTGCGCAGCTCTTCATCGCGTCCGTGATGTTGATGCTGATCGCGGCCATCATCATCGAGCGGATCGGGACACGCGCGCTCGAAGACCTGATGATCGATCAAACGACCGCGCACCTCGCAGCCGAAATTCACCTCTGTGAAGATGCCGTCCTGCGACGTTGCGCCTCAACCTCGTGTTCGGCCCGTGAACTCGATGATCTCAGCAACGAGTTGGGACAACTCGCCAACGCCCGCGTGACGCTCGTGGATGCGCTGGGCGTCGTGCTCGGAGATTCGCAAATCGACTTCAACGATCTCGCGCGCACGCCCAATCACGCGGCACGAACGGAAATCGCCGCAGCTTTGGCTTCAGGCTCGGGGCACTCCGCGCGGTACAGCGAAACGCTGAGCCATCGCATGATCTATTCGGCGCATCGCTTCGAACAGCGGGCGAGCAACGTGGCGATCGTTCGTCTTGCCGTACCGCTGACCCAAGTCGACGCGGCGGTGACTCGAGCGCGTTGGTACTTGATTTGCGGCGTGGGAGCGGCGATTGCCGTAGCGATCGTCATGAGCCTCTTCGGGGCGCACTTGTTGACTCGTCCCGTGCGTAACTTGACGCAAGCGGCGCTCGCGATGGCGGGAGGTGATCTTGGTGTTCACGCGCCTGCGCAAGGCACGCGGGAGACGACGGAGCTAGGTCGCGCGCTCAATCGCCTCGCCAAGGAGCTTTTGTCGGCGATCGAAGATCTTCGCGACGAACGGGATCTGCTCGCCAGCATCCTCGATGGCATGAACGAAGGCGTTCTCGTCACGGATGCCGACGCCTCGATTGTCCTGGCAAACCGTGCGTTGCGTGGAATGACGCTCGTCGGGGAAGGTTCGATCGGCAAGAGCGTGATTGAAGTGATTCGCAATCCGACGTTGCAGCAAGCGCTCGAAGCGGCGGCGAAGAGTGAAGAGGCGATCGTGCGCGAGATCGAGCTGTCCGGAATTTTGCCGCGCAAACTGCTCGTTCGTGTTTCCAAGCTTCCAAGCCGTCGCGATCGTCCGGATCGAGGTTCGTCGACCCAAACCACCGAACGGGGACTGATTGCGGTGTTTCACGACGTGACGGATCTTCGGCGTCTCGAGACGATTCGCACGGATTTCGTCGCCAACGTTTCGCATGAACTGCGCACGCCCATCACGGCGATCAGCACATCGGCGGAAACGTTGCTCGCCGGCGCGTTATCGGATCCCGAGGAAGCCACTGAGTTTGTCGACGTGATCGGTCGTCATGCCAAACGCCTTTGTCAGCTCGTGGATGACTTGCTCGATCTTTCGAAGATTGAAACGAAGAACTTCAAGCTGACGTTGGTCGAGCAGGACGTCGTGCCGATCGTGGCGCATGTGGCGCGGCTTTTGGAGGAACCGGCGCGAAAGCGGCGCGTGAATCTGCGTATCGATCGTCCCGACAATCCTCTTTCGTGTCGTTTGGATCGACGAGCGCTCGAACAGGTGCTGATGAATTTGCTCGACAATGCGATCAAGTATGCGGGCGAAGGTGCGCATATCGTGCTCGCCTCGCGCCCTCGTCCGGGAGGCGGCGTGGAAGTGAGTGTATCGGACGATGGTCCGGGAATTTCGCCGGCGCATCTCGGACGCATTTTCGAGCGGTTTTATCGCGTCGATGCGGGACGTTCACGAGAACTTGGAGGCACGGGACTCGGATTGGCAATCGTGAAGCATCTCGTCGAATTGATGAATGGCACGATTGATGTCGAAAGCGAGCTTGGCAAAGGTTCGACATTCACGGTGCGCTTGCCGCCCGGGGATCGGGCATCGCGAGATCGCCCTTGAAGGCGTGACTCTTGATTGCGTGTCTGTCACATTCGACAACATGCCGAGCCGCAGAGACTTTCTTCGAACAACCGTTGTTACCTTGGGGGCCACGATCCTCGACGGATGCAGTGGCGACACGACACCGACTTCGACGACGCCATGGGTGCTCGAGGACGGAACCGCATATTTCCCGCAATCTGTTGCTTCAGGAGATCCGAAGCCCAAAAGCGCCGTGATTTGGACGCGTGTCGCGGACGACGAGCGTGCGGGTTGGGATCTCGACGTGTTTGTCGAAATCGCATTGGATGCGCAATTCACGAAAAAGGTGACGATTGAAGGGGAAGAGCGTCATCGATTGCTTGCCCGGGCCAAATACGACAACTGCGTCAAATTGCGTTTCGTGGGTGAAGCCGGAAAAACGTATTATTATCGGTTCATCTACGAAAAAGCGGAGCATGCCTTCGTTTCCCGCGTCGGTCGCGTAAAAACAGCCCCGGATCCCGGCGCCGACGCCAAAGTGAAGTTTGCCTTCGTCTCGTGCCAGGATTTCATCGGGCGCTATTACAACGTATTATGGTCGCTCGCCGCGGAGGAATTGGATTTCTTCGTGCACCTTGGCGATTACATCTACGAAACGACCGGTGATCCTTCATTTCAAACGCCGGATCCCAATCGAAAAATCGCGTTTCGCGATAACGCCGGATCTCTTGCGTTGACCACATCCAAAGGCGAAATCTTTCACGCCGCCCGCACCCTCGGCAATTACCGGGATCTTTATCGCGCCTATCGTTCGGATCCCGCATTGCAGGCATTACACGAAAGTTGTGCGTGCATTGCGACGTGGGACGATCATGAATTTTCCGACGATTGTTGGAGTGCGTCGGGAACGTACACGGATGGCCGGACGAACGAAGAGGACGTCAAGCGGCGGCAAGCGGCCAGCCAAGCCTGGTTCGAATACATGCCCGTCGATTTTCCAGCGCAAGATCCGAAAGCCGCGCCTTTTCAATACGATCCCGCCGTCAAGTTTCCGAACGATATTCGCATTTATCGCGACTTGGTCTTCGGCAAACACGTGCATTTGATTTTGACCGATTTGCGTATGCATCGGCCGGATCATTTGATTCCCGAGGATGCATTCCCGGGCGCCGTGGTGATGGATCAAGCGACGTTGACTGCGCTGCCGGGAGGTTTGCCCCCGGATGGCATTGCGACGGCGTACGTGAACATCGACGACGGAATGCTTGCTCCGTACAAAACGCTGCTGACCACCGTGGCCATGGCCTCCGCTTATCCGACGGATCGGATCGTCGGCAACGTGAACGTGAATTACATCAATGCGGTCGTGAGGAAATTCAACGCGACGATGCCGCCCATGCCGATTCCGGAAATCATGCCGGCCGTGGATACACCTCGAGGCATTTCCTATTTCGACCTGAACAAGGCGGGCTTTTATTCGTCGATTGGGACGCGCTACTTCGTGCACAAGGATCCATTCGACATTTACAGCTCGGAGCTGAAAAAAGACGCGCAAAACCTCATGGGGGCGGATCAAGAGAAGTGGTTTCTCGACACCGTGACCGGGTCGACGAGCACGTGGAAAATATGGGGCAGCTCGTTCGTTTTATGCCCCATTCAGCTCGATCTGCGCATGACGCCCGGTGCGCCCGAGGAATTCCTGAAGCGTTTCTACATGAACCTCGACGGCTGGGATGGTTTCCGGGACAAACGGGACGCATTGCTCGGCCAATTGACGACGGCCGGGAACGTCGTCGCCATTTCCGGCGATCTGCACACCTTCATGGCGGGCGTGCCTTATGCGGGGATGGATCCCACGAAAAACATCGTGGAATTCACCTGCGGCGCCGTTTCGTCTTCGCCCTACCGCGCATTGCTCTTGTCGCAAATCAAGAATGACCCCGTCTTGAGCAACGTCACCGTGGCCCCGGTTCTCGCAGCTCAAATCGACAAACTTTTGCAGGACAAACCTTCCAAGGTCAATCCGCACCTGGCCCACGCAAGCAGCGATAGCCATGGTTATTGCGTGGCCGAGGTCGATGCCAATGAAATGGTCGTAACGATGTATTCGGCGGACTCCGACGAAGTCACCGAGAATTACGCCGGCAAGACCGATGCTTTTGCCAAACTCATTCAGAAAACGCTCTTCAAAACCACGGCCGGCAAAAAGGACCTGCAGCAACAACAAATGGATGGTTCGTGGAAACGCTGGGATCCCGCGACGCTCGCGTGGGTTTGATTCACCCTTCGCGAGGCATGTCAGCGCGTACGTACGGCTGTCATCAGTCTGTCACACGCGTACAGTAGACCCGAGCGCCTGGACCCGTTCCCCAGCCAGGCCGTGAGCACCGTCCTTTCGACCCCCTCAAAAAACCCGTTTTCCAACGACGGTTCGTCGTGGATGAATACCGTCGCGCGTTCGGTTTTTCTTTCGTGTGCTGTGGTCGGTGTGTCGCTGCTCGTCGGGTTCGTCGTCTTGCTCGGGCTCGGTTCCGTCGGATTCTTTGGACAAACCTCGGCCCCACCCCTCGCGCTTTCCAAGCTGTTGGGAACGAGTATCGTCACCTCGGCCATTGCGTTTGTCTTCACCGTACCGATCGGCCTTTGTTCAGCGCTTTATCTGAGCGAATTCGCCGATGCTCGGACGCGACGCGTTCTGGAAAGTCCCCTGCAATTTCTGGCTCGAGTCCCCCCGGTCGTATACGGCTACTTCGCCGTCTCGACGCTTCTGCCGACGATCGAAAAGTGGGTGCCGAATCTCCACGGGCATCCGAGTGTGTGTGCGGGGATCGCGCTGTCGGGCATGCTCGTGCCGCGGTTTTTGGACCATGCCCACACGGCGATCGCGACGGTCCCTCGAGAGCTGCGCGACGGGGCGTGTGCGCTGGGTGCGGGTAAGTTTGTCACGGCGTGGTTTGTCGTGCTCCCCGCCGTGCGAACACGCCTGGCCGGAGCCTTGGTGAGCGCCGCATCGCGCGCCATCGGCGAAACGATGATCGTGCTGGTCGTTTTTCAAGCGTACTTGTCCAGCCAAACCTCGCGACCCGACACCTTGGCGACCTTCTTCGTCCCGAACGGCGTGGGCGTCTGGACAAACCAGGTGCCCAAAGAGTTCTTCATCGCCGGCAGCGTGCTCGCGGTGCTGACGTTCGCCCTCGAAGCAACGCATTCGGCCCTGAATGAGTCTTCCGTGAGGAGAAACGGGGCATGAACAGCGCACGCGCGGCGACGATGACCTGGGATCGCATTTTTCACGCGCTCTGCACGTTATGTCTCGTCTTGCCGCTCGCGTGTGGAACCTGGTTTGTCGTGGACACCGTAACGCGTGGAGCTCCCCTTCTCCTCGACCTCGTCCGCTCATCCGACGTGGCGTTTGTCGAGGTGTGGGTCCATGCGCGCCTCGTCGGATTCGGCGCATGCATCGCAATTCCCGTGGGCATCGGCGCCGCCGTGTACCTCGAACAACCGGCCCGCCCGGGAACGTTCACGCGGATCGCCGAGCGCTCGATCTCGCTGCTCGCCGCGATTCCTTCGGTTCTGTACGGCATCTGCGGACTGACGCTGCTCGTGGTTTGTCTCGGTGTTCAATCCACGTTCGTCACGAAAACCGTCTGTTTGGCGCTGTTTCTGTTTCCGATCGTCGTCGAACGAGCTCGGGTTGCGTTGAGAACCGTTTCTCCGCAGATCCGCGAAGCTTCGCTCGTGCTCGGAGCCGATCCTCTGCGCACGCTCGTGCACGTGACGTTGCCGCTGTCGCTGCCCGTACTGGCGTCGGAAATGTTCGTCGTCCTCGCCCGCGCGTTCGGTACGGTCGCTCCGTTGCTCGTCGTGGATGTCTTCACGCCGCAACCCAAGATCGAGTTTCCGATGCCGCTCTTTGTGCGGATTTTTCGTTCGGGAACGGATCCTGATCCCAGCCGACAATCGCTCGCCTCGGCCGCGACCTTGATGCTGCTCGGCCTGTTGATCGTCATGCACGTCGCCGGCCGCCGGCTCGCCAATCGTCGAAAAACGACGGCTATTTCCCAGGTTCGAGATGGTTTGTCGGAGCGAGGAGCGTCATGACAAACCCGGACGTCGCCGCGCACATCGACTCGGTTCCTCCTCCGCCGGATGGGAACGCGAATGTCACGATCAAGATGAAGACGGAGAATCTTCAGGCTTGGTACGGGGCGACGCTCGCGCTTTCCGGCGTCACCTTACGCGTCGTCGAACATCGTGTGACGTCGATCATCGGGCCGTCCGGATGCGGCAAGACGACGTTGCTCCGCACGCTCAACCGGATGCATGAAATCACACCGGAGACGCGCACATCGGGGCGGATTTTGCTCGACGGTGTCGACATCTATGCATCCAAGACAAACCCGACGGATCTTCGGCGTCGCGTGGGCATGATCTTCCCCAAGCCCAACGTTTTTCCGCACATGACCGTCGCCGACAACGTGCTGGCCGGGCTTCGTTTGAGCGGCATTCGCATCCAGGATCCCGACGAGGTCGTCGAGCGAACGTTGCGACGGGCGCTGCTCTGGGACGAGCTCGAGGGCAGCTTGTATCGACCCGCTCCTACGTTGCCGATCGGGCAACAGCAGCGGCTTTGTATCGCTCGCGCCTTGGCGCTCGAACCTGAAATCCTGCTCTTGGACGAACCGACCAGTCGGCTCGATCCTGTCGCCACGAGTCACGTTGAAGACTTGGTGCACGAGTTACGTCATTCGACGACGATCATCCTTGCTACACAAAACATTCAACAAGCAGCGCGCGTCAGTGACTACACGGCGTTCTTGTACATGGGCGAGCTGGTAGAGTTTGAACGTACCGAGCGCATTTTCACGAACCCGCGCGAACAACGCACCGAAGACTACGTGACCGGGAAGTTTGGCTGAGCAAACCCATGACCCACGGACAACACACGAGCCGCGTCTACGAAAGCGAATTGCGAACGCTGCGCGATCGGCTGTTGCTCATGGGCGGCATGGTCGAAGACATGGTGACGAAGTCGATGCGTGCGCTGCGGACACGCGACACGGCGCTCGCGCGAAGCACCATGCAGATGGACAAGCGCATCAACGAGCTCGAGTGCGAGATCGACGAACATTGCATGCGGATCCTCGCCATGCGTCAGCCTGTCGCGTCGGATCTGAGGTTTGTCACAACCGCACTGAAGATCGTGACGGACATGGAACGTATCGGCGATCTGGCGGCGAACATTTGCGAACGCGTGGCGGAGCTGAACACGCAGCCGGCGACTCCGTGGGACGTGGACTTGGGTGAATTGGCCGATCAAGCCACGCTGGTGGTGCACGAAGCCTTGGAGGCTCTCGTGCATCGCGATGTGGACCGGGCGATCGAGCTGTTAGGACGAGACGAACTCATCGACGCACAATACACGCGTATTTTCGAACGGCTCTTGGCGTTGATGGTGCAGGACTCGACGGCGATTTATCGCGCCACGCGCATTCAATCGATTGCGAAGTACCTCGAACGCATCGGCGATCACGCGACGAACATCGCCGAGACGGTGGTGTTCTTGGTGAAGGGCAAAGACATTCGGCATCGACATCGCTGGAACCGCGGCGATGAAGGCGATCCCGACAAGACGGAAGCGAAGTAGGCGGCGCGGCGTTTTCTTCGTGTGTTCAAACCGGAGACTGGTGCAAACGCAGCCCAAAACTTGGTCGTCCCCCGGGAGCGCGTGCTACGCAAGCCCCCGATGGCGAATGCAGTGCGTCCTCGAGTTCAGATTCCTACGGCGGCGGAAGATCGCCCGGCGTGGTCACGAGTTGGCATCATAGCCGCGACGGGGTTTGTCCTAGGCGTTGCATGGCCGAAACTCACGGGGATTCACGTTGGACCGAACGTTCCCGGTGACTTGAAAGGGCAACCGGAAGCCGCGGCGTCGGCGTCGGCGGTCGCGGCTGCGCCTGCACCGGGATCGGCGTCCGCGCCGGCTCTTGCGGCCCCTGCGCCCGCACCTTCGGCGGCGGCACCAGCGGAAACGCCCGCGGCGGCGCTCAAGGAGACCGTCGTGGTTGGTCCGGGCAAAATCGTCAAATGTTCGGACAAGAAAAACAAGAAGATCACCGATTGCGGAGAGCTTCAGCTCGATCCGGTCGCCGTCCCCAAGCTCGAAAGTTTGGCCGAATGCGCGTCGGCGGTGGGAGTGTCGGGCAAGCTCGTTGTCGGCTTCGAGATTGATTTCGAGAAAAAAGAAGTTCACGTCGTCCGCAGCAAAAAGGACAAACCCACGGTTCCGGGAGGAACGGTCGGCGGCATCGTGAAGTGCGCGGGCAAAGCGTTCGGCAACGTGCCGCTCGAAGACGTGCCGCACAAGTTTCGCCATTACACCGTGCAATACGGTTTGACGTTTTATCCGCCCGGATCCGTACCGGAAAAACCCGGTGCGGGAAGCGCTGCAGAAGGCGACGAACCGGCTGCGGGATCAACGACGAGCGAAGCGGGCGCGGAAGGTTCGGCCGTCGTCGGTTGGGATACGGCGCTCGTGCGCAAGGATCCGAAAGACGGCGAAGTCGTGATGCGGCTCGTGCGTGGGACGAAAGTCAAAATCGTCGGTAAACGCAACGAATGGTACAAGATCGAGTCCAATGCGAAGACGGGCTGGATCTACCGCGGTGCGATTGGACTGTAGTCGCCGGCGATAACTTCAATGTCGCCGACGAATTCTGGAAAAAGATCATTCGGGAATGATAACGTCGGGGGTTGAGCGTTCTTTTTCTCGATGGCTCCTCCAAACGTCCCTCCAGCGAATTCGAAGCGCTCGTCCTCGAGCTCGTGGCCGCGTTTTGTCGCGTGCGTTTTCATCACGCTCGGTGTCGCCGGCGTTGGCGCGGGCGTCGTACGCGAGATATTGCCCGCTGAAGGACAGGTCGCCAAAGGCGTGAGAATCGGCGGCGTGGAAGTCGGCGGAGGCTCGGCGCAGAGCATCGTGGAGGCCCGAGTGCGCGCGATGCTCGAGCGCCGCGTGCAATTGACGTTGGGCAACGGCGTCGTATTGAAAACGACGTACGCCGAATTGGGCGCGACCATTGATGGCGACGGAATCGCTCGACGAATTGCGGCGGTTGGTCGAGAAGGCGACACATTCGATCGGCTCGTGGAATCGCTCGAAGCGCGACGGGGCGCCGTGAACGTGCCGATTTCGGTGCGTTTACCGATTGAACCTTTGGCGGAAAAACTGGAACGAATCAAAGAAGAAACGGATTCGCCGCCGCGAGGGGCGCGATTCGATTTTGCAACGGGCAAACCCACGACCGACGTTCCCGGCCGTTATGTCGACGTGTATGCAGCCGCTTCATTGATTGAAAAGTCGGCGGAAGAAGCCGAAGGAAATGTCGTCGTTCCCATGTTCGAAATCGCGCCGCGAGCCTCGGCTGCGGTTGTCGCGACGATTGATCAATCCAAGGTATTGTCGACGTATACGACTCGGTATGGGTTTGTCGGAGGACAAGCGGGCCGCGCGCAAAACGTGGCTCGAGCGGCGGCGGGAGTCGACGGAGTGGTTCTTTTGCCGAATGAAATGATGAGTTTCAATGCGGAAGTCGGCCCGCGAAGCACGGACAATGGTTTTACGACGGCGCCCGAGATCTACAAAGGCGAAATGCGTGAAGGTATCGGCGGAGGAACGTGTCAGGTCGCGAGTACGTTGCATGCGGCGGCGTACATGGGCGGATTCGATGTCGTGGATCGAATCAATCATTCGCGGCCGAGCGGCTATATTCCGATGGGCCTCGATGCCACGGTCGTTTATCCGCACGTGGATTTGAAAGTTCGCAATCCTTATCCATTTCCCGTGGTTTTGCATGCCGTCGCCAACAAGGGCACATTGACGATGGAAATTCGCGGCAATGGCGCGACGGACGCCGTGGAATGGACGACCGCGACGATCGGCGTTTCACCTTATCAACGCAAAGTCGAAGAAAATCCGGCTTTGGCGGAAGGTAAAACCATCGTCAAGCAAAAGGGCATTCGCGGATATCGCATTCGCAAGACTCGGATCCTTCGGCCATTGCATGGCGATCCGCGAGTGGAAGAAAAAACGGACGTGTATCCCCCGACGTTCGAGATTTATATGGTTTCACCGGGAACCGACCCGACCACGCTGCCTCCATTGCCGGCGGTCGAGGGGGAAACGAAAACGAACAATGGGTGACGATTCGCGGCCGGGGTTCGTCGAATAAAACGCCTGCAAACCGTCGACGACGCTCGAGCGACGTCAAACCTCGGGCCGGTTTGCCACCTTCACATCACAGCCCACAGGTCCGTCGGCGAAAGAAAGGTCTTGACGGGCAGGTTCTGTTGGACGAGTCGTCGGCGCTCGTTTGACGAAGTCATTCGAACATCTGGTCGTTCAGGACGAAGGGTTTGGGATGACGCAGCGTTCGTCATGATTTCGTTTGATGAACGTCACGCTTGACGCGGGACGTCTTTCCTTGTCCCATCAGGGCCCTCACGCCGCATCGTCAGGACACGCCGTGCTCGAACGCATACAAGAACGATTCAAGACGCGAGAGCGGCTCTCCGATGAGATCCGTGCGATCCTCGAGAAACAGGAGATGGCGGCCGAGCGGCTTGTGAACTACGTGCGCGCGGTCTTCTCATCGTTCTCGTTGAGCGCCGTCACCGTTTCCGCCCCCTTGGCAACCGCAGCAGCGACGAAGATCTTCACGTGGCAATTATCCGCGTGGATCGCCTACGCCATAGTCACGTTCTTCCTGCTGAGGCGCCGGGATCGATACTACTGGTGGCTGAAGTATCTTTCGATCAGCGTCGACATCACGATTCTGCACATCAGCGCCGTAGGGTTTCTCTACAACCACTCCAACGTTTACGAAGTTTATCGATCGCCGATCAATTGGGTCGTCATCGCCGCATTCAACGTGATGTCCAGTTTGCGGTACAGCGTCGCGGCGTGCCTCTATTCCGCCGCGCTCGTCCTTGTCTATAACGCCATTTTCCTACCGATCGCGATTCACGTCGCGCGCCCGCTCATCGTCGATCATTCCGTGTACCTCGGTCCGGGCTTGTGCCTCGACGACGTCATCTACACCATCTTTTTCACAGCGATCGGAGGCGTTTTCGCAGCCATCATCGCCTCGAACTCGCGCAAGCTGATCCTTCAGTCCGCCTCCGATTCGTTGGGGCGTGAACGACTTTTGCAAGACCGCGATCGCCTCGCCAAGTACTTCTCCAAAGACGTCGTTGATTTGGTTTTGAACAATCCCGAGAGCTTGGGACAAGGCGGCCAACGCATGACCGCCACCGTGCTCTTCGCGGACATTCGCAACTTCACGCAGCTGTCGACGGTGATGCAGCCCGAGCAAGTCGTCGAACTTTTGAACCGCTACTTCTCGACGATGGTCGACATCATCTTCAAGAACGGCGGCACGCTCGACAAGTTCTTGGGCGACGGATTGATGGCGCTCTTCGGTGTGCCGTACTCGATTGAAAAACCTGAAGAACGCGCCGTACGCACAGCCCTCGAGATGCTCGAAGCTCTGCAAACGATGAACCGCGAGCTCGAAGCCAAAGGCATGCTGCGACTCGACATCGGCGTCGGTATCAACGCCGGTCCGGTCGTCGCCGGCAACATCGGTTCATCGCAACGTCACGAGTACACCGTCATTGGTGACACCGTGAATCTCGCCGCTCGCCTCGAAGCGCTGAACAAAGAAACAAGGACGCAGATTCTCGTCTCCGCATCGGTCTACGACGCGATTCGCAACACGTTCCGCACGCGACAACTCGGCCCGCTGCGCATCCGAGGCAAACCCGAACCGCTCGAAGTCTACGCCGTCATGCCTCCCGACTCGGACCTCGACAGCACCCCCGCCTCGATGATCCCCGCCTCGACGAGCTTCGTGTGAACCTCGTCGAAGCCGAATTCCCAAGCTACGCCGCTCAACGAGACACGCTCAACACAGCTTGGGATGTCTTCGAACAACGTCTGGCGAAGATCCCTACGCCGCTGAAGGAATTGGCGACCGGATTCCTACAAGGCGTCGCAGGTTCGTCCGGTACACATCGAACCTATTTCTCGAATCCGCTCGCTCCACCGCTTGTGTACCTGCCGATTTGGCTCTTCGATAGCTTGGTGGACCAACGGCTTTTGACCGACGAGTCCCGTCCGGCGTTGATCACGATTCTTGCCGGCACGATGCAAGGTTATCTCTACATCCGCACCCAAGACGATGTCCTGGACGAACCCTCACGCGCCGACCACGAACTGCTTCTCCTCGGAAACGTCTGTTGTTCCGGCATGCTTCAGGCGTACGCCGAGGTCATTGGGCATCGTGGGGCCGGATTTTGGGCGGCTTTCGATCGCGCCATGGTCGACTTTTCGAACTTGACCCTCGCCGAACGGCGTGCGGTTTTGCGCAATGATCCCTACGAAACTGAACAATTCGAGCAACACGCCGACAAAGTGGCGTTTGCCCGAGTCCCGATGCTTGCCGTTGCCGCATTGGCTTCGCGCCTCGATCTCGAACCGCTCATTTCCAAATTGATTCATCAGCTCGGCATTGCCCACGGTCTCATCAATGACGTCACGGGGTGGCCGCGAGATCTGCGCTCGGGACAACGCACGTATTTGCTCGCGCGTGCCGGTCTGATTCGCGATGACATGGATCGAATTCGGGCGGAATCGAATGACGCTGCCCGCATCGAAGCCGAAGACGCGCTCACCGAGCGATTGCGGGCGAAGCTCTACGAGGGGCAATTGTTGCGGGAAACGATCGCTCGAGCCGTGCTGATGCACGAACGGGCGCTCGAAACGGCGCGAGCGCTCGATTTGCGGGGATTCGATGCATTTCACGCGGACCGCAAAGCGTGGTTATCGAAGCTCGACCACCAAATTGCGGCCCTTACGCTGACGCGAATCCTGCAACGCGCGCGGCAGGGCTCATGAACCTCGTTCGATACGTGCCCGAACGTCGATGAGTGCGTCCAAACTC
>WBZU01000625.1_pt1 | contig 29497 bp, 28 predicted proteins | sample 5204311 | NCBI WGS metagenome assembly WBZU01 (sample SAMN12344359, study PRJNA552823) | activated sludge metagenome | biome: Activated sludge suspended growth; feature: Nitrification reactor; material: Wastewater; isolation source: activated sludge from nitrification reactor of wastewater...
TTTTCGCCCCCGATGGCGAATCAACCGTGGGAGCAGTCCCGCATTCTTGCCAACTAACCGGAAAAGGAGAGAGAAGCATGGCAAAAGTAAACGGCTTGTGTGTCGGCGAGTCGCTGGTCGGCGATGGGAACGAAGTTGCCCACATCGACCTGATCATGGGACCGCGCGGCAGTGCAGCTGAAACTGCATTCGCCAATTGCCTCGTCAACAACAAGGATGGTTTCACCTCGCTGCTCGCTGTGGTGGCGCCGAACCTGCTGTGCAAACCCGCCACCGTCATGTTCAACAAGGTGACGATCAAGGGCGCAAAGCAGGCTGTCCAGATGTTCGGACCGGCCCAGCGCGGTGTGGCAATGGCGGTGGCAGACTCCGTGGCAGAAGGCGTCATCCCCGCCGATGAAGCTGACAACCTCTTCATCTGCGTCGGCGTGTTCATTCACTGGCTTGCCGACGACGACAAGAAGATTCAGGACTTTAATTACCGCGCTGTCAAGGAGTCGATCGCACGCGCCGTTTCGGGTACGCCGACGGCACGCGAAGTCACCGAGAAGCGCAACTCGGTTTCTCATCCGTTCGCAGCCAACTAAGCTCTGCGGAGTGTCTCCGTCCCGGAGACACTCTGTCTTGCTTAGATGGTTGTCCGCGCCTCGCGCAGCGACGAGAAATGGCCTGTAAGGCTACCGTCATGGACGCACGTGGCGAGCAATGCACCGCACGCTCCCGATCGTGCGGCGGATTGCAGGTCGGCCTCACCACGTACACCGCCACTGGCGAAGATGCAATTCGACGGAGCCCTATCGTGGAGCAATCGAATCAGCGACAAATCGGGACCCATCGCGCTACCGACGCGGGCAAGGTTCATTGCCAGCACGTTCGCCGGCCACAGGTCGGGCCGGTCGAGAAGTTCAACGGGGCCGAGGAACTCCTCACCCCGGAAATCGAGGGAAAGCACGAAATCTCTCCCGTCGCGAACGAGCAATTCGATCAGATGGATATCGCTCAGCGCTTCGCTGCCCACCACGATGGATACATCGCCGATCTCCCGGAGGCGCTCGCACTCGGACATGGATCGGACGCCTGCGTCGATCCAAAGCGGTGTTGCAGGTTGGGCTTGCGCAATTGCACGGAGGCTCACAAGGTTGTCGCCCCGCTTCAGGATTGCATCGAGATCAGCGATATACAGGGCTTCGAAACAACCGACATCGAGCAGGGCGCGCGCGATACGCACCGGATCGCTTCCTTCGCACAAGGTCGAGTCGAGCGGCTCGTATCGGGCACGGTCGCCACGTCGGGCATGAACGGCCCTGCTCTTCAGCAGGTCTACAACGGCAACCAGTCTCACGGCTCGGTCGGGATGCGATGAAGATCTTCGCTTACGAGTTTATCACTGGCGGTGGTCTGCTCCACGACGCGATTCCGCGTTCGCTCGCGATTGAAGGCGACATGATGCTCGGTGCATTGCTCGGAGATCTCGCCCGCATTCCCGGCGTCGAGGTTCTGGTCAGCCGTGACCCACGCCTGACCTTGCAATCGCAAGGCGTCGAGTGCATGTCGCCACACGCAGGTGAAGATCCGTTCGTCGCATTCACGCGCGGCGTCCGCCAATGCGATGCCGTGTTGCCGATCGCCCCGGAAACCGGAGGGGTGCTCGAGGAACTGTCGCGAATCGTTCTTGCCGAGGATCGTGTCCTGCTCGGCTGCCGGCCAGAAGCAGTTTCGGTTGCCGCCAGCAAATCCCGAACCGTTTCCGTGCTGTCGGATGCGGGAATCCCCTGCATTCAGATTTTTGACAGCCCCGAGCGGGTGCCTCCGATTCCCGGCCCCTGGGTGATCAAACCGGATGATGGCGCCGGTTGCGCCGATACTTCAGTCGTCGCGACGTGGCAGGATGCCCGCGGATGGCTGGACGCGCGCACGGGTGAAGGATTCATTGCGCAGCCCTGGTGTGAAGGCACACCGCTCAGTCTTTCGATGATCTGCTATCCCGGTGATGCACTCCTTCTCTCGTGCAATCGTCAACACGTCCGGAGACGGGATGCAAGACTGGATCTCGATGGCATCACGGTAGACGCACTGGATGACAACCAGGGCATCTATGCCGGTTTGGCTGCAAGCGTGGCGGCTGCGCTGCCGGGACTCCGCGGGTATGTCGGCATCGACTTCATCGCGACGGACGACGGCCCGGTCGTGCTGGAAATCAATCCCCGCCTTACGACTTCGTACTGCGGTCTGGGTGCCATCCTCGGAACGAACCCTGCGGAATTGATCATTTCGGCTGCTTCCGGGAAAAGTGATCGCGCGTCGAAATCCGTCGCAACGTGTTCTCGCAAGGGGCAACCCGTACTGATTGACTTGCATGGCGCACAATTCAACTGATTGCGCCATCGGCTGGGACATCGGCGGCGCCCATCTCAAGGCAGCCCGTGTCTTTGCCGACGGACGCATCGATGCTGCCGTCCAGTTGCCCTGCCCGCTCTGGCAAGGACTGGACCGGCTGACGACGTCAGTTGACGAGGTCAATCGGCGCCTGGGTCCGACAGACCGTCACGCGATCACGATGACAGGCGAACTGGCCGACCTGTTCAGCAGTCGCCCGGAAGGCGTGGTAAAGATCCTGGATGTGATGCTGGACAAGTTGCGCGGCCAGCGCATTCAGGTATTTGCCGGAGCGGATGGCTTCGTGGATCCAGCCCACGCCAATCGCCACCTTCCGGCCATTTCATCCGCCAACTGGCGTGCAACGGCCGAACTCGTTGCGATTCACGTTGCGGAGGGGCTGCTAGTCGACATCGGAAGCACCACAAGCGATCTGGTTCCCATTGTTGCAGGGCGAATTGCAGCCAATGGACACGATGATGCGTCTCGACTGAAACACGAAGAACTCCTTTACATGGGTATTGTGCGCACCCCCCTCATCGCACTCGGCCAGAAGTGGCTACTGGAAGGCGGCGTCACTACAATCTGCAACGAACTCTTCGCCACTTCGGCAGATGTCTATCGCCTGACTTCGGATCTGCAAGAAGAATGGGACCAGCACCCTACTGCCGACGGTGCCGCAAAGACACCGGAGGCATCCGCTCGCAGGATTGCCCGAATGGTCGGTCGGGATCTCGACAGTGCCTCGCCGGAAACCTGGGTTGAACTGGCCTGCTGGCTGAAAGCCGTGCACATTGGCTTCATTCGCCAAGCAATGTCCCGCATCGCAGAGCGCTCCGGAGTTGCCACGACGGCCCCCATTGTTGGAGCCGGTGCGGGAGCATTCCTTGCGCGCGAAATCGCCAAGGCCGAAGCAAGGCCATATGTCAGCTTCGCCGATCTCATCGGACCAACCAAGAGCCCGTCGATCATATCGACCTGCGCCCCCGCAGTTGCAGTCGGCTGCCTTGCCTTGCGTCTTTGAAGAGACGTATCCATGTGGCTGGTAAAACTCGGCGGCAGCCTGTCGTATGACCCCAGCCTGCGTTCGTGGCTGGATGTCCTGGCTTCGATGGGAGGCGGGCGTGTCATCATCGTTCCCGGCGGCGGGCCTTTCGCAGACCTAGTGCGCGACGCACAGCACCATTGGGACTTTGACGACGAAGCGGCCCATCGCATGGCATTGCACGCCATGCAGCAAAATGGCCTCCTCTTGGCGGCCCTGTGTCCAGCCTTGCTGCCCGCCGAGAGCGAGGAGGATTTGCGTGCCGTGCTCTCGAAGGGAAAGACGGCCTTGTGGTTGCCCCTGTCGATGACGCAGGGCAACCCCTATCTCGATGCCAACTGGAGCGTAAGCTCAGACAGCATCGCGGCGTGGCTCGCGGGACACCTGAATGCCGAACGGTTGATTCTGATCAAGTCGTGCAGACTTCCGGGAACCCCGTTCGATGCGTCGGCATTGGCGGCTGGTGGCATCGTCGATCGCGCATTTCCGAAGTTCATCGATGAGGCTTGTTTCGAAACCTCGCTGCTGGAGAAAACGCAGCTCGGTGTCTTGCAGGAGATGCTGCATGGTGACCGCCCAGGCGCGGCACGCTGAGTCACAGGGCCGTGGTTAACCGGCCCTCGCTGATACCGGTCGTCCGCAGCGTTTTGTCCAGGGCAGTGCGCAGTGCCCGCACCCGTTCCGCCCTCAGTTCTACACCTCGATCATGGCCATCGCAGGCCGCTCCCCTGAAACCGAGATAATCCGGCCCCAAGTCTGCAAGCGTCGCAATGTCCTCGATACGCAGCGATCCCGCAAGGCCGATCATGAGTCGCCTGCACCTGGCCCGGCGAACGAACTCACCGAGTTCCTGGCGCGAGATATTGTCGCGCAGCCGACCTCGCCCCTTGTTCGCCGTGTCGAGCATGATCCCCTTGAAGCCCGCATCTGCGACCACGTCAATCGCGCCGACGGGTACGCCAAGATCCGCAAATAACACAGCTATCAGCGGTGTCCTCAGGGCCACCGGGGCAAGATCCTGAAACGCGCGTACCAGATTGCCGCTTTCCGGCCATACGCCCATCTTCACGAAATCGACACCCGTCGCCGACATGGCTTGAATCGCGGGGCCGAGAATCCGCGCATCCAGCGGAAGATCTCCCACCGTCGCGCTCGTTGCCCGCCGCTGTGCAACCGCCGCCACGACCAGTCGCGCCGTCTCCAGCGACACGGCACCGAGCGCACCGGCATCCGGCTCTTTGAGGTCGATCAGATCTGCACCTTCTTCGAACGCGATTCGCGCCTCAGCCGGATTGCGAACGCTGATGAGCAGGCGGCTCATGCGGCACCTGCGGGACGGTTTTCCGATCGAAACTGGTCGATTCGTTCCATCAGCCAACCCCAGGCTTCGAGTTCACGGAAACCTGCAGTCTTTTCGATCGCTATTGTCAGATAAGCGCGCTCTGCATCGATCTTGTCGGCCGGCAGCATGTGCAGGCGACTGACGAGTATCGCTGCCTCGACGACTGCAGCTTGTGCTCGATTGAACCCACGGAAAGGTGCATGACACGCCTCCCGAAGCACGCGACAATGAAGGCGCGGCCGCAATGGGTCGTCGTCGACCCGCTCGACGGCCACCTCCAGGTGGGTCAAGGCATTTCCAAGATAGGGGGTAATGACCGCCTCCGAGGGTGAGAGAGGCCAGTCTCGCCTGCCGGTCAGACACCCGGCAAAAACCCTTACGTCGTCGGTAAAATTGACCGTCGCATTGCCATTGGCGATCAGATTGTCCAGGGTACGAGAAGGCCGGAACGGTGCCAGCACCGCAAGTTCGCCGTCCATCTGGACCCCAAGCGGCGTAATGTGCGTGACCGCCTCCGAATCCTGAGTCACGACGATCGATTCCAGTATCACTGCGATTGATCCTTCAATGGGCGCGCCTCGAGGGTCGTCCCCGGCGCACAATGACCAAGTTTGTCGTCGGGCTTGCGATCGACCGCGCATCCCCAATCCAGTTCCTCGTCCTGGACGTGGCGCTTGCCCAATTGCCACGCTATCTGCGCGCGCGCCGTTTCGACGCCCATGTAAAAAGCATGCCCGCCATCCGCGTCAAGACCCAGATTCGGCCATATGTCGAAAGGATCCCGGGCGACATGGTGGCCGTCTCGGTTGTAGACATGGATACCGTCCTGACTGACCTGTACCCGGTAGCTCGGATCCTTGATTGCCTTCGCCGTCTCGGCAATCTCGTCCGGAGAATCCGGGAAGGGTTTGCGTGCGTGAACCGCCATGAGGTCATCCGTATATCCACGCGGCAGGCTTTTGTCCGTTCTTGATGCGAACATCATGCGCCGCGCCACATCGGCCTCTCGGACGGCCCGTCGTGCATGCGGGCTGACCTCCGTCGTGAGCAAGGCGCCTATGCGCAACTCCGAGATGAGACCCATCAGTACCGCATTGATTCCAGCCGTATCCGCATCGGTGAGTTCGGTAACGTTGCCCACCCCCATCATGATGGGCACCTCGGGAAACGATCGCCTCAGATCCACGAAGCGCACGATCGACTCTGCAAATCCGAAATGAATTGGGTCGAGTATCGGATCAGCAAAAAAAGTGCGTCCACTCTCCAGCATGGTTCGCATGGCCCTGATCAGGGAGTTCATGTCTCCCGGCTGTCCCGGAATGAGCACTGGCGTCGATGCAACCTCGGCTGCGACCCAGAGCGTTTCCTCCTTCAGGCTCAGTAGAAAATCCGCACCCGCCTGCCCGCCACGCAGCAACTCCTGCGGGTCGACGGAATCGACACTCACGGAAAAACCTTCGTCCTTGAGCGCGCGAACCATGTCCTCGAGTGCTGAGAAGGGCGTCTCCGGCAGGCAACCGAGATCTATGACGTCTGCGCCATCCCTTCGATATCGCCTCGCGCGCTCGAGAACCCCCGCAACCGTCATGCGTGGCGCATCGACGATTTCGGCAAAGATCAACACGTCGTGCCGCGATAGATCCGGCTGACCACCGCCTCGACCGAAGTATTGCGGCAGGTCTTTCAGCTCGTCCGGCCCGCGGTCGACGGGAATGCCGTAGTGTTGTGCCAGTTGTTCGATGTCTCCCCGGCAACGACCCGGCACGATGATTCGATCGGCATCTGGCGCATCCGGCATCCGCCGCCTGATCATCTCGGCCGTCATGAGTCCGGCGACGTTGATACCCATCTCCCGAACCTGGTAGGTGAACTCGGTCGCGTTGAGGCCTTCCAGCACCCGATGCAGACTCTTCTCCGCCAAGCGCCCGGTCAGGAAGAGGATGCGTTCAGGCATGCAAGTCTTTCGCGCAGCGCCGCTTCCAGCCCGCCGACCGTCCCGACCACGGTCACCCGCTCGAACCGGCGCAGCCGCTCCACGTGTTCCAGGTCGACCTGCCGCGGAAACAGCGTCACCCATTCGCTGGGGGACTCCGTGACAACCTCGGGTTCAGTGTCGCAAGCAAACACGAACGACGGCAGACGACACTTCCCGGCTTGCGCAAAGATGTTCGTCGGCAAGGTGTCGGATATTCCCATCGCACATTTCGCGACGGTATTGGAGGTCGCCGGCGCAATCACGACGGAATGATAGTGCCCGTGATAGAACAGCCCGACCGGCGCCGCGCTAGCCGTGTTGTCGCGGAATATCCGGAACTGCCTGCGCAGATCCGACAACTTGTACTCGTACATGTGCAGCACTTCCTCGGCCGCCCGGGAGAGGAAAAGGTCGACGTCCGGCAGTGTCATTGCCAGGTCGAGCGACTCCTTGAGAAAGTGTCCGGACCCGGTCAACGCCCAAGCCAGCCTGGGTGCTTCGTCACGCTTCATGATGGATATATGTTACCGCGAGCGCAGCGACCCAGAGGGCGCCCCGGGCGAATGCGGAAATGCCGGCAAGTCTCAGGCTTCGCCGCGTTCTCGACTCACGGTGCTGATATTGAGCCGCTTCATCTTCCGATAGATGGTGTTCCGGCTAGTATCGAGTTCCTGCGCGAGCGAGGTGATGTTCCACCTGTGCCGCTCGAGTTCCTGGAGAAGCGCCTCCCGTTCGGCGGACTCCAGGCTGTTCAGGCCGGCCTCGGCCGCGGGCGAAACGCTCGCCGGCGGCGAAATGGATTCTTCAACACCCTGCAACAACTCCGGCGGCAGGTCGCGTACCGAGATGACTTCCCCCTCGCACAACGCCAGCGCCGTACGCATCACGTTGCGCAGCTGGCGCAAATTGCCGGGCCAGGCGTAATTCTCCAGAACACGCATCGCGGCAGCGTCGATCCTGACCAGCCGGCCGGATTCGCTCTCGTCACTCAAAGCACGCTCGATCAACTGCGATTTGTCCTTGCGCACGCGAAGCGGCGGGAGCGTGATGCTGATCCCCTGCAAGCGATAGTAGAGATCCTCCCGGAAATCCCCGCGTGCAACCATGTCCTGAAGATTGCGGTGGGTCGCGCTGATCAACTGAACGTCTACCGGCAATGGGGTTTCGGAACCCAACGGCACTACCTCCCGCTCCTCCAGTACCCGCAGCAAGCGCGCCTGGAGGTGCAAAGGCATGTCGCCGATCTCATCGAGGAACAGCGTACCCCCGTTCGCCTGGATGATTTTGCCGCGTCGACCTTCCCGACTTGCCCCCGTGAAGGCGCCGGACTTGTAGCCGAACAACTCGGATTCGATCAGCGTATCCGGAATCGACGCGCAGTTCACCGCGACAAAAGGTCCGCCCGCACGCGCGCTCGCAGCGTGCATTGCCTTGGAGAAGACCTCCTTGCCCGAGCCCGTTTCACCGATGAGGAGGATCGGAATGTTCCGGTTGAGGACGCGCATCGCGCAGCGTACGTTTCCGGCCATCCGTTCGTCGCCAAACTCCAGTTCATGCAACCTGCTATCGCGCGCCGGAACACTGGATGCCACGCGCTGGGCTGTGTGACGCTCTACCGCGTCGCGGAACGGCTGGACAAGTCGGGCAGGCTGCTGGGCAACAGCGAAGAAGCGGCTTCCCTGGCGCGCGCCGTAGAGCGGCACCGGATGGAACGAGCTCTTGACGCAGCGGCTGATGAGATCCGGCAATGACGTATTGAACAACCCGCCGATATCTGCCCCCACAATTTCTTCGAGAGCCGAAAAACCAAGCTGGAACAATGCATTGCGATTCGCTGCAATGACCTTGCCCTCTGCCGACATGGCAAGCTCGCCCTCGTGCAGGGTATAGACGAACTCCGGCCGGCTATGGAACCGGATGATGTAGTCCTGTTTGTGGTCCGCGAGGAAAGTGCGGTTTTCGATCATCTGGGCAGCCATGCTGACCAGTACCGTCGAATGCTGCTGCGCGAGACGCGACTGGCTGGACAGATCCAGCACGGCCGCCAGTCTTCCGTAACTGTCGAAAATCGGCGCTGCAGTGCACGTCAGGTTGGTATTCCGTGCGAGGAAATGCTGCGCCCGATGGATGACGATTGGGCTGCGCTCCTTGAGGCAGGTTCCCATGCCATTGGTGCCCTGCTCCTCCTCGCTCCAGATCGCCCCTTCAACCAACCCGTGCCTGGAGGCTGATCTCGTGAAGCCCGGGTCGCCGACAAGGCACACCACCACGCCGTCGCTGTCGGTCAGAACGACCGCCGACTGCGAATCGGCGAGTTGCTGGTAAAGATTGGCCATTTCCAGCTTGGCGCAGGGAACGAGTTCGCCGAGCCTCTCTGTCCGCACGCGCAGGTCGTCGGTGGAAACCATTCGCGGCTGAACCGGCTTTGCCGGGTCCAGTCCGTAATCGTTGACGCACCGCACCCAAGAGCGTGCATAAAGCTCCTGGGGCGTCGAACCCTGTGCGGCATCGGAAACAGCCGTGTACACGGAGCGCACGTGCTCCGCAATATTGCTGGACATCGGCCCCTCCTCCATGAGATATGCCGAAACTACCTACCGCTATCGTTGCGTGCTTCGGTTTCGCGCTGCGTTCGGGGAGTGCAGCCTATTGGCGCTGGACGCCAAATGTTTTCGTCACCGCTAACGAAGGATGGGAGTCTATCACCGGAGCCGACTCGATTCCAAGGCATTCGTGACCATGGGTGTAACGATTCCGGAGCAGCAGTGCCACTCCGGAATTCCGTCTCGAGCGGGTCTCAGGATTGACGGAGAGACTTACTTCTTGGCAGCCGCCGTCGCTTGAGCCGGGACCGCCGAGGCTGCAGGTGGGGGCGTTCCCGCGGCAGGTGCCGGAGGTGGTATGGGCGTCGGCTTGACGTCGATGCCCTTCGCCTTCATCTGGTGAATGTAACGCTCGGCAACCCTGTCTTGCGCCTTGCCGAGTAGCTCCGCATCCTTCTTGGCCGTTTCTGCCGCCTTTGCCTTGGTCTCCTCGGCCTTTGCCTTCTGTTCCTCCGTTGGCGGAGGAAGCTTCGCAAATGCCAGGCTCGAAGAAACGGCGAGCATTACAACAGGGCCAATGCACGCAACCCGCAATCCGTATGCCTTCCAGTTCATGTTCGGCCTCTCCCTCAGGTTCTAGCCATGTTGTCACGCGTACCGGGCGCACGCTGAAGTTCGTCCGAATGCCGGGCCGTATGCTTGGCCGCGTCGTACCAAAGTTCGTGGTGTTCCTTGGCCCAGGTTTCGTCGACATAGCCCGACTTCATCCCGTCGATTGCACCCTCCATGCCCAGCGTGCCAATGTAGATGTGTCCCAGCGACAGGGTCATGATGATCAGCCCCGAGACGACATGGACGATGTTTGCCTGCTGCATGAGCAACCTTCCCTGATCGAAGTTCGGAAAATTGAGTACTAGGCCGCTGGCACTGACCAGCAAACCGAGGAATACGACCCCCAGCCAGAACCAGGTCTTTTCGCCGAAATTGAATCGATGCGACGGTACGTGCTCGCCGGATAGCAACCCTCCTGCCTTGCGTATCCACAACGCATCGATCGCCTGCCACACGTTGTCCTTCATGAACATGACAATGAAGAACAGTACCGACATCAGGAACACCGGCCCGACGAAGTTATGGACGTTCTTGCAAATTTGCGCCAGCAAACCGAACAGCGTGTAGCCGATGACCGGCAGCAACACGTGCTTGCCGAACAGCATCACCAGCCCCGAGACCATGAGAATGCAGAAACTGATCGCCATGCTCCAGTGCGCAACTCGCTCCGCGCTGTTGAAACGTTCGATCAAACGCCCGGTCTTCGGCTCGCTCAACATGATCTTGCCGCGGATCTTGTAGAACGCACCTATCGCGAGCGCGAACGCGCAAAAAATCAACCCGCCATAGAGCATCACCGGACCGTTGCGCAATGCGCGCCAGGTTTGCCCGCCAGGGTTGATCAGCACACCCGCATCGACGCCCCGAACGCTCGTATAGTTCTGCTGCCCTGACCGGACCTCCTTCCAGACCGGCGCATTGTTGAGCGGTTGTTCCACCTGCCGACGTGCCTGCTCGGATGCCAGATCGTCCGCCGCCCGGACAGATGCGACCGAGAACAGCGCCAGGCAAACGCACATACACAACCCCGTCATGAAGCGTTTCATTTGGCCTCCCGGACTACATCCGCTTATACTCGTTCTGATTCTGGTTGCGAGCCCGAATCGACGCTTCCCACTTCGCCTTGTCGCCCCCAAAGGCCGTGGCTTCCCAGGGTTTGCTGTCAGGTTTGCCTTGATACTTCCCCTGCTTGTAAACGACAACCTGCTCCTTCTCTCCGCAACCAGGCAAGGCCAAGGCGCCGGCCAGTGCGAACACCAACGCCAACGCGCGACTCCTCATGATTTCTCTCCTGTCTTGGCCGGTTGTTCCGCCGGCTTCTGCTCCGGCTTGCCGTACGCCGTCGCCCACCCCCAAATCTCTGCCCCCTTGCCGCGCTTGAGAACGCGTTCGCGGTAGATGTCGGACAGCACGTCTGCGTCGCCACCAAGCAAGGCCTTGGTGGAACACATCTCGGCACAGGCCGGAAGCTTGCCCTCGGCAAGCCGGTTGCGGCCGTACTTCCGGAATTCGTCCTCCGAACTATCGGCCTCTGGGCCGCCAGCGCAGAACGTGCACTTGTCCATCTTGCCTCGCAGACCGAAGGCACCCGACTGCGGAAACTGCGGCGCACCGAACGGGCACGCGTAAAAGCAGTACCCACATCCGATACAGAGATCCTTGTCGTGCAGGACCACGCCCTCTTCGGTCTTGTAGAAGCAGTCCACCGGACAAACCGCCTGACATGGCGCATCCGAGCAGTGCATGCAGGCAACGGACATCGAGCGCTCACCCGGTACACCGTCGTTGATGGTTACCACGCGCCGCCGATTGACGCCCCACGGCACCTCGTGTTCGTTCTTGCAGGCCGTCACACAGCCGTTGCATTCGATGCAGCGCTCCGCATCGCAGATGAATTTCATTCGTGCCATTTGATCTCTCTCCTCTGCGGGGCTCAGGCCTTGACGACCTGGCAGGCCGTCGTCTTGGTTTCCTGCATCATCGTGACCGAGTCGTATCCATAGGTCGTAGCCGTATTGACTGCCTCACCACGCACGATCGGTGCTGCACCGCTCGGGTAGTACTCGATCATGTCCTTGCCCTGCCACCATCCAGAGAAATGGAAAGGTATGAACACGGTGTCCGGACCAACCCGTTCCGTCACCATTGCCCGAACCTTGAGCTGCGCGCCGGTCGGAGACTTCACCCAGACCATGTCCCGATCCCGTATGCCGCGATCGTTGGCCGACTTCGGATTGATCTCGACGAAATTCTCCTGTTGCAACTCCGCGAGCCACGGGTTCGATCGCGTTTCTTCGCCACCGCCCTCGAACTCGACCAGACGGCCCGAGGTCAGGATCAGCGGAAAGTCCTTTGCGGTTTCCTTGAACTTCTGCTGGACACTCTTGTAGAGGGTCGGCATGCGCCAGAAGGCCTTCTTGTCGTCATGCGACGGATATTTGTCCACAAGATCAGGCCGCGTAGAGTAGAGAGCCTCTCGATGAAGCGGCACGGGATCGGGAAAATTCCATACGACCGCCCGCGCCTTTGCATTTCCGAACGGGTGGCACCCGTGCACCTTCATGGCGACACGGATGATGCCGCCCGAGGGATCGGTCTTCCAATTCTTGCCCTCGGCCTTCTTCTTTTCCTCATCGGTCAGATCGTCCCACCAGCCGAGCTTCTTCAACAACACATGGTCGAATTCCGGGTAGCCCGTCGTGAGATCGGCACCCACGGAATGCGATCCGTCGGCCGCGAGAAGGCTCGTCCCGTCGCGCTCGACGCCGAAATTGGCGCGGAAGTTGCCGCCACCGTCCATCACGTGCTTGCTGGTGTCGTAGAGGTTGGGCGTGCCGGGGTGCTTCATTTCCGGCGTGCCATAGCACGGCCACGGCAGCCCGAAATACTCGCCGTCGCACGGCCCTCCCTGAGCCTTCAGGGTCTTCGGGTTGAAGGTATGCATGTTCTTCATATGCAGCTTCAACCGCTCGGGCGACTGCCCGGTGTAGCCGATTGTCCACGTACCGCGATTGATCTCGCGCAGGATGTCCTCGGGCAGCGGCTCGCTGTTCACCACCTTGATGTTCTTGGTGAATTCCTTGTCGAAGCCGAACTTCTGCGCAAGCAGGTACATGATCGTGTGGTCCGGCTTCGATTCGAACAGCGGCTCGATGACCTTCTCGCGCCACTGGATCGAGCGGTTCGAAGCCGTGCAGGAACCCGAACACTCGAACTGGGTCGCCGCTGGCAACAGGTAAACGCCATCCTTGCGAACCATCGCGGCCATTGCAGCGGTCGCAGAAGGATAGGGGTCGATCACGACGAGCGTATCCAGCGCCTTCATCGCTTCGATCATCTCCTTGCCCCGCGTCTGCGAGTTGGGTGCATGCCCCCAGAACACGACCGCCTTGAGGTTTGGATCCTGATCGATCAACTCGTTCTTCTCAGTTACACCGTCGATCCATCGCGAAACCGTGATGCCCGATTTCTCCATCATCCCCTGCGAAGCGTAGCGTCCTTTCAGCCACTCGTAATCGACACCCCATACGTTCGCCCAGTGCTTCCACGAGCCGGTCGCGATACCGTAATAGCCCGGCAACGAATCGGGATTCGGCCCCACATCCGTCGCGCCCTGCACGTTGTCGTGGCCGCGGAAAATGTTGGTTCCGCCGCCGGCAACGCCGACGTTGCCCAGCGCCAACTGCAGGTTGCACATCATGCGCACGATCGCGTTGCCCGTCGTGTGCTGCGTCTGCCCCATGCACCAGACCACGGTCGATGGCTTGTTCTTCACCATTGTCTCGGCAATCAGCTTGACCTGTTCGTCCGGCACGCCGGTCACCTCGAGCACCTTGTCGGCCGTCCACTTCATCGCCTCATCGCGAATCTTGTCCATGCCCCAGACACGATCCTCGAGATACTTCTTGTCTTCCCATCCGTTCTCGAAGACATGGCGCATGACACCGTAGATCAGCGCGATATCCGAGCCCGAGCGCAGGCGAACGTGATGGTCTGCCTTGGCCGCTGTGCGCGTGAAACGCGGATCGGCGACGATCACCTTGGCGCCGAGTTCCTTGGCATGCAGGATGTGCAACATCGACACCGGGTGCGCCTCGGCGGCGTTCGATCCGATGAAGAAAATGGCCTTGGAATTCTGCATGTCGTTGTAGGAGTTGGTCATCGCACCATACCCCCACGTGTTGGCCACGCCTGCGACCGTGGTCGAGTGGCAGATGCGCGCCTGGTGGTCGCAGTTGTTGGTGCCCCACATCGACACGAACTTGCGCATGAAATACGCCTGCTCGTTGCTGTGCTTCGATGAACCGACCCAATAGACGCTGTCCGGGCCCGACTCCTTGCGCAGCTTCAGCAGCCGCTCGGACACTTCGCTGAGCGCCTCGTCCCAGGAAATTCGCTTGTACTTGCCGTCCACGAGCTTCATCGGGTAGCGCAAGCGGTGCTCGCCGTGCCCGTGTTCGCGCACCGACGCCCCCTTGGCGCAATGCGCACCGAGGTTGATCGGCGAGTCGAACACCGGCTCCTGCCCCACCCAGACACCATTCTGGACCTCTGCATCGATTGCGCAGCCGACCGAGCAGTGAGTGCAGACCGTCCGCTTTACCTCGACCGCCGTGGCGGCCGATTTGCCTTCGGCTGCCCCGGCCTTGCCGATCATGGAGAACGACAGCTGGCCCGCAAAGGCCGACGTACCGGCCACCACGCCAGATCGCTTCAAAAAGCTGCGCCGATCGAGCGTGCCGGGCACAGATGCATCGGCCGCGTTGTGGCCGCGAGCAAGTCGCGCACCGGAACGGCGCGCTACAGCATCCGATTTCTTGACGAGCATCTTGTCTCTCCTCCGCGCTTTACACCCGGGTGGTCCGGTAGTAGTTGTCGATGTGTTGCGTCAGCCGGTAGCCCTTGGCGGATTGCTCCTCCGTCTGCACCTGCTTTGCCGTCTCGACGGCGCGCTGCCCGCCGACGGCAACCGCAGCTGCGGCGCCGCCAGCACCAACCGCACGCAGGAAATTGCGCCGCTTGAGATTTGTCTTCTGTTCCATGGGGCTCCTCCTTGGTTCCTGACATCCACTCAGATTTCGATCTCGAACGCCTGACGGTCCAGATCCAGAAATGCACGCACGAACTTCGCGACCGTGCGGAAAAATTGTGCTGCCGATTGCGCCTCGATCGCGTCGCAAAGCGCCGCGTACCAGGGCGCGACATGTCGCATAAAGAAGGCGCGCTGTCGCGCTTCCCTTTCCAGCGAAGTGCAGGATTCGTCGAGTACCAGATGGCGCATCGATTCGCAGATCGCGGCCATGTGGTCCTCGGTTTCCTTGACGTCCGCGTGCCGCGCCAATCCTAGGTCTGCGAGATCCGCCCGCAGTTGCGCCAGCGGTTTCTCGTTCATGAAGCCTGCAAGATAGGACGACGCGTAAGGCAGGATCTCGGGCTTGCCGACACCGACGAACAGTGTCTCGAACTCCTCGGCGACCACATCCGGCTCGCAGACCGAGGCCGCGCCACAAAGGCTGCGCCAAGCCACCTGGAATTCCCCGTCGCCATCACTCGCCGCTTCTGCAGACGTTGCCAGCGCGCGCAGCAGGGAAGCGTCGGCGGGAGCCACGAACAATCGCGCAATCAGGCCGTAGAACGCGGCACGCGCGGCATCCTCCGGCGTCACCGCGTCACGCATCAAGAAGACCGGCTGGACAGTCGAGGCGGCCGCGTTCATGTATCGAACACCGTCACTTCGGATCCCTTGCCGGATAGCCCTGCTTCCATCATGTCGACAACGCGGCAGTCGGCGCACATCTGGATGCGGCGCAGCGCCTGGCCACCGGCAAACATGGCATGCCCGCTCAATCGATTCGTCATGTTGTCGATCATCTGGCGCGTGCCGAACGGCTTTCCGCACTTGATGCAGTGGAAGGGCTCGGCCTCGTTGAGCGTGCGGTCGCGACGCACCTCCGCGGTCAGCAGCAGGCGCGGAACCAGCGAAAGCGCCCCCTCCGGACAGGTCTGCACGCAAAGCCCGCATTGCACGCAGTTGCGCTCGAGGAAGCGCAATCTTGGCATGTCCGGCGTATCCATCAGTGCCGACTCGGGACATGCACCGACGCAGGAAAGGCAGAGGGTGCAAGCCTGCTTGTCGAGGCTGACCGCACCCCAGGCCGCCCCGGACGGCAACGCGATCTCTTCCACCCGCCGCGGCGCATGGGTGGAAAGATGTTCGAAGATGAATTCCAGCGTGGTCCGCTTCTCGGTCGTCAGCGCAAAACCTGCCGCATGCTCGACACCGCTGGCTGGCGCATAACCCCAGATCGCCTGCTCGAACTGCCGGGCGTCGGCAGCGGTCAGCACCCCAAGATGCGCCCCCTCGTACCCCAACGCCCCCAGGATCGTCTGGCCTAGCGCGAACTGCGCGCGATTCGCTTCGAGATAGGACGCCGGCTGATCATCCGGGGACAAAATGACGCACTGGCTCGCCCCGTAAGCAACCGCAGCCAACGCGACATCCAGACCGATGGCGGCAGTGTTGTGCACCCGCAACGGAATGACTCGGGCCGGCAACCCTCGCCCACTACGCCCCGCCTCTAGCAACAACGGCTCCGACGCGTCACCGTACAGCAGCATGAGCGCCGACTGCCCGCCGGCATGACGATACGTCTGCAGCGCCGTCTTGATGCGCACGCCGATTTCCGGAACCTCGGAATAGACATGCCGGATCGCGCCGGACGGACAAACTGTCGCACATCCGCCGCAACCCATGCAGAGATGGGGCTCGACCTTGATCTTGTCCCCGTCGCCACTGATCGCACCGGTCGAACAGACGTCGACGCACTTGTTGCAGCCGGTAATGGAATTCCGTGCGTGCGCACACAATCGGGATTTGTAGTCGAAGTACTTCGGTTTTTCGAACTCGCCGACCAACTCGACCAACTTGCGTGCGGCGTTCGATTGCTCGAACGGATCGCTACCAGGCGCAAGATAGCCTTGCGGTGGATGGGGCAACCTAATCAGCGCCTCGCGCGAAAGATCGAACACCAGGTCGAATCGCTCTTCGCGAGAACGCGCGCCTCGCTGAAAATCGATTGCACCGATTTCTCCGCAGGCGCTGACACAGGCTCGGTGTGACACGCATTTCTCCGCATCAATCTGGAGTGCCGGCCCGATCGCCCCTTCCGGACAGGCTCGGACACATGCCCCACAACGCGTGCACAAGTCGGGGTCGACAGGATTCGACTCCTGCCATTTCACATCAAATTCACCCAGGAACCCTTTGACTGAAATAGACTTTCCGAACCATACGACATACTCCCTGGAGGACGGGAGCGTGCCCTGTACGTCCGTTGCCAGCACGGCGACATCCAACCTTTCCTTGAGCTGTTCCGCCCAGGCAAGTGCAGCATCGAGAGGGCCGACAATCAAAGTCGCACCCTCCGATCGGTAACCGACCGCAGGTACTGGTGCCGGTTCGGGCAGGCGCGCCATTGCCAGCAGCGCCGCAATCTTGGGAAGCGCGAGTTCAGCCTCCGCAGACCACCCGGCGAACTCGCGGATGTTCACGAATCCGATCTCCGGTGCAGTCGCGGCTTCGTCGGCAATCGTACGGAACAGGGGCGCTTCCTGCGTACAGGCAACCAGCGCAGCCGTGTCTCCCGCAAGTCCGGCGCGAAAATGCTCGAGTTGGTTTCGACACAACGCGCGCGAAACTACAGGCACACCGCCCAGACGTAGCGACTCTGCCAGCTTGACTGCATCGAGACGCATTGTCCCGTTGCAACTGCAGAGCATGATCGACTTCTCGATGGCGGACATGGATACAGGGTTGAGGTAACCCTGTAGGTAACGCAGCTAACACGCCCGACCAGACGGGAAAATAACTACAAATCAGGAGTGATTGTCGGATTCTGCTGGAACAACTGGCGCTTCCGGCAGCGGCACCGTCGTGCCGACCTCGGCCCGAACACCGGTCCCCGCAGCAGCGGGCTCGATCGAAGTCATGGCGCCTTCCTCTTCCCCATCGGCTTTCTTCGCTTCAACAACGGGGTCTTCCGCCTCGCCGTCCGCCGGCTTGGCAAACAACAAGTCCTGCGCATGGTTGAGTTCGCGCAGCATCGATTCCGGTATCGGCTCGAACGTGTTGTAGTCGTCGATATAGACGTCCAACCCGTCCATCTGATTGAAATGCGGCGACTGGAACAATTTCTTCAGCGCCGCCTGCTTGAGTTTCTCGTCGACCTTGGCCCGAAGGAAACCGCTGAAATCCGAATCGAAGCCGAGACTGTCGATTGGAGGCAACTCCGCCGGTGCCGGCACACCTGCCGTTGCTGCCGGCGCCGTAGCGGCGGCTTCGTGCTTCAGCCGCGACCAGCGCGACAGGAACTTTTCATCCTCTGGCATTGCGCGACCCACCATCGCGAACCGACGCGAAGCGTCCGCCCTTCTTGCGTACTTCCGGCCGATAGAACGCCTGCGCGAAACTCTCGACCCATTGACGAATATCCGGCGGCATTGGCGCACCGTCGACTTGCTCACCCGAGTCGAGCATGCGCGCCGCCTCGCCGAAACTGACTGTCACGGCGCCGACATGCGGCAGCGCGTCGCCTTCCTCCATGCGCCACATCACGAAAACGCGAGGTTCCGCTCCCCCGACATTGAGCAGGTAGTTTTCCGCTTCGTCGGTAAACAATTCGATCCGTGCGCCCGGTACCAGCCACTGCTCCCCCTCCGGGGCAGAACGAAGGCAGCGTGGTGCATCCCCCCGGCCCTCGTCAGCCGCGGGAACAACCCCGGTTGCCTCCCATTGCTCGCTCACCCAGGCATTTGAGAGTCGCCGGCGCTCGAGGACGATCGACACATCAAGAGACGTTTTGGTCATAATCTGGAAGAATTTTCAAGCATCGCCAGCAAGGAGATGGAACGCTGTTTGCAGTAGCGTGTTCAAACCCAGTGTAGCCCACGCGCCTCCGACCCACCATCATGCAGCGAAACATCATTCCACTCGTCGATCAGCGCACTCTGAAATCGGCGCCCGACGTGCCCGCTTCCTTGACGCCTGCGACCGGGCTCCTGGCCGACACCCGCGGGCGACGTGTCCGGGATTTGCGCATTTCCGTGACAGATCGATGCAACTTCCGGTGCACGTATTGCATGCCGAAGTCGGTGTTCGACCACGATTATCCGTTTCTGACGCGCCACGAACTGCTCTCTTTCGAGGAAATCACCCACATTGCCCGTCTGTTTGTCGAGCACGGCGTCGAAAAGATCCGCATCACGGGCGGCGAACCGCTGCTGCGCCGAAACATCGAGCGCCTGATTGAAATGCTGGTTCCGCTGGGCGTGGAAGTGACGCTCACCACCAATGGCGCACTATTGCCGAAAAAGGCGCAGGCGCTCAAGGATGCCGGCTTGCACCGCGTAACCGTCAGCCTCGATTCGCTTGACGACCGCGTCTTCCGGGCGATGAACGACGTCGACTTTCCGGTCGAGAAGGTGCTGGAGGGCATCGCTGCCGCCGCCGAAGCCGGCTTGGGGCCGGTGAAGGTCAACATGGTGGTCAAGCGCGGCACCAACGACCACGACATCGTCGCCATGGCACGGCACTTCAAGGGCAGCGGGCAGATCGTGCGCTTCATCGAATTCATGGACGTCGGCTCGTCCAACGGCTGGCGCATGGACGACGTCTTACCGTCGGCGGAGGTCGTCCGGCGCATCGATGCCGAGATGCCGCTGCAGGCCGTCGACCCCAACTACGAAGGCGAAGTGGCCGAGCGCTGGCGCTTCCGCGACGGCGGCGGCGAAATCGGGGTGATTTCGTCCGTCACCCAGGCTTTTTGCGGCACCTGCACGCGCGTCCGGCTATCCACCGAAGGCAAGCTCTACACCTGCCTGTTCGCGACCGAGGGACACGATCTCCGTTCCTTGATGCGTAGCGGACGCAGCGACGCCGAACTGTCTGCCGTCATTGCCGCGATCTGGCAGGCGCGCGGCGATCGCTATTCCGAGATCCGCACCGCCGAAACCGCAAAGGCGCGCAAGATCGAGATGTCCTACATCGGAGGCTGAGTGGGCAAACCCCTCTTGAGCAATGCCGGCCGGCCCGCAACCGTCGAAATCGACGCGATCAACGAGAACGGCGAAGTCGTGCCGACCTCGATCGCCAGCGAGAATCCGCTCACCATTTATCTCGACAAACGCGAGCTGGTCACGTTGATGACGCTCGGGCAGGCGCCCGAAGCGCTGACCATCGGCTACCTGCGCAACCAGCGCCTGGTTTCCGGCCTGGACGACATCGAGGCCGTGCAGGTCGACTGGGACACCAATGCCTGCGCGGTCAGGACACGCCGGCCGCTCGAGGACATCGAGTCGCGCACCGCGCGGCGCACGGTCACCACCGGTTGCGGTCAGGGCACGGTGTTCGGCGACCTGATGGACGACATCGAGGCAATCCGCCTGCCCGGCGATACCCGGCTCGACGAATCGACACTACACGGCCTGCTCGACGCAGTACGCCGGCACGAAACCATCTACAAGGCGGCCGGCGCGGTACATGGATGTGCGCTGTTCCGCGGCACCGAGCTGCTGTACTTCGTCGAAGACGTCGGCCGTCACAATGCGGTGGATGCGATCGCCGGCCTGATGTGGCTCGACGGCATCGAAGGTAGCGACAAGATCTTCTACACCACCGGCCGGCTGACGTCGGAAATGGTGATCAAGGCCGCGCAGATGGGCATTCCGTTCCTCGTCTCGCGCTCCGGCCTGACCCAGATGGGCTACGACATCGCACGGCGCGTCGGCATCACGATGATTGGCCGGTCCCAGGGCCGGCACTACCTGATCTACGCCGGCGCGGAACGTTTTGTACGCGACGGCGCGGGGGTTAGCGCGTGAGCGCCGTCACCGGGCTGGTGCTTGCCGGCGGCCTAGGCCGGCGCATGGGGGGCGTCGACAAGGGGCTGGTCGAACTCGACGGCAAGCCGATGGTGGCACACGTCCTCGCGCGCCTTGCACCACAGGTCGACAGCGTGCTGATCAACGCCAACCAGAACATCGATCGCTATGCGACTTTCGGTCCGCCCGTGGTGCCAGACCGCATCGAAGGTTTCGCGGGTCCGCTCGCCGGCCTGCACGCAGGGCTGAGCGCAGCATCGACGCCGCTGCTGGTCACGGTGCCGTGCGACTCGCCGTTTCTGCCGCTCGACCTCGTCGAGCGCCTGCGCACTGCACTCGATGCGGCACGCGCCCAGCTCGCCGTCGCCCGGACGGGAGACCAGGCGCAGCCGGTGTTCAGCATGGTTCGACGCGAGGTGCTCGAGGATCTCGCGCAATTTCTGGCGGGCGGTGGCCGCAAGATCGACGCCTGGTACGCGCGCCTGAATGTCGTCGAAGTCGCGTTCGACGACGAGGCCGAGGCCTTCGCCAACATCAACACGCGGGAAGAACTTTCCGGATTTCAGGGAGCAGCAAGCAAGTGACAACGATTTCCCAGGCCGTCTCCTGCATGGACGACTACGACCCGAATGCATTGCCGGTCGCCAAGGCGCAGCAGATCGTCGGCCAGCTCGTCGAGCCGGTGGTCGGCACAGAACGCATCTTCGTGCGCAACGCGCTCGGCCGCGTACTGGCCGCCGACGTGATCTCGCCGATCGACGTGCCGGCGCACAACAACTCCGCAATGGACGGTTACGGCGTGTGTGCCGCCGACCTCGCGGCCGCGACCGAGACGACCTTGAAGGTGATCGGCACGGCCTACGCGGGCCGGCCCTACGACGGCGACATCGCGCCCGGCCAGGCGGTGCGCATCATGACGGGCGCCGTCCTGCCGCCGAGCGTCGATACCGTGGTCATCCAGGAGGTAAGCCGCGTCGAAGGCGACACCCTGTTCGTGCCGCCCGGCCAGCGTCCGGGCCAGAACACGCGCCGCGCCGGCGAAGACCTGCAGGCCGGCAAGGCTGCCCTTCCCGCCGGCCGCCGCCTTGGCCCGGCAGACATCGGCCTGATCGCCTCGCTCGGCCTCGCCGAAGTGACGGTGCGCAGGCGCGTCCGGGTGGCCTTCTTCTCCACCGGCGACGAGCTCGTCTCGCTGGGCGACAAGCCGACCGAAGGCCAGATCTACGACAGCAACCGCTACACCATCCACGCGATGCTGTCGCAGTTCGGCGTCGAGATCATCGACATGGGCGTGGTGCGCGACGACCCGGCAAGCCTCGAGGCGGCATTCCGCGAAGCCATCGAGCAGGCCGATGCCATCATCACCAGCGGCGGCGTCTCGGTCGGCGAAGCCGATTTCATCAAACAACTGATGGACCAGCTCGGCGACGTCCTGTTCTGGAAGATCGCAATGAAACCGGGCCGCCCGTTCGCCTTCGGCCGCATCCACAGCGGCAACCAGTCGGCCTTCCTGTTCGGCTTGCCGGGCAACCCGGTAGCGGTGATGGTGACCTTCTACGAATTCGTGCGCGATGCCCTGCACCGCATGGCGGGCGTAGATCCGGTGCCGCCGGTGCCGCTGCTGCCGGCGAAATGCATCTCGGGCCTCAAGAAAAATCCGGGCCGGACCGAGTTCCAGCGCGGCGTGCTGTTCCGTGAGGGCGGCGAATGGCAGGTGCGCATCACCGGTGCGCAAGGCTCCGGCATCCTGCGCTCCATGTCCGAAGCCAACTGCTTCATCGTGCTCGGCCCCGAGCGCGGCAGCGTGAAACCCGGTGACATGGTCGACGTGCAGTTGATGCAGGGCCTCGCCTGATACCGATGGCGAGCCTCCCGATTGCCGATGGTCCGACCTACCTGACCGTCAAGCAGGTTGCCGAGTATCTGCAGCTCAACGAAAAGAAGATCTACGCACTGGTGCAGGAGGGCCGCATTCCGGCCACGCGCGCGACCGGCAAATGGCTGTTTCCGAAACAGCTCGTGGACGACTGGCTGGTGGAAACCGCGCATGGCGGCGCGCTGTCGGACCGCCTCGTCATCGGCGGCAGCGACGATCCGCTGCTCGCCTATGCCATCGGCCTGCTCGCCGGCGAACTCGGCGCCGAAGCGATCATCGCCTACTGCCCCGGCGGCACGCGGCTCGGACTCGCGCAACTCGCGAGACGACGTGCCCAGGCGGCCGCGATCCACTGGGGCCGCGCAGCCGATGCGCCACGCGCCCACCCGCGCCTGATCGAAGGCTTTGCCGGCCACGAGGAATGGACCATCGTCCAGGTCGCCCTGCGCGACCAGGGCGTCATCCTGCGCCGCGGGCTTGCCGGCGAGCCGATCGAGCGCATCACGCACACGCAGCGCTGGCTCCGCCGCCAGTCCGGCGCCGGCTCGCAACTCTTTCTCGACAGCGTGCTGCGCGACGCCGGCCTGTCGATCACGCCAACCGGTGAGGCAACCAGCGAACGCCAGGCGGCGGCGATGATCGCCATGGGCGCGGCGGATTGCGCGCCGGGCATCCGTGCCGCGGCAGTCGAATTCGGACTCGATTTCCTGCCGCTCGGGCAGGAAGCCTTCGATCTCGTGCTGCCGCGCCCGGTGTACTTCCGCGCGCTGTTCCAGCGGCTGATCCGCGCGATCGGCAGCCCGGAAGCGCGCAAGCTCGCCGCACTGCTCGGCGGCTACGACCTCGCACCACTCGGTACCCTGCGTCTCGATACTGCAAGATAACCGCGCTGGAAGGCGCATCCGAAGGTCGTCTGCAGCCTGCCATGTCCGCACGCCGCATCCCGCCTTGCTCTCCGGCAAGGCACGCCGAAACGCGCCTGTCCATGCGGGTTCCGACCCGCCGCTTCGATCCTATTCCGACGCCCGTTCGAGCGGAATCGGTGCCTCGATATCCTCGAACTGCGCGTGTTCGATCTTGGTGAAATGCGCACTGATCTTGCGGCTCGACACCTGCACATCCTGTGCATCCTCGTGCGCCTGGCGGATGTGCGTCGCGAGTTTCACCATGCGCTCGTCGAAGCGCGCGAAGTCCTTCGCGAGCTTGCCCAACGCATCCTTGATGACATGGATCTGCTTGCGCGTCTCCACGTCCTTGAGTACCGCGCGCGCGGTGTTGAGCACCGCCATCAGCGTGGTCGGGCTGACGATCCACACGCGCCGCGCCTGCGCGTGGTTCACCACTTCCGGATGGTAAGCGTGGATCTCGGCAAACACCGCCTCGGCAGGAACGAACATCACGGCACCGTCCGACGTGTAGTCGGCGACGATGTACTTCGAGGCGATGGCGTCCACGTGCTTCTTCACGTCGCCGCGAAAGGCCGATTGCGCCGCCCGCCGTTCCAGTTCCGACAGCGATTCGTCGAACATCCGGTGGTAGTTCTCGAGCGGAAACTTGGAGTCAACCGCCACGCGGCCGGTCGGCTCAGGCAGCAGCAGCATGCAGTCTGCGCGCGAGCCATTGGGCAGGCCGGCCTGGAATTCGTACCCCCCCGGCGGCAGCACGTTGCGCACCAGCGCCTCGAGCTGCACTTCCCCGAAGGCACCGCGCGATTTCTTGTCGCCGAGCAATTCCTGCAAGCTGACCACGTTGGTCGTCAGCCCGTCGATCTTCTTCTGGGCCTCGTCGATGGTGGCCAGCCGCGCCATGACGCTGGCAAAGGTTTCGTTGGTCTTCTTGAAGCCTTCGTCGAGCCGCTCGTTGACGCGCCCGCTGATCGCTTCGAGGCGCTCGTTGATGGTGCGCGTGAGCACCTCGATGCTCGCCGACAGTTGCGCCGAGGCTTGCTGCAGGCCGTTCTGCAGCAGCTCGCGCTCGGCGCGCGACTGCTCGCCCAGCCGCTCGAAGGTCTGCCCGAGCAGGTCGGTCTTGAGCTGCTCCTGGCGCGATTGCACGCCGCTCGCAAGTTCGGCGAGCCGCAAGGCGGATTCCTCGCGCTGCGTGCCGAGCAAACCCTGCAATGCCACGTGCAGCGCCGACATCGCGTCTCGCGTGGCCTTCAGCTCGTCGCCGACCACGCCGCGCAGGCGTTCGGCCGAATCGGTGCCGGCGGCGATCGTTCGGTCGCCCTGCCGCACCAGACCGTCGTTGAGATCGCGCAGCATTTCGGCATGGCGCGCGGCCAGCGCGCTGTCGAGCTGCGACTGCAGGTCAGACACCCGCGTCACCAACCGCATCAGGAGCCAGACAATACCCGCCAGCACGACGAGCGCGAGCAGAAGAAAGACGAAGCTGATTTCGGCGGCTGGCAGCGGCATGACGACATGGTTGAAGACGGACTGCCGAGTATACCGCCTCGGCCCGGCATGCCTGCCGCCTGTTTCAGTCGGCGTCGAAATCCCAGATCAGGTGCGCATCCAGCATCATCCGATAGCGCGCTTCGGAGGCATCGAGTTGCGCGGTGTTTGCCGCCATGCGCGCCTCGACCGCCTGCCGCCGCGCGGTCAGCACCTCTCCGAGCGGCGTCTCGCCCAGGGCATAGGCGCGCGAAAGGAGGCCGGCATTTCTCTCAAGGGTTTCGGCCACCCGCTGCAGACGCAGCCAATTCTCTCGCGTCACCTGCGACTGGAGGTGTTGCGCGGAAACTTCGGCTTCGAGCTTGCGCAGCACGGCGGCTTCGCGATGGGCGGCCGCCCGCGACATCGCCTCCGCTGCATCCGATTGCGCCGCGCGACCCTGTCCAGGCAAGGGGACCGCAAACGTCAGGCCCACGATCCGCTCGCTGCCACTGCGTTCCGAGGCATAGCGCACGCCCACAATCGGGTCCGGCCGCAGGTCGGCATCGGCGCGGCGAGCAACGAGCTTGGCACGCGCCGTTTCGTGCCTTGCCAGCATCAGTTCGTGGCTCTCTTCCAGGCTGCGCTCGCGCCACCAGGTGTAGGGTTGCTCGAGCGCCGGCGGCATTTGCAGGACGGGTTGCGCCGGCAGTTCGATGCCTGCATTGCGCTGGACCAGCTCGGCCGCCGCGATGTCCGCCTTGCCGCGTGCAAGCACGGACTGGGCATCGGCCTGATCCAGCGCCGCACGGGCCTGCGACGCTTCGAGCCGCGACGCATCCCCTGCCTTCACGCGCTTCTCTACAACTGCCAGTTGCTCGCGCAGGATGCCGGCCTGCGCCTCCCACTGTGCCGCCTGCGCCGATTCGCGGAACCAGCCGAACCACCCGCGCAGCAGCGCACGCCCGGCTTCGTGCAACGCATCGCCATGGGCGGACTGAGCGCGCGCGACCAGTTCATCGCCCATGCGTGCATCAATATCGGCCTTGCCCGGCAGGCGCAGCGCCCGCTCCACCCCGACATCCCACTCGCCGAAGCGCGACGACGGATCATCCGCGCGGCGGCGCTGTCCTGTGACCCGAACGGTCGGCTCGTAGCTTCCCGCCCGCAGCCGGGTGCGATTCGCCTCGTCGGCTGTCACGTCTGCAAGCGCGGCCTGAACGGTCGGCTGTGCGCGCAACACCCGTTTCACCACTTCGGGCGGCGGCAGGTCGGGCATTTCGCCCGCCGCATGCACGTTCGGCAGGAGCGCAATGGACGCAGCGAAGATTGAAAGGCAGAAACGGAATCTCATGCGAACCTCCCGAACTCGAAAACCGGCGTGATCCAGTAGGCAATCTGCGGATTGGCCAGCCCTTCGCGCAGGTGTGCGACCAGCGCCCGGGCATCGGCGATGTTCATCACGGTCTGCAACTGCACGCGCCGCGCCCGCCCTCGCACTTCTTCGCGCGCCCCATGCAGGCGCACGCCCACGCCCTTGCCCTCGACCTGGGTAATCGTGAACCCGCTCGCCCACTCCGGGTGTCGCAACAGATGATCGACCACCTCCTCCTCGAGCGCCTGCGGAAGGATGAGCGTCAGTGCACAATCAAGCGGTTTCAATTCGGATCTCCTCGGGCGGAACCTCGTTCGAGCGCACGCCGAAACGCAAGTAAAGGATGGGCAGCAACACCAGCGTCAGCACCGTCGACGTGAATAGTCCGCCGATCACCACGATCGCCAAAGGACGCTGGATCTCCGACCCCGGGCCGGTGGCGAACAGCAGGGGTACCAGGCCCCAGGCCGCGATGCTGGCGGTCATGAGCACCGGCCGCAGACGGCGGCGCGCACCCTCGACGACCACGTCGCGCAGTGCCATGCCCTGGTCGCGCAGCTGATTGAAGTACGAAACCATGACCACGCCATTGAGTACCGCGATGCCGAGCAGCGCAATGAAGCCCACCGACGCCGGAACCGAGAGGTACTCGCCCGAGATCCACAGCGCAAATACGCCGCCGATCAGCGCGAAGGGGATGTTCGCAAACACCAGTGCAGCCTGTCGCAGGGAAGCGAAAGTCGCGAACAGCAACCCGAATATCATCAGCATCGCCACCGGCACCACGGTCGCGAGGCGAGCCGCGGCGCGCTGCTGATTCTCGAACTGGCCGCCCCACTCCATGCGGTAGCCGGCCGGCAGTTCGACCTCACCCGCCACCTTCGCCCTGGCCTCCTCCACGAATCCGACCAGATCCCGATCGCGCACGTTGGCCTGCACCAGCACCATGCGCTGCGCGTTCTCGCGATCCACCTTTACCGGACCGTCGATGCGTTCCAGCCGCGCGATGCTGGCTAGCGGCACGCTTTGCCCATCCGGAAGCGTCAGGTTCATCGCGGCGAACCGCGCTGGCGATGCACGCACGGCATCGTCACCCCGCAGTAGGAGCGGCGTGCGCCGTCCCGCCTCGACCACGATGCCGACCGGCTCGCCTTCGAGCTGCGTGCGCAACGCCGCACCGATTTCTTCCACATTGAAGCCGAGGCGTCCAGCCGCGAGCCGGTCGATCGCGACGCGGTAGTAGAGCACTCCTTCGTTCTTGAGCGTAAGCACGTCTTCGGCACCGCGCAGCGTCTTCAGCGATGCCACTGTCTGCTCCGCCAATGAGTTGAGCGTCGACAGGTCGTTGCCGAAGATCTTGATCGCCAGGTCACCGCGAGCGCCGGTCAGCATCTCGGAGACGCGCATGTCGATCGGCTGCGTGAATGCGTATGCGACGCCGGGAAAATCGGCCATCACCTTCCGCAGTTCGTCGAGCAGCCAGGCTTTGTCGTCAACGCGCCATTCGCTGCGCGGCCTCAGAACGAGAAACGAATCCGTCTGGTTGAGTCCCATCGGGTCGAGACCGAGCTCATCCGAGCCGGCACGGGCGACGATGCGCGTCACTTCGGGCACCCGGTCCAATACCGCACGCTGCACCTGAAGATCCGTCGCGGCCGTCTGCTCGATGCTGATGGAAGGCAGCTTCTCGAGCTGCATGATGATATCGCCCTCGTCCATGCCCGGCATGAAGGTCTTCCCGATCATCGAGTACAGCGCGACCGTCGCGCCGAGCGCCAGCAGTGCAATGACGATCACCACGCGCGCGTGCGCCAGCGACCAGTCGAGCACCGGGCGATAGAGGCGCAGCGCAAGGCGCACCAGCCACGGATTGCCGTGGCCCACCTTACCCAGCAGGTACGACGCCAGCACCGGGATCACCGTCAGCGAAAGCAGCAGCGATGTGGCAAGCGCAAACACGATCGACAGCGCAACCGGAATGAACAGCTTGCCTTCGAGCCCCTGCAGGGTCAGCAGCGGCAGGAAAACCAGGATGATGATGACGATGCCCGACACCACCGGCACGGTCACTTCGCGCACCGCGCGATAGACGACATGCAGCCGGGGCAGTCGCGCACCGTCGTGCGCCTGTGCGTGCGCGAGGTGCGTGACGATGTTCTCCACCACCACAACGGCGGCATCGACCAGCATGCCGATCGCAATGGCCAGACCACCGAGGCTCATGAGGTTCGCGCTCATCCCGGAACGCTGCATCAGGACGAAGGTACCGAGCGCCGCAAGCGGTAGTATCAGCGCGACCACGAGCGCCGCGCGCAGGTTGCCCAGGAACAGCACCAGCAGCACCAGCACCAGACCGATGGCTTCGCCCAGCGCCGTCGACACCGTGCCCACCGCACGCTCGACGAGGCTGCCGCGATCGTAGAACACCTGCGTGGTGACGCCGGCGGGCAGACTCGGCGCCAGTTCGGCCAGCTTGGCGCGCACGCTGTCCACCACCTGACGTGCGTTGGCGCCGCGCAGTCCGAGCACCAGACCTTCCACCGCCTCGCCGCGCCCGTCCTGCGTCACCGTGCCATAGCGCGTCAGGCTGCCGATGCGCACCCGTGCCACGTTGCCGACGCGCACCGGGCCGCCGTCGCGCCGCTCGATCACGATCTGGCGCAGGTCCTCCTCAGTGCGCACGCTGCCCTCGGTTCGCACCAGGAGCGTCTCCTCGCCCGCGGTCAATCGCCCTGCGCCATCGTTGCGATTGTTGCTCTCGAGGGTCGACTTCAACTGCGAGATCGAGATGCCCCGCGCCGCCAGCGCTGCCAGATCGGGGACCACTTCGAAACTGCGTACCTCGCCGCCGAGGGCATTCACATCTGCCACCCCGGGCAGCGTTCGCAATGCCGGCCTGATCACCCAGTCGAGCAGGCTGCGCCGCTCGGCGAGCGACAAGGGGCCTTCGACGGTAAACATGAACATCTCGCCCAGCGGGGTCGTGATCGGCGCCAAACCACCGGTCGCATTCGACGGCAGATCACGTGCGATGCCCGCAAGCCTTTCGGCCACCTGCTGGCGCGCCCAGTAGATATCGGTGCGGTCCTCGAAATCGATC